>Ga0207886_10155_pt1 | contig 28640 bp, 37 predicted proteins | sample LinPmetageLP35_FD_184048 | JGI IMG/M metagenome (GOLD analysis project Ga0207886, IMG submission 184048) | Marine viral communities from the Pacific Ocean - LP-35 (SPAdes) | ecosystem: Environmental > Aquatic > Marine > Oceanic | place: Pacific Ocean | collected 2009-08-31 | reverse complement strand
AGGATTGGTGAATAGCTCTAATATATATGTAGAAGTGTGATGTTTGGACGATGCTCGAAGAACTGGAAGGGATGATGAAGCGAGCCGTCAAGCTTTGGGTGGGTTTCGCAACCTTATATATATTTTTTACACTGAATCTTCGCATATCTCTTACTGCAACAAACTACACATCGGCTTCTTCTTCAGCCGTCCCATCTGATCGAACTTACTCACTTGCTGTTAGCGATCGAAAGCAAGTGGTGAGGACTGGGCCCCTGCATACAGCTTCATTCACTTCAATGCATTGCCTGCCCTTGAGATTCCTGATCAAGCTGTTATGCATGTTACTGCGGCTAGGAAGGGAAACCGGCATAGTGGTTGACGGTCTCGTCTCTCAAAATGGATTAGGCTTGAACGGACAAACCAAATATTTCCCGAGCCGTACGCCAAGAACTAGTCCGGCATACGATCACGTGTGCCAATTCAGCCTCCACAGCCCCCAAAATGTTGGAGCCTGGATCACGATGAGCCTGGATCACGATAAGCGTGGATCACGATAAGCATGGAACACAGTAAGCCCAGACACGACGAAGCTGGATCAGGAACTTGGAACACGCTGAGCCTGGAACATGATGAGCCTGGAACACAATGTACCTCCAGCTCCGTCCTTTGAGAGCTCAACTGGACCAAAGCGATGTCATCCAATACAACCGCATCAAGCCGTGTATCTCTATCGTACGCCTCCAAGTGCTTCCGGGACAAAGATCCTGCATATGAGCCTAGTTGCCCCAATCATTACCTTACTTATCTGGTTAATCTATTTCTTTCTCATCGTGATCCAGGCTCATCGTGATCCAGGCGCATCGTGATCCAGGCTTATCGTGATCCAGGCTCATCGTGATCCAGGCGCATCGTGATCCAGGCGCATCGTGATCCAGGCGCATCGTGATCCTCGGCTATCACAATCACGCTTATAGTGAACCTTGACTCTCCCTTCGAATTTCAAGGATTTGTTTTTGCATTGCTTCATTATTTTATTTCGTTAACAAGCCGTGTCGGGATACATCCGCAAATGGCGCTGATCTATGGCAGCCACCAGTAAGGAGAATTTAGATCTAACACGATCTCCACGGCGAATTTCATCTGTTTGTTTCGGGTGGCTTTTCCGAACAAGGGAGGTGCATTTGGTATATAAGAAGCCGCAGAACGAGGCAATCTGCGTACCACCTCTCATCTCCAAATGTTCACCGCTGGTTCGCCTCATCTATTCTCCACTAGTCGTATTTGCTCACTTCTTACTACTCTCGTGCAGTGTAACAACGCAACTCTACCCGCTTCACCCCCCACAACCAATTTACCACCTGCAAGTCCAGGCGAATGGCTACTATCTCACCAGCAGGAGACGCAGTCCCCTTCGAAGCGGCGTGTGCCCTTTCTTCCGGCCTTGTTCTCCTTGGCGGATTCAGGATTTACGGGTACTTCCAACAGGCACATGGCAGACCATGGCAATTGGCGATATGCAGCATCTCCTTTGCATCTAGTGCAAGCACTTTAGGCATGGTATGCTCTAAGGCTCACAGTATTTATTCTCCTTGATCTTCGGCGTTTATGCTAATTGATGAAGGGAGACATGAAGGTGTGCACCTCGCGTTGCTTCTCTGGAACTCTGCTTTTTTGGGATTATTTGAGGTATTGACTATAAACAAGTACAAGGTTCATTGCTGAAGTCGATTAGGCCGAGTACTTGTTGTTCTTTTTCGGAAAATTGCGCCCACGGCTTTTGAAGGGGTTTTACTGGATACTAGTTATGATTTGGCATTTGATATATGCAGGATTTATATGGTATGTTTTCAGCCTCAAAGATTGATCCGCAGCTTAATTTCTACAGTATCGCAGTACAAAATCATCACTCTCCATCTATCTGGATCGTCCTACTCTTTGCAGCAACCGGAGCAGTATACATTCTTCTGTGTGTTGGATATACTATTCTTTACTCTATGGCCACCACTAGCAGAGTGTTTCTACTATGTCTCGGCGCCCCGTGCCCTTTCCCGCTCGTTGTTTCGGCTTGTTTACTTGGCAGGAATGCGGCAGGATCGATTTCTGGCCGACTACTATTATCTGCTTGGGTAATTCCATATATCCACTTCTTTGGTATGTACCGGTTACACTGATATCCCAGTTAGGTCTTCTTTGCTCTGTCAAGTCTTTGCGCCACCCGATACCAGCTCTTTCGGCCTCTACGATTATTCAAACGCCTTGAAAGATCTAACATGGAGCTTGGCGACCAATCTCTCTCCACTCCCTCGGATTTTTCCAACCATCCACCGGATGACACTGAAGAACACGGAATTAGGGTCGAGTGTGAGGGCTTGGATGAGGAACTTGGCAACCCAGACGGGAAATTCCCCTCGAGGCAGGAGTCCATGACTGTATTGGTGGCGCCTCCCGCTGTACACCTGTATGATTCAAGAAGGAAATGTTGATATTCGTCGTGGTTATACAAGCACATATCTTCCGATAATGCACATACATATAGTCCTTAGAATGGATCCAAGTAATCGTTGAGCGTGTTTTGTCATTGATGGTTGTATCCCTATATATTAGCGCACATTGTTGCTTTGCAGGGCTTGTTGTCTGAGGGATCTCGTCCTGTAGGCAGATTTGATGACCATTTTTTAAAAGGGCCCGCTGAAGTACAGATCGTTCTCCCCTCATCAGGCATATAATCGCACTTCGAATTCCAATTTGCTTTAGCGGAGAAGGAACATGGAGGCCTACATGACTATGGTTGTTTGACAGCTTGGGATGACTGGAAACGATTGTTCGTGGCGCTATCGCCACTAAAAGTGGCTGAGTCGCGTGATCAGATAGCCGAGCCACTCTTATTTCAAGTGTTCAGCCACGTCATCGTGAGAACGACGAACTACTCATCCACTTCCTTCATCCTCATGGCGCTTATGTTTTGATGATTTGGCTCTGTCGACAATCGAACAAATGGCGCGGAATCTTCTTGAGCATTGGCAGTGCCAGACTTGCTTTCAGCAATTCCCTACTGACAAGGAACTACAAACACACATCGATGCCTACCAAGTTCGTAATGAGAAATCCTAGCTGCGGTTAATGGCCTGACACTTTGTAGTCTCGTGCGCGGCACTTGCTCGCCGAATTACAAAAATGTTTCATCCATTCCGGTCTCACTCAAGAGAAAGGTTTTGGTGCCTCCGAGGACAACGACGCCGATAATCTGGCCAGTGATTGCGAGGGTCAGGAAAGGCTTCTCTGTCCCCATGAAGAATGCGATGACAAAACGAAAACACTATTCAAGGAGTGGAAACACCTTGTCCGACATTATACTATTCGTATTTCTCTCCTTTTCGCAATATACAGCTTTGGACAGACTGACGAAGCTAATTTGTAGACGTTCCATGTCGCGAAGTATGTAGTTTCTGTGGCTTTAAGATAGACCGCGTACGCAAGTATGTGGCACATCTCGAGAAATGCAAATTCAAGAAGGAAGGTCAAAAAGAAATCGAAGCAACTGAACGACGAATGATCCTTTGCAAAAGAGCTTCCAGAGAGCTCAAACGGAAAAGGTCCACAACAGCCAATAGCCCAGACGAAGAGGGTTCATCAAAGGGAACAAGTTGCAGAAAGGGGTCACGAGAGATAGCAGATGAAGATCCAGAAAATTTACACCAACAGAGGCGAACTGAAGAAGATCATGGAAGTGCACTTGTAGCCATTAGCTCATCCTACCAAACACTCGTTAGTGATGACATTGCCACAGGTAAGATCTCATCTATTGCAGCAGATGTTTTGCTGATGTTTCCATAGAAATAGCAGCATCTGCTCATTTTAGCATGTCATCAAAAAACGCCCTAGTTCCTACACATCGTACAATGGCGTCACTCTCGTCGCATTGTGATGAACCACAAGGCGAACGTAGAAAACGCAGGCGCGTTGGTTCATTTCCACTATCTAATGGAAACAGGGAATTCACCGTGACACCTGAAGCGCCGGCGGATGTGAATCTACAGGCGGATAACATACAAACTCTGGATTCAACCTTCTCCCAATCAGCTCGAAGCATACAAGAAGGGGCGACCGAGGAGATGAGACGAGGCGGCGCCAAAGCGCAAGTTTCACGTGGAATGATGGTAGCGAGAATGGCTGAGGTGGAAAAGTTGGAGATTCCTCTTGGGGGGTACCTTTTCAAATGGATGAAAGCGAGCCGAATGAGACATCAAGAAAAAGAGAGGCGATGCATGAGGTTCACCGATACTGTGCGACTGCATGTTGCTTATCGCGAAGGCGAGGATTCCAAATTAGAGATTTGGCTATGTGCATCGATTAGGAATGACGTCTCACAAGCAACGATATATTCGGCAGAAGAATTAAGGAACATACTTGGTGACTTTCTCTTCGAGGCCGTGGAAGCTAGCAATTGGAGGAAGGAACAAGAAAAGAAGGGAATATACGATTTCAGAGGCGCTTTTCAAATTTCTTCCTTCGACGAACAAAGTGGCAGCGATTGTAAGATGGATGTTCTGTTGGGTTCTAAGATGGGACTGAATCTTTCCCAAATTGCATTTCCTTAAGTTCATTGAACTCCATCAATAAGTATTCACCAATTTGAAGTTTGTCTTCGTCACCACTACACTCCACCCTTGTGATAGAATCATATTCTCTTCGTCCGTATCTGTCTTTATTGTCCGTATACCCATACGAATGTGGCCATCTCCAGCTTTCCATGACATGTATCTATCAAAATTGACTGCGACAAACGTATGCTCTTCTTTGATCATTTCGTATTCTCCGTTGTTAGTTTGTTCGGCCTGTAAATTTCGCGTTAGAATTGACAAGCATTTCGATAAAGCTTGGGGTCGATCTTACCTCAGGCATTTTGGGGAGCAGATCCTCAGCCAAGTTCAAATCCAGGGTTGACTCGGCGATACTGGCAGAGATGTAAAAAGGAGTGCGTGCAACTCCGTCGTAGGCTCTCGGTAGAATGGGTTACGGGGAAGGGTCGAGATCAAATACAGACGCGGTTGTTGAAGGCTCGAGGTAGGGACGTTCGATTCGAGTTGGGATACACGATGTGGAGGGGAGACAATGACTACGAGATGCGTCAGTTTGATGCTTGTGACTAGGCCAAGAAGAAGTCGACAGTGGAAGAGACTGGAGCTCAAGCAGAAAGCGACGCAGTCTTTTGCAACTACCGCAGGCAACTCACCTTCCACACCAAAGGTGAACTCAGGACGTGTGTTTTGCGCAGGAATGGGTAGAGCGTGTCTTGGAAATGAAAGGCAAGTCCTTGCGCCTTGAAGCTGGATGGGTGAGATGATGCCGTGAAACGTGGCGCTGCGTGAAAGAGGTAAAAATAATATGATGTAGTCAGGATAATGGTGGGGTTCGAGGTGCCCATGTGATTTCAATGGTCAACCCGATACTGACCGAGAGGACCCTGGTGCAATTGGGCGACGATTTAGGCTGCAATCCGTGGCCACAGAAGGGCGTCTGATCTTGTGTGCAACCACCGTGAAATCTCTTGGGATGTTGGCCTGTTGGAAGAAACTCGCAAAATTGAAGGCGCTCATGATAAAACAGGCGGTTCGCAGGAAAACCCCTCAATCTCTCGTGTGTTAGTCGTCCACATCACAGGTTCCTTCGGGGGAATTGGTGAGATGTGGCTGGTGCTATCTATGTGGCTGGAGATGCAGATTTGTCGGCGATCTGAAGCCCGGCCGAAGACTGCACCAAGACAAACAAATATTGATAGGATCAGCACGTACTGGAGCAATTCTGGATCCAATTTGCTTCTCGAGTCATTCTTCATGTGAAGCTTCGGCTTCCACAATCAGCGGCCCATCTGCCCAAGAATAGACCCCAAGAGGCAGCTGTGGAGTTTGATCACGTGCAAGCAGTGTGACCATTCGAACTTGATTTCCGCATGAACCCAATTCTACCAGATTCAAGAATGCAAAATGGTCAAATTAGGTGGCGGCTTCTTTCGATTCCATCTTCCATTCTTTTAAGCTGGCTTGTCGTTTTTGGATGCAGTTCGAAGACGCACCTACCTCCTGCCAATTTTGACCGTCGAGCCGCCTGCGTTTAGGTAAGCGACATGGAAATTAGCCCTGCAAGAAAGGTAGTGATGGCTGTCCGTAACCAGTGCAGTGCGCCGGCCACCAGTAGCATGACCCTCTTTTGTCTTTCTTTACGTGTCTTCCTCCTCGAAACCCGTATCATCATTATGTGGCGGCATAGTCTGTCGCCTTACGTTATTGAGATCCTCTAGCACAAGCCTCTCGTCGAACTGCTCCACCTCGTCGCCTTCAACGATTTCCCAGTGGAATGGAGTAATGCAGCACCCGCACAACAAGATTGTAATACGGTCCTCGAATTACCGCCGTCAAGATCATGTAGCAGGCGGCTGGAACGGCAGCTAAGAAATGGCGCAATGCCGATATTGACCCCACTAGATCAAATCGCCCGCCACAGCTAACCAGGAGATCCAAAATGACTGCCAATCTGGGGCTCCCGTACTTAAGCACCTCCACTTGGATCCTGATTCACTAATCCTAGATCCTGGCAAGTGCTTCGATTTGAGCGATGCATATGCTTAGGTAGTATACAGCAACTCAAGACAATCAGCGGTAATGATCGCCTCTATTCACCTTTCTACGGCCATGATGCATTGCAACCATTGCGCAGCAACCAGTTACATCTTCCGCAAGATCATGCCTCCTACCACTACCAGCGGGTTGTTCACACCCATCGAAACCCTGCTCCTGCTGCTGTCTCCCAGCCTCCCCCCAAGTCACATAGAAGTATGATGTGAGTCATCACGCTTCCTTCCAATGGTAGGGCAAGAAGGGTTGGACTAAAGAGTTATGAAGGTCGGATGGGCTTCGCCATTCTCGGTATATATAGATCTTACTGGTTCACATCATAGTGTTGTTGGCCGTGACCCCGCTCTTATCTGCAGCGTGGTCTCTCTTCCCTATCGTTGCCATATCCACATGTCTTTGAGGAGCTGCCGCCCGACTTGTTCGTAATCCGAGCATCGGACACACATCTGCTCTCTTTTGTTCTTATATCCTTTTGCTCCCACAAAAACTCCCAAAACTTGGTAGCAGGTTGGGCAACGGTACGCGGCGTAAAGAGAAATGAATCTGATAAAATATGTTGCTTGAGGGAAATGCTGATGAACGTCTGCAAAATCCCGTCCCATGGCCAACATCAAATCCTTGCGTGCTTGCTCGGCTCCCCATGAAATGAACAATATGTGGACTATTTTCACTCCAACATCTAGAAAGTAGGGTCGGACGAGAGAGATATTACCAAGGTAGACTGGAACAAGCTGTCCTTGAACTTCATCTAGACCAAACCTTCGTGCTTCAACTTAACTTCGAATGCCGTCACAGTCCCCTTAGCAACGAAAGTATATCCATACGACTCTAGAGCACCTTGCTTTCCAAGTGGCTCACATCCATTCTCGGGGTCTTCGGCGAGTTGACGTGACATCTGTTTCGCTAAGGACTTCCGGCTTAAAGCATGATGCTACAATGGTGTGAAATGACAGAAAACCAAATGCTTTTCATTGGGAGAGCTATAATCAAGAAATGATATTACCTTACAGCACTGAATATGCGCGTTATGCCCTACCAGGTAGATACCGAAATGACACCTTCATTTACAACATAAATGGTCGTCTCCCCATACACACCCAATCACTTCAAGGCCAGATTCCATCCACCCAAGAACTTAGCAATCTGCTTCACAGCCTGGTTATCTCCAGCACGAGTTTCCATCAAGGTCCTATCCACCCACCCATCCGTATAGCTGCCTCCAAAGTCAACCAAAAAGCAATCATCACTTCGACTCCCAACAAGCACATTCTCCGCCTTTCCATCGCCCCATGTTACATCAATCTCATGCAAGAGCGCAACAGCTCTTCGAATCTGTTTCACCCACCTTGCTCTTCTCTCCTCAGAAACTCCAGCGTCATTTCTGACCACATCACTCAACCTTCCTTGATTCTCAATGAAATCTTCTAAAATCCCAATAACGACCCCTTCATCATCGACAACCAACCCCCGTAGCTTCGGCGCTGGGATAGAAGCTGCATTTTCCGATATCGTGATCTGTTGCAAGCAGTCGTATTCGCGCTGCACGGCTTTGAACGTTTGTATCGTGCCAATCTTGCAGCACATGTCATGTCCCTGTACTGACACCTTGGCGATATATCCTGTCCCCATCAGCTTGCTCGTTATCGTAATATCCCGAGAAGAGTAGCGGGGCAAGTCCTGTGTACTGTTCTTCAGATTCAGACAGAAGGAATTGAGTTGCGGTGAGGGAGGATCCTTTTGCACCATCTCTGCATGTCCTTTGTTGACAACAAGGCGAAAATAGAACGTCTCTGGATTGAGGTCGGCATGAAGATTCTTCGTGGATCGCCTGTCTTTTCGGATAGGTGGTGCTATCGCTCTGAATTTCTGCCACCCAGCATTGAAGACCAGGTCCAAGATCTCGCCTTCAGCCTCCTGGATTTTCTCTTCGTCATCTTCGTCAAAAGCCTTACTGAATTGGGTAAGAAGAAAGGTAGTTGGGTCTTCCGGAAGACCAGGCGATACTGTGACGACGAAGTGCTTCGAGTTACAGACGATGGTAAAGTCCCAATCGTGACCGATCTCTCCGGTGGTGTTTATACAGGAGTACCGAACATTCTCGTCCCAATGCGCCTTACCACCATCTGCTTCCATCTCTGATGCAATGAGAAGGTAGGCGGTGATAGTAGGTATTCTTTTGCGGTTTGTAAATGCGGCTTTCGTAGCTTTAATGATTTCCATAGTGCGCATCACGTGCTTTAACGCCTAGTAAGGCGCTTAACGTCACCTCGATTGGATGCGCAGCGAAGGGGCGGGCTCGAAAGCCAACTCTGTTTCATGTGGAAATTTACGTAATGGCACAGCAACGCTACATCGCTGCAAAAAGGTTCTTTTGTGGATCATGTGCCATCACAAGAAATAACAAGGACTGCATTGGCTATAAAACAATAACTGGCTCCGAAGAAAGTAGACTGAAGCAACAAACTACACACGCAACTGACAAGTGACAGGTGACAAAAGAAACAAGCGAAATAAAACATGATGAAACGTGCACTGTTTTCATATGAGGTGAAGCCATGGAAATACCCGAAGTCGTCTGAGCAGCCTAGTAATCCTGGTCTACAGGGTTTCTCAGCCCAACAGACATGATGACTTGAAATTTCACCCATCTCAGACCCCCTCCAACAAGTTACTTCAAACCCTCCCAAGTCCATGTTCTTAACCTCTCCAGCAACTGTGGCAGCAACGATGCTCACACACCACAGTGACGCGATATACATCCACGTAAGAAAGCAAACAAGTTCCTCCGGTATTCGGGCCTTGTTGACAGAAACAACACATCCAGTAGCCGCCTAGACTATTGTGGGCACAGCCGGGATGCCCACAAAGCGATTGTGTCTGGTTGGATTCCGTTCGAGAAACATTGTTACATAATATTCGTTGCCCATTTCGACCCCAGGGAGCATTTTGACAGTGCTGGATGGAACGCGTTGAGTGCCGTCCACAGCGGTGGTGATATCTGACGACACTGCACATGCTTGAGTCTTGTAGATTGGAGGAGGTGAGGGCTTATGTATGTGTACGTGTGAGAAAGAAGAGACACAACGTAGATAGTAACAAGCATATGATCAAGTCGGAGCAACACAAAGGAAAGTAGTATCTACTTAAATACTTATAACGGCGTCAAGGAGTTGACTTCTAACAGAACATCCAACAGACTTCCAGAGGGTTGCTGTGTCTCGTAAGAGCAAAAAGCACATTTACCCACTACTGGAGCCGCCAGGTCAACGATCTTGGCATCATCATGTAAGGTTCACGAAGACTGTCAGTCTCGAGGCAATCTCGCGCGCTAGGAGCCTAAAGCCGTCCCTATAAATGATCATATAGTGGGCGTATCGCTAATGGCACGTCTATGGGCTAAAACAGACCCAAAAGTTTTCTGAGTTGAACCACTGGCTCGCACGAAGGCCTTTTGAGGCTGGGCACAACACCAACTTGGTGGACAGCGGCGCAGCAGCGCTAAGAGGTGGCCTTGTGTCGTATACTGAGGGAATTGAGGACCAGTAGGCCAGGTGGGAAATAGCTCGGCGGTAAGATGTTTCGAACAGCTACCACAACATCGTGATACGCAGCAGGGTGGCTTTCAACATAGCAGATCAGACAGTATAGTATCTAATGAGGCATGAGAAGAGAGCATCGAGGAAGATAGATTAGCGAAAGGAACGACTACTAACCTGGTTCACATCTGAATTCAACTCGAGTTCGAGCTATAGAGAGGCCTCAGTGTTGATGGGGGAATACCCATTCAATGTTGATGGTCAAGATGACCACCTCGCTTAAAATATCCACAAGATAACCACCACAAAACGGCTGGTAAATAATTCGTCATTACGTGATCAACTAACCATCAAATAGTCATCGATCTGTATTCGCCAAATAAATAAATTTTATCTGATCATATCCTTGTGGTTCGCTCTCAATGAGTTCCAATTCCCAATTCCCTCCTTCTGACATGCGTTCCTTTTTCGCCGTCAATATGGGCCTCTTCTCCGCCCTGCCAATCATTATTTTCATGTTGGCAGCTATCGCCGAACCTGCTCTGTGCATTTTTGCTTTACGAGCAGAGACATACAAACTTACAGGTGTAATGGTGATAGTTGTATGTTACCACATGTGTTATCCTACCTCGCCCACTAACTTCGACAGTTCCATTATACTGGACCCCAAAGACTCTTGCGACATGGTCTACCAAACCCAAGACAAAATGATCTCATCGATACCCGGCTCCAAAACATCACTTTTGGAACAATTCAATGTTGTCTCGGATACTCTTCGCACACCGACTGCCAACCATTGCCAATAAACCTAACGACGCTGAATATTCCTCTGGGGGCAGTGACGAGAATCGAGGATATATATGCGCTCAAGGGCATTACCTCCGGAATAATTCATATATCGATAGCCTTGGCAATTGTATCTACAGTGATGCTTACTGTCACTGTAGCAGCTATGGTCTCTTCTCATTACTATATTTTCATGCAGCGCTTTCGCCATTTTGGCATTCTACTGAAGGGTTTAGTTGTTTTCTGGAGCATTACTACCTGCTCTTTCCTTATGCTTCCTATAATCATCACAAAACAAGCATCATGGGACTTGCACGGTATCGCTGGTATCAAAGTTTCAAATGGGCACGTCGTTGGGTTGAGTTTTGGTGCTCTTTGCTCCACACTGGTTTTGTCCCTTTGTGCATCGTTTATTTGCAATTGGAACTCATGTAATTAGAATAACTCAATCCAACTAAGCAGTTGTCTTCCTATCTCTAACTTTCGTCAATTGTCTCTATTTTGTCGAAAATTGTACTGGTCAAATGTGCAAAGTACCAGAAGTTGGCTTACCGCATGCGATGCTTCAGCTTCGTCTGTGTGCAATCGCCCTCAGTAAACCGTTCTCCACGACCACAGATCAGGAACGACGTGGCTCTCGGAAAGCTTGCCAGTACAGGGGTGGGTGATCAAACCCACTTGAATGTTGATGGTCAAAGTGACCACCTCGCTTATAATATCCACCTGAGACCAGTGACAAGCACCACAGCACGGCTTCCAACAACTACGGATCTCGTTGACCATGCACCATCGATTACAATACGCTCAGAGAAGATTGAGACGTCTCCATAAAGACAATTCAAATAATTTCCCCGTTACTGACACAATGAGCCAACCAGTCCTTCGTCATTTGCGAAGGGTTCAAGCTTTTTTGGGCCGCCCAACAGATGATACTGACGAGGCTCCTCCAAGTCCGACACATGTAGGTGCACCGGAGGAGGTTCGAAGGGTGCTTAGGGTTTTGCTCAAGGACCCCTGGGATGACTACAGCTATATTCGACAGAATGGCCAGACCACAGTAACCCTGCGGAAAGCATCGTCCTTCCAGCTTGCCGATATTCGAGAGGTTTCTCCTTTTGAAATTTTAGGAGACTCGCCCGTTATTACCCAAATCAAACATCCCAACATCGCAAAAATCGAAGAGATCTATAGTTATGATGATAGGACTTTTCTTGTCATGGAACATCTTGACGTCTCTTTCGCTCAGTTGCAATTCCAGAAATATGATCTCAAAGAGCGAGAGATAGCGACAATACTTACCGAAGTACTAGATGCCCTTAGTCAATCACAACGCAGTGGCTGATAGTATCAGGTTCTAAAGGGCGTTGCTTATATCTCTTCGCTGAAGCTTTCTTGCAAAGACCTCTCGCAAGAAAATATCTGGTTGTCTCTCGACGGAGATATCAAGCTTGGTTGGTTTTCCACATGTGACACACAGCTTGTGCTTACCCACGCGTCAAAGTTCTAGACCCTCGAGAGCTCAAGTATGATGGACTATATGAGAGCCCTAAAATCTCACAGGTTCTATTGGATTTTCCAATTTTAGCCGATATCATAGAGGAAATGATGCTTTCCCGCTACCACCTCACCCCAGATGATGAGAAATGGTCTAGGGACGCGCTTGATTTCCTCTCGTGTACTCTAGAAGGGTCATTTGAGAGTTTGATGAATGTAAGGAGCAACTAGATGGTGCATTGCGAATATTGGCTGACCAAACTAGCATTGCTTCCTCAAGCAAGCTGTATCCCCAAGAAGGCTGATTCCACGCATCCGTTTTGCTTATGAAGCCGATCGTGGGTCTTGGGATTACAGTAGCGAGAAAGAGCAAGCTTTTGACTTCAATTTTGTTGCGGCAGCTTGAGGATGGGATATTTCCGCCGGGTGGTTCCTCGACTTTCATGGCCTTCGGTACTCTTAGGCGTGCCAATTACAGAACCTCACTGTAAGGTCATTATTTCATTGGTGGTGGATTGGAACTGTGACGAAAATGCAAAAGACTAGAAAAGGAACTCTTTGATTGTGGAAATCAGAGATGGGGGAAGCACGAGCATTCGCAGGCCAGCATCAAGTGCGATGCCATCTCAAATTAATGCCAATGTCGAGCAATAAATATGAACAAATTACATCAAATACAGGGGAAAATTGTCCATTTGGTCTTATCAAATATGCTGTCTGTTCCAAGTGCCGCTGCTGTATGGTTTGATTGACCACTCTCTGCTCTTGTATTGTGGCAAGGCTTACAACTCGACTTGTCTTATCGCACAAAGGGTTGAATTGATTTCTGATTGATGATAGTATCTTTTACTCGGTAGCAGTCTCATTGACCTGCTCGCTGCTCTCGTTCTCGAAGTGATGCGGCAGAAGATTCGTCGGCGGCGGGTATGCGAAATCCTGAATTACCGGAATTAGTTAATGCCAGATATCTATCTATTCGACTTACAATATCTGCCTTCACTGGCCACCAAGACTCGTCATCGATTGAACGGTATGCAGTGACTCGGCCTCGCCGACGAATGAACAGCGCTACTTCGAACCCAGGAAGTTGGCCCAGTTTGTGAGCTTTCTTGACCAATGTCTTCTGTCGCCCTGAACTCCCTTTGTACGGATTCCTTCTTTTTGCCATAGTGACGCAACACAGGGTACACTCTGTGAGGAAATGGGATGCCTCGCGGCATCTTATACATGGAACAAGTGGAGAAGATCATCTCTCAGCCCTCTGATATGTGATGGTATCACTGCTTCATTATTAAATTTCAACGACGCTACCTTTTCGTTACCCGATTGTTGTCAGCTAGTAGGTGATGCCATCAGAAAATTGACCCCTTAGAGAAACAGGGGTGACTTACCAACAACATCCCATAAATTCTACGAATCAGTGGCGAACAATTATTGGATTTTTCAACTCTTGCTTCTTAATCGTCTTCACCCGTACGTTGTTCGATTCATGGGGCACTTGTCGGTGCTCATATCAAAGCATCTCACGTATCCATACCTCCTTCGCCGACATCAACTCTTAGGACCATGGAGCCGAGCAGGCGTAGCTCTGGTACCAATGCTTAGTTGGCACGAAGATACTGCGTCCGTCCTCAGTGAGACTCTGAGAAATGCCGCAGGTATCCATTTGCACAGTTTGCTTACGTATTTAGCTTCAGCCCAACTTGCACTACCTTTATTTCTCAATGAACTACCTATTAAACACCGTCAATCTGGAGAACCCTGAGTCCAAATGTACTACCCATAATTCTCAATGAAACTGCGATCAAACGCCTGAAACCTGAATAATCCCTGTGATGCTTTGAACAAAACCGAATAATATAGTCAGAAAAAGAACAAGTACAGCAATCCAGAAAGTCCACCACTGGACAATATGACGGTCATCTCTCCATACTTGGAGGGGGCTTCGCGGCTGATGTCCATCGTAGGCATATTTTAACTCAACCAGTCGTTTTCCCCAGTATTTGTAGTGCTCAGTTGAATAAGCATTAGATGCTATGCTTTCGCACCTAATCGCACCTGGATCCAGTTGCCTTTTCTTCTGCAACTCAAAAAACCATTTCCTCGTCCTCTTGTCTCCTTTCGGCAACATGAGAGCTAGAGTGGTTTTTGTTTCTTCGATAAGGTTTTCAGGGAGGAAGGGTCTATATATACATCAGTTTTATAACCTAAGAATGCTGGAAGTCCCAAAGTCTGGAATGAAAGACTTGCCCTTGAAGAGAACGAAGGCGGTCTAGAAGTCTAGTCTGATGAAAAATATGGACTCGTATTTTTTCATTTGCGTCATCGAGGCGAAGGTGGTCTAGAAGGTTGCTTGTCCAGACAATTTCAAACCCGGCTATATGAGCCAGTTTGTGGGCGCTAAAGCTCCGAGAGAATGTTACCGCCGTTTTATCGAAACCTCCGTCGTTGAATCGATGACTCGTATCGTGAGACATAGGGTCACCGCAAGTAAGGCAAGCTATGTCCTCGAAATTCGTTGTGCGTGTCAATAGAGACTGGAATTGGTTGTTCACAACATCTCGGAGAGGCGTTTCAAGATCCCACAGGATCGATTTCCCGAACTATCTTCCTCCTATACCTTCAAAATTCAAAGGCAATAATAATCCAGCCGCCAATCGGAGACATCGTTCTGCACGTGGCGTATGTCCTCCTAATATTTCGAAGACCGAGCTCGGCTGCATTGCTGGGTCCATCAATCGAACAACTATATCCAGGACATACCCGTGACTAACTTGAGCAGCGAGCTGCACATCCTGGGCTTCTCTCCGCGCATTCGCAGAAAGCTCTTCGTATATGTGGTGAAAGTAGGGACTATCAGATGTAGGAGAGTACATAGGATGAGCTGGGTTCGTGCCCCATAATTTGTTAATAACTGCATCCCGAAAACTTGGTGTAGTGGGTGTATCTCGGAAACTCGTTTGCAGCGCTAAAGTATGTCGTGACATGGCCTGCAATACACCTCAAATCCATCTTTGTTGGATTTGTTAACACAGATATAGTTATAAATTGTGGCGGCGCAAAACGCAGCTGGCCTTAGCGCGTGCTGTGAGGAAAGTCCGCCTTGGCGCAAATGCTTGGCCATACAGTTTGTCCACTCACGTAGCCACCACCAAGCACTCTCTTTTCCCCATGGTGTAGTCCCACCCACACAGCCACCACCAGGCACATTCTCTTCCCTAGTTCCATTCACACAGCCACCACCAGGCACTTTCATTCGCTATTTGACGCTCTCTCCATCTCACTAGAGACTTCTTACCCTTACAATTTCATCCTCCATAATTCTTAAATCATTCCCCGCTTAGTGACCCAGGCGCAATTATTGAATTTGAAGACGACGCTGGACGCGAAATGCTCTTGGGACAGAGACCAAATTGGACCGATCCACAGCGGAGGCATTCGATTAATATACAGCGAGGATTTGCGAGAATGGAAGCTCGACTTGGAAAGTTGGAATTCCTCCCCAAGAAATGCTGGTCTTCCTTACCCCCGGCCCAATCATGTCTTCAGGATACGTGGACAAAGATCGAGGGCTTCTTCCAGCTCGATACCGTTCAAACGCGCCTAACAAGAGGCGAAACAACAAATCCAGGCTATTGCTTTGACAGATTTATGTACGGCAGAAGCGAGGATAATGCCCAGCCAACGATCATTTTCGACTCCAAGAGCAAGGTATATCGTAACAATGCGAGAATTTTTTTGGCAGACGAGGCCATTGAAGTTGATGCACGAGGTATTGGGCTTGAATTCTACGAATCGGGACCAGTCTTATCAGCAGGAGATCCTCCCGCTCCGATATCTGGATTTGCGGAGAGCTCTTCTTTAGAGGATACTTTGCGAAGACCCCTAGGAGTTTCTATTACGATTGAATCTACGACATGCGTAATTGGTGGAGTGATTTCCATTAAGGGCAGGCTTTTTGGTCTCACTGTTGGCCATGCGTTTAATGACATTGATTTTGGGAAGGGTATTCCCACAAAATTTATTCCATTTATGTGCATATTCAGCTAACATTTTTGCCTAGTCTCGATCAAGAAATCTAATAAAATAATCGGCTCCTTAGCTTTCAGGAGCCGCACATACAATAAAATGAGTCTCGACTGGGCCGTTTGTACTATTGATCGTCTGGAAACTCCTCTCGTTAACCAGATAGCGTTGCAAAATAACACGGCGCCTGTCCGAATTACGACGGCAAACAAAAATCCTGACAATGCTGCTGTGCTCGTTCACTACGGTGCTGGAACTATTAGCGGCTTTATTCTCCCTGACTACTCATTAGTCGCGCTGCCTGGCCAAAGATTCCCTCAAAGGATGTGGGTTGTGATATCAGACAAAGAAATTCGTAAGGGCACTAATTCTGCACCGAAGTTCGTTATCGTTGCAAGAGCTAATAAGTCATCCCTACAGCTACAGGAATCTGTGGCGCATGGGTTATAGATAGCAAGAACAACGAAGTATACGGATACGTTGTAGCACGAAAGCCGCAAACGACAATTGTTTACATAGTGCTAATGCATGATGTTCTTCAGGATATTGCTAATCAATATCAACAACCTACCGTTAAATTACCCACCGAAGAAGAGTTATCTCAAAATCGCGTCGGTACGTTGCAAACAGCATTGCAACTTGCAGTTGAATGTAGACACTTAGACATGATTCAGAGCCTCTTGTCCGAGGGTGCCGATGCAGGTAAACAGGATTCTGGGGAGGATGAGGAGACTCCGTTCTCGTGGGCGGCTCAGAACGGGCGCGAGGCTATTGTCAAACTGCTGCTCGAGACAGGCAAGGTCGATGTTGATTCGAAGGACTCGTCGAGCCGAACCCCGCTCTCGTGGGCGGCTCAGAACGGGCACGAGGCTATTGTCAAACTGCTACTCGAGACAGGCAAGGTCGACGTCCATTCGAAGGACTCGTCGAGCCGAACCCCGCTCTCGTGGGCGGCTCAGAACGGGCACGAGGCTATTGTCAAGCTACTGCTCGAGACAGGCAAGGCCGATGTTGATTCGAAGGACTCGTCAAGCCGAACCCCGCTCTCGTGGGCGGCTCAGAACGGGCACGAGGCTATTGTCAGGCTGCTGCTCGAGACAGGCAAGGTCGATGTCGATTCGAAGGATTGGTCAGACCAGACGCCGCTCTCGTGGGCGGCTCAGAACGGGCACGAGGCTATTGTCAAGCTGCTGCTCGAGACAGGCAAGGTCGAGGTTAACTCGAAGGATTTATGGGACCAGACGCCACTCTTATGGGCGACTCGGAACAAGAATGGGGATATTGTCAAGCTGCTGCTCGACCATGGTGCTAATATAGTCACCTAAACGATATTCTTTGATCGATCCCTTCGTACCAGCCAACCCATATGGTCATGCACAGGTAATGCTACAATAAGTCACGCGTTCGTTGACATCCTTGGTTTCATTGCATTGTACATGTTCCTCCAAACTCCTAAAACATTTCAATAAAGGAAAAATACCAAACGCCGCAGTATGCTGAAGGACAGTCCTCGCCTTGTTTATGAATTTGCCTGTTACTTCTGTCCCAAAGTGCTGATCGCCCTATTGTATGCATAAATCATCCCGTCGTACATGATACTGCGATCCTTGTATGTTTCTGTAAAAGGTGACAGATCTCGGTTGCGAAAAAGAGTGTTCCTTGACTCCTCGGCCGGAGCCTTAAGGCCGCAAAACTCTGGCGCAAACTCTGACTCGTTTGCTTTGGCTGCTTCTAATCTGTCGCTGCCCTCTTTATGACCATAGCGAATGCACATCCATATGAAGACGTAAAAGAACGACTCGACGTCATGCCGGTAAGTATGCCCCTTGCCTTGGAGCACTTCAATCGTCATGAACTGCATGGTGCCAGTCCGATTACTGGCCCCACTCGGCATGCTATCTAGCTTCTTCGCCAAGTCCAGGTCAATCAATCTTCCTTTCGAGTCTCCTTCAGCAGCATGATCTGTGATGATGTTGTTTTCGGAAATATCCTGATGAAGAATCTTCCCATTCTCAAGCAACGCCCTGTGACTTGCAATAGCGTCGCCCAGAGCCTCTAAAAGTTCCCTGACAGACCTATATGCATGGAGTGGCCGCCCAGCTGGTGACACTACAAAGCAGCAGTGTATCCTGTTTCCGTATGCCTCACTCCCACAGCCTGCCAGACTGTCGGTCTCGGGTTTCTCAACACTATGGACGTTTTCTAGCCCGTGCTCTCTCGCGTCCGGGTCCGCACTTGTAGCAACAACCTGAGTGTCATCCGATCGACTAGGATAGGGAGGCACTTCCATGTTTCGAGCTAATCTGAATTGACGAAACACAGAACTCCATTGGAGTCAACACGAGCCCACCATACATCACGGCGCAATCCCTGAGCAGATGTCGGCTCTCGTACTGGGCACTTTCCCTCTGCATATGGAGGAGCCTCTGCTCCTTCCAAACATGCCGCTGCAGTGCAAAGCGCCTATCAACGGTGCCGGAAGGCTCATATCACAACGCCAAGAATGAGATCTGAAGTTGCATTGGGTTATGCGGAGGGGGCACAGCGGGACCGGTTCAGGTAGAGCATGGGACGGATTGGAGGGCAAAGGAAGTCCGGAGATATCGCTGGTATGATGGCGGATATCCGCCTTTGGAGGATCAAATGCCATGTCGAGCTAGTAACACAATTGTTCCATACCATTTGATTTGCTAATCTGCTGTTGGTGTTTGGAGCAAACATCCCGAACCAGTTAATGTACAGCTAGGAGCGAAATTGATGTCCTCTCTGCTCGAACTCCAAACAGTTTTGAACGCGCAGACGTTTTACCAAAACATCACCTGGTGACCGGATATTTGTTTCACTGGAAACCAAGCATGAGGCATACTAATTTTAACATCCAACAAGCAATTCATCAAGACAACAGATTTGTTGCCAGAACCTCTTTGGTAATCACCACATAAACAAGCCTGATTACAATTTCATTGAATAATATACCAGGGCATTTGACATCCATAATACTCAATATGCCACTCTGCGAGTTCTGTACACCATTTGGGAACAGGCTATTTCATTATTGCCCAAACGCTGCCCAAGCGACCACACCGAGAACTTTCGAGCTTCACCCAAAACTTGCTCAATTGTTTGAAACGCTACAGACATGTCCGCGCTCATTTGGGATGCCCTCGAGTTGTGGTCAGAAGAAGAACTGATAGAAGAGCCGGAAGATGAGGCTTATCAATTGTTACGATCCAGCCCAGTCCAAATACAACCGGACCACCATGCTAGTAGCCCTTTCCAACCCCGGGCATACCTAGCCGTTGCAAAGCCAACCACATTTGTCTTTCTGTCTTCGACTGCCGGGATGATAGTACACTCGATAATCATTATCTTACAGGGGAACTCTCGTTGTTCGCTGCAGAAGGTAGGCATAACTCTTGCAAGAAGCAGGTCTCATGATATATATTAATTCGAGTAGACAGCCCTGCATTCAAAAGTGGAGATGTTGCAAGCCGACCGCCGATCGCAAATTTTGGTTCTGAAGAAGCTCTTTCACTTTTGAGAAGATGGCTGGAATGCTGCAGGGAAACTCATAGTGATTGCAAACGAAGCCTGACGGGCGAGCTCCTTGAAACCGAGATGGAGCCATTGCTACCGACCCGAGTCATAGATGTCGGACAAGATGACAGCTCAAATGCACCGCGCATCGTGGAGACGACCAAGGGGATGAGAGGCAATTTCGTGGCGCTCAGTCATCGAAGGGGATCTAACGCAATTCTCTTCCCAGTAAGAGTTGAATGCAGAGCCCTAGCCTCTAAAGTCACATCTTCATCAAGCTCGTTGACGCAGATGCTGACAACAAAGGCACGCAACGTTGCGAACGTTGTCGACGTCCTTACCTCTCCGCTAATCTGAACACTCTCTTCGGACCAAGTTCCCCTACAAGCAAAGATATCGATACATAGATCGCAGATCTGTGCAGCGCCCGTCGATGAGCATGGATTGGAGAAGATAACTGGTGCCCTCCATGCCCTCCGAAACGCGGGCTCTGGTTGTGGCTCCGGCTGTGGTTCTGGCTGTGATTCTGGCTCCGTTTCAGGCTGTCCTGTGATTATGGCACGAAAAAGACACAGAAACAAGGATGGGTTCGTCTCTTCCTTATCGGACCTCAGGTCCTCCACAACATCGGAGTATATAGATTCAAGGACTTGCATCACGGAATAAATTTTATAACATAAAAATATGCAGAGAATTGTTTTAGACGGTCAAGGTGTTAAATTATGCCAAGCTTTCTAAACAGCTTGTGCAGTTTGGATTTGTCCAAAGTGTCAAGTCTTTCCCGCAATATCTCAGACTTAGAATGTTCAGCTCCGAAGATTTGCTCATACCCAAGCAACGCTTTGGTGTACATGGTCCTGGCATTCGCTACATCACCTTGACGTTCGCACAGAGAACCAAGGTTTGTAATTGTGTCCAGCGCCGTGGGAAAAGTCATTGTAGTATCTTTACCAACAGCCTTCTTGTAGTCTCGCAGAGCCCGCTGGTACATCTGTTCGGCCTCGGCCAGCTTGCCCTGGTCGGCGTAAAGGTTTCCTAAGCTATGGACATTATTGACCGTATCAAGCGTAGACGTGTGGTCTGAACCCAACACCTTCTCTTTGCCTTCTAGTGATCGCTGGTACATTTGTCCGGCTTCGAGTAGCTTACCCTGGTCGGCATAAAGAAGACCTAGGTTATAAACCGTACAGAGCGTCGACGTATGATCCGGACCCCATGCCTTCTCGTAGCCTTGCAGCGCTCGCTGGTACATTTGCTCGGCCTCGACCATCTGGCCCTGATCCGCGTACAGGATCGCCAGGTTATTGACTGTGTCGAGCGTCGACGTGTGGTCTGAACCTAACACCTTCTCCTTGCCATGCAGCGCCCGCTGGTACATCTGCTTGGCCTGGACTTCTTTGCCTTGATTAGTATAAAGAAGCCCTAGGTTATTGACTGTGCCGAGTGTCGATGTGTGCTCTGAACCCAATGCCTTCTCCTTGCCTTGCAGCGCCCGTTGGTACATCTGCTCGGCCTCGACCAGCTTGCCCTGGTTGGCGTAGAGGTTCCCCAGGTTGTGATAATCGTCTGCCAGCCCATCTTCTATTACTAAACTACTCAGAACCATATGTGAACACCTTGCTGCATGCGGGAGAAGTCGACATTGTATTACCCATGGCTGAATATCTTTCTTTCCCGGGACATGAGCTCCTACTAATTTCACAGCTAGGCTAGCTAGATGGTAGTCCCATTCTTGGTTCAGAGCATGAATAGTCCAGGAGTGAACACATCCATGAATGCTATACCCTTTAGACTCAATCGATTCCTGTGAAGACCTGGCAACCTCCACCAGTCCATGGTTGCTCAAGACCCGTACCGCACCGTCGAAGCTTAACTCGTCTTTAGTGAGCTCTCGTAGCCATTCGGGGTCCTCAGAGTCGCCATGTCGAAGAAGCTCAAACCACAGATCCTGGTTATCAAAATACGCCCATAGGCGAAGTAGAGCTGCCGAGAGGGGGTTCTGTTGTTTGATGTTGTTAAATGAGATTTGCCATGTCGAATACAGCATTCGGTCTTCGTACGAGCTCAGCTCTGGACTTGTCTCCATAAGCCTCGCCCATGACTCCTTGTACAAACGAAGATAGTCCGAGAAACTCCTTGCTGTTTGATCAAGGTATGCTCCAGCAGTGGCAAGTGCAAGTGGAAGTCCATCCAATTCCTTTGCAAGCTTCACAGTATCGGGATCTATCGTTCAGGTTAGAGAAGTGATAGTGAATCTAGAACGTCCTTACCTATTCCTAGCCCTTCCCGTCTCGACACGGTTGACAAAATTTCCAGGCTATCACGCACATCGCCGAGCTTCCGAATCGGAATCGGAATAGAACCACCAATTCCGACTTCAGATAACCGCGTTGTGATGATAATTGACCCTTGATATGATTCGGGAAGGACCTTTTTGATATCCACAGCCGCAGGATCCGTCCCACCAGATAACTTAGGGGTGTCGTAGTTGTCATAGATCATCAGCCACCGTGTGTTATTAGGCAGACTCAGCCACGCCTTAACAGACTCAACCACTTCGTCCAGGTTTTGGTTTCTTTCTTAATTACTAACAGGTATGGCCAACGAGTGTTCTCTTGATATCTGGTTAGCTAGCTTAGCAAAGCTCCGCTTCACAGAATCCTCGTCCTTAATGTCCAGCCAGAATATTGCCGAGTAATCATCCTTGTGCCGCTTCGCATATGCAATACTAAGCTGTGTCTTGCCGATTCCTCCTAGTCCATGGAGAACAATTGCTCGTCGGGACCCATCACCTTGGAGTGCTCTGTGTATTTTCGATAGTTCATCTTCCCGGGCCACGAAATGTTCGACTTCGGAAATATCATAGAGACTGAAGGTAACTGAGAAGTCCTCGCGGTTAGATCCTGATAGAGTCAGCAGCTTCCTTCATTTGATGACAGAAGACCAAAATGTACCTCTCGAGGCCTTTCAATCTCCTCTCGAAGTCGCGCCAACGCCCTGTCCTTCCCTTCACCGTAGATGACCGGCATATAGACGTTGAAAATGCCCAATAGGGAGTATGCCTTGTCTTCTTCATAGGTCGTCACACGGCGTTCCGTCCATGACATTCGCTCAGCGACGCTAAAGTCAGACAAAGGGCTGCCTCGAAGAGCCTTGGATGGAATGCCTGTTATCTCGCGGATGTGCCGTTCTAAAGAGATCTTATTGCCCAGAAGCTCCATATCCTTGCAGAAGAATTCGACTGAGGCCGGCGCAATAAGCTCTTGCAGAGTCCAGCCTCGCCTGAACCATTCGCTTTTTCGAAATGACGATTCCCAAGATTCGTTGGTATTGTCGGCCAGAACAGAGCGAGGTCGCGAAACATCTGGTAGGTAAACGTAGCACTTGGTCGCAGCTTTGTACCACCGAAACATCGAGTTGATCGCGTGTTGATACTCCACGGCATTAGATTTATCGATACAGCAGGTGTCCACCCAAAAGTACTGCAAGCCGTCACGCCTCGCCTGTTCTCCGCAGAACTGTATCTTTCCATAGCCAGCCTTGTTCTTATCCGTGCCGTCCAAACAAATCGTAATATGTGACCTCCTCCGCGCCTCATCTGTGTGAAAGTATTCCATATCTCGGGACATCGTTCGCAGCGAACTCGGTCAAGCTGAACTCGCCCTCGTTGTCGCACTGTAGCAGACGCATTATTCGACTAGCTTCCACGGTCGCAGGAGGAAGACTCTCGATGGTAGTTCAGGCGTCGAGTTGGCATAGTTGCGAAGGGTGAAGACTTCATGTCCAGGTGAGGCTGGCGCACTCAGCTGGGCGACAGCCTCGCCGGGGAGCCCACAGGCTGTTGCAAGCTTGCTTGTTGATTATATAAGCGAACCTTTGGCTAAACTAAGGCTGAATCTATCGAGGATGAAGAAAAGTGGAGTGCAGCGGGGTTGGTCTTCTCTAGCCGAGAATCGTTCGCTCCGTCGATCAGAAGTACCGAAACCGCATGGCGGCCCTGCAACTCTTTGCGCGCAACACCAGCCACAAAGCTTGTAAGGGTCTTGAACAAAAGCATATGGATCTAAAGGTCAGATAAGAACCTTTTAGACATGTAAGGGACAATAAGAGCTTACCCAGGTAGCTGTGGTTCAGGGCTCGTGTTGAGGGCTAAATAGAGGCTGCTTTTAAATCAGGCGCAAAAGTGACGAAGCGAATACAAAAACTCTTTGGAAGGTGTGAAATTGCTAAGGGATAGCTTTGCAATGCCACTGAACTTCATTTTTGTAAACTCATAAGCTGGCGTGGAGTTGCGAATGTGTAAAGGCATTGTATCTTATATTTTTCTCGGCACGTAGGGTTTCTCGGCACGCAGGGAGGGACGTTACATTTGTTTTCGCGGGCAGCGTTGTCTTGAGTGGCAGGCTGGGAGCAGCCCAGCGTATGGGTTTTGGTGAACACCGAAACGAATTGCTCTCTCGTAATTGGGTGGGCTCAGCCACAAGTCTGTTGCATGACGCCTTCAAGTGCAGCAACCCTTTTGGCGGTGTCAAATTCGGTCCCAAGTGTGTCCCTTTTCGAGATTGATCTCTCGCAGTTCTAGAGCTACAGAAACGCAGCAAGTTTGTCCAAATCCACAACTCGTCTTCCGGGAACTGAAGGCCAGTATTGGAAAAGAGTCTTGGTATGACAGGAGCAACCGTCAATCGAGCAATTTCTCTTTTCTAAAATCGCCGGGTTCGAACATCTGCAAGTCGTCGGAAAGTGGGCGTTGCTTGGCAGCTGAAGTTCAAGCATACCCAATCATCACAGAGACGTGTTAACAGGGCTTTCGATTGTTTGACTTTGAAAACATACGAGGCAAATGCGAACCGTTTTGCGACCCAAATGCAGAGCCGCAGCCGCTTGCAGTCCTGTACCCCTCAGCGTCCCTGATATTCAACTTGTTCTACATATAAACTCACTGAGGCCAAAATGAAGAAATTCGGAATGCATCTTCAACGCTTCCATTTCGCCAATGCCACTGGCATTTCCTTTCTCACTAGCATTCTTTGCTCAGAGCATTATGCGTAAGTCTCAACTTCTTACTCCTTTTCCTCGTTTTGATCGACTAACGTTCGATTGCGAATCAGCTGCTATGGTGCAAGTCAGTGACATTGTTGCCGTGAGCCTCGGCCTTGCACAAATTGTCCTCGCCATCATTGGCATCTTCGTTAACATTAGTATGGGCCGGCGGTCGGCTAGACTCAGAGGTAAACATAATCCTAAATTCCGCTATGGGGACTAGACACGATGCAGCATCAGCCGGATTTCATGATCAGCGGCTTAATCACAAATCGCACCTGTGATGTGGCATCCTGAGGACTGTAGTTTATCTGCAGCCTGATCTCAGCGACTTCCGGATCCAACACCAGCGGAAGATCACAGAGCACTCTCACTTGGAGGTATAAGTACTGTCTAACAGGCGAATTCTCGCCTATGAACATCCCCCGTGGGAACATGCTCGGGCTGAGCATCGGAATGACTTGATATTTACCAATTGAGCGTCTTCAAATGCTAACAAGTTCTGCCCAACAGACATCGAGCTTGGCCTCATCACTCCCCATGCGCGGGAACCCACTGATCTGGAAAGCATGCCTGCCAATACATCATCCGAACAACCCATTGCCTGCCCTTTCGGAGCAGAAAGACGTGAATTACAGCAAGCAATTGGAGACGCACTGAACGCTATGTCGAGACTGGTCTACCATCATCCTTGAGGAGAATGCGGAGTTCTATTTTCTGTCCTGACAGGCGTATTTTATAAGAGAACAGACGCTTGGGGAATATGCTGAAACTGACCATCGAAAACCCAGCTTGCATGTGCGTACACTCTGGGAGCATGCAGAGGCTGTGCATCAGAATGAGCTGGCGTCCGAGTTGAAGAAGAACCTCAAAATTGACTTCAGGAGAATGTTTGCAAAAGAATGCGCCCAAGAAAAGTACGTACCTCGTAGCGTATATCCAGAAATATACACCGAAAGGTGAACCGCGGCTATTGGTGGACCGTATAGCTGGAAACCGAGAATGTGGCTAACAAGGTTTCCACAGGCCGACGAAAGACGACTCTTCTCCGAGAAAGCCGAATTACAATGATGCGAACGCAGCATAGCCCGAACCGCCACCGGCAAGCAAGCGTCCACTCTCATCACCTTCTCCAGTACCACGGTATATATCTAGGATTGACGCTCTGAATATCAATACTCCGGGAAGCCAGGATGTGGACATGCAGGATTTGAGTGACAAAGGTGGTCAGGCTCCAATTGAGCAAGCTAGAAATCGGATGGCCACTGGAGATGCGTATCAGCGGGCTCAGCAAACCCATTCCGTGAGTCATCAAGATCGCCTCCTCCACGGCGTTCAAAAGCTCGACCTGTCTCTGGACAAAATGCGGGAAGTGAGAAGGAAATGTTTGACTTGAGACCCAAACCTGCGAGCAAGCAACTATGGACGGAAGACACAGCGCGTTTGCCAAAATCCGCTGTGGATCCTTCGAATGTCGCCAGCACACAAACACATAAATCAAGAGCACCAGGACTTCAGCCTCGCCCTAGAAAGTCTTCCATAGCAACTGTTCAAGCATTTCGAAATTCTCAAAGTTCGCAAGGACCTACAATCCTTGGTCGGAACGCTTCTTTTCAGACTCTCCCCACTCGCGAAGACAACTATGATATTATCATGCAGCCTGAGACCAGGCCAATCTCACAGGAACAACTTGTTGCAGAAGTAAAAGGCACTTATGCCGGATTGGGTTAGTTCTTCTTGCCTCATCGATGACATGTAGCATTTTTGATATCTCCTCAAACTTCACGAGATGAAATTCTGGGACCTTTTCGAAAGTCACATTCTAACCTGCTATAGTCATGATTGAAGCGAAGTGTATTGATGTGGGCAATAAACAAGCTGCACTTCCACAAGCTGATCCAAACTCGCAACCAAAGCTCAACAACGAACAATGGTATGTACCATCTTTCTGTAAATTGTTTAGTAGTCCAAGGACCGAGATATCAGCTCTCCCATATTCATGCAAAGTGCAAACTGATGCTCTAAATAGGCAAGCACTCATCGCTCTGCACCGGACTCTGCTCCAAGAGTATCATGACTTCTTTTTTGCGAGTTAACATCCGTCTGCCTCGCCTGCTTTGAGACGTCTAGCTTCCAAGTACGCGATGCCGGCATGCATGTGGAGACACGGGATTCATTCTTTCCTCGACCTTTTGAGGCATAGACTCCCCGCATCTCTAGATCACATGTTTGCTTTCATCTACTTGGCTTACTCAATGATGGCTCTGTTGTATGAAACCGTGCCCGCCTTCGAAGACACATGGATCGAGTATCTAGGAGATTTGGGCCGGTACAGGATGGCAATTGAAGATGATGATATTCGCGACAGAGCGGTCTGGACAGGTGTTGTAAGACACTGGTACTCAAAGGCCTCTGACAAGGCGCCCACGACTGGTCGTTTGTACCATCATCTTGCGATCCTGGCCAGGCCAAATGTGCTACAGCAGCTGTTCTACTACTCCAAGTCGCTTTGTGTAGTCACACCGTTTACATCTCCCGGGAATCGATCCTGACACTTTTTGAGCCTGTTCTCAACTCAGACAACGTATAAGGTCAATATCGCTTGCCTCCTCTGGACATGGCATTTTTCAGAGTGTACGGCCTTCTCTTCACGAATAAGAACATCGAAAAGTACCAACCAACCGTAGATGAGTTTCTGAGCCTCCTCGACAACCAAATAGGTCGAGTCACGAGGAAGTTATGGAGCAAGGATATCACATTGCCGTATCTAAGAACGTAGCCATGATGGCTTTCGCTGCCAGAGACAACGTGTTGACAAAAGAAATTCTCCCCGCGAAAGATTCAGAAGCGCAGATGGAACTCGACACTGACGAAAACTCTCCAGCCATGGAAACTTTCCGCCGTGCTCAGGCACTCTCGAAATCAACTCTCGAAATCGTTCTGAAGCAGTCGCTTCTCGATTCTTCGAGGTAGCTGTTGATATTCAAGAGCACGTTCGAAGTTTTCTTCAATCAAGCCAAGCACTGTGGCAACCTTTTCGACGGCTTGGGCAGGATATCTTTGGACTGCTTCTTCGAGAGATAAATCAGATGATGCTGAGTCCGAACTCGACTGCTCGTCGTCCAATTGCATATCATCAGGTCACTTGTCATATCGTCCTCGAACTGAGTCCTGTGCCAATGTTGGTAGTCGTCAATATTGTAGAAATCAACTAGGTAGATCAGCCGGCGGACTGTTTTCCGCATATTAGCCTTTGGAATATTCTTCTCGTGAAGTAATGCTTACTGCTGGTTGCTTTCAACTTCCAGAACTCGCCGCATTCTTTGGGACATATCGGGGCATTTGGTAGCCTACACCAGGAACAATCTTTCCAAACATTTCGATCTTGTCGTAAAGACGAGCAGGAACATGCCCCACGCAATGTATGAACCCCAACAACAACGGTTGCCTTCTTAGAAACTGCCAATTCTTGATGCCCCCAGATTTGTGTCCACCACTCGTGCGAGAAGATAGCGACCAGAGTTCCCCGTATTCTAACACTAGACTCGGGTGGTTCAACCAAAATGGTCTTGTATCGGGCCGTATGATCTCCGAGGTCTGACGA
>Ga0207886_10153_pt1 | contig 28797 bp, 15 predicted proteins | sample LinPmetageLP35_FD_184048 | JGI IMG/M metagenome (GOLD analysis project Ga0207886, IMG submission 184048) | Marine viral communities from the Pacific Ocean - LP-35 (SPAdes) | ecosystem: Environmental > Aquatic > Marine > Oceanic | place: Pacific Ocean | collected 2009-08-31 | reverse complement strand
TTAGCTGTTATATTCACAGGTTTCCAAGGTGTAGAATATACTGTTTCTTCTTTCACTATTAGTGATGGTGCCTTTGGGTCATGTTTCTATTTTGGAACAGGTTTTCACGGGTTACATGTTATGATAGGTACTGCCTTTATAGCTGTAGGTTTATGACGAGTTTTAGCTTACCACTCTACAGAGAACCATCATTTAGGTCTTGAATCAAGTATTTTATATTGACATTTTGTTGACGTAGTATGATTATTCCTTTTTATCTCTATTTATTACTGAGGTTCATAATTCAGTGCTATCTAAATATTGTTTAAAGGTAAAATAAACTTAAAAAACTAAATTATTTTTAATAATTAGGCTTACTATTTATTTTATATAAAATATTTATTACGCTTTTTTATTTATAGTATAAATACTATAGAGACCTTAGTTTAATGGTAAAATACGAGACTTTTAATCTTTGTTATATGGGTTCGAATCCCATAGGTCTTATATGTTTACAAACTCAAATTAAAAAAATATATGTATTGTTTCTAGTTTTGCTAAAGACAATATATATTCATAAATAAACGGCCATAGGTTAATGGTAGACCTTTCGTCTTCCAAACGATTTGTGTCGATTCGAATTCGGCTGGCCGTAGATTGTAATTATTAACTCGCAATAATTGAAATTATCTGAAAGTTATAATGGTTTTTATTTTATTTTATCTGACTTTTTTAGTACATTAAATAAACATAAAAATAGGAAAAGTTGCTATTGGTAAAGCGAGATATTTGCTAAATATTGTGTTATGCACCTGGATGTTCGAATCATCTCTTTTCCGATATTACTATTTAGATTTTTTTTTTTCATATTAATTACATCTTTACTAAAAATAAGAGCATAGTTTAATGGTAAAATTTGAAGCTTCAAACTTCACTTTCTCAGTTCAAGTCTGAGTGCTCTTGCTTAGTCTTAAAGAATAAATTTAATTTAGTTTATACATTTGGAGTATTTTAACTATATTTACAAATTACATTTATATATTAAATCAAGGTTCCTTAGCTTAATTGGTAAAGCGTATTCTTGATAAGGATGTGTTTAGAGTTCAAGTCTCTGAGGAATCATATATATTAGATAATATTATTAGATAATAGGCAATAAAAGAGAATTGACTGAGTGGTTTAAAGTGATAAGCTTGAAACTTATTTGATTTAATAGATCACATCCGTTCAAATCGGATATTCTCTGGTATTATTCTTTCAAAGATAAATAAAACGGATTAGAGCCAGGTTGGTTAGGCGCCTCATTTGGGTTGAGGATCTGTTATGTTCGAATCATAATAATCCGAATATTTACTTAAATAAAAGAGGGTGTATTAGTAATGTGTATGATATCTATGGCAAATTTCTATGCATTTATGCATAGGAAAGTATATAAAGAGACTATTAGGGATACCTAGCTATATATTAAAGAGAGTAAGTTATAAACCGTTTAAGTTGTGTATGCGATAAAATGTTACACATGAACTCTTAGAGAAATTCAGTAATAAACGAAGTGAATTGAAATATCTTAGTAACTTCAGGAAAAGAAATCAAACGAGATTCTATGATTAGTGTGAATGAAAGTAGAAAAGCCTACATATATTTTATAAGTAATATACAAAAAAAAGTTGTTATAAAAAATATATAAATAAGTAAAACGGGCAAAACCTGTTTGAATATAAAGGGGAACCTTCCTCTAAGGCTAAATATAATATATAAGCGACAGCGTATAGTACTGTGAAGGAAAGGTTTGAAATAGTAGTCTTATAAGCAGCTCGAGTAAAGTTTAAATAAAAAGTAAGAGCGTACCTTTTGCATAATGGGTCAGCGAGTTAATATTAGATGCGAGCAGTAATGCCCAGATAAACCAATTATGAAATAATGAATTAGTATCTAAAATTAGACCCGAAGCCTGGTGATCTTACTACAGTCAGGGTTATAAAAGCCCGAACGGGTTATCGTTGTAAAGATATCCGAAGAACTGTGGTAAGTTAGTGAAAGACAACACTGACTAGGATAGCTGGTTTTCTGCGAAACCTATATAAGTAGGTAATTCAAGGTACATCATAGCAGGTACAGAACTGTGATCTCAGGCAACTTCTATCTTATTATTATATTGGCGTAAGCTATATGATAAAGGGATAATTTTGCATATATCGGGCAATCGTGAAGATTTTATCGGTGAGTATTCGCACTCGGAAGGGCAATGATGAATATTGAATAATCGGACATAGTACGATAAGGTTGTATGTCTAAAGGGAAACAGCCCAGAACAAGAGTTAAGGTTCCAAAATTATTGTTAAGTGAAATTAAGGAAGTTTCTATCTAATACGACTAGGAAATAGGCTTAGAAGCGGTCCATTTTTTGAAGATCTCGTAACAGAGCACTGGTTTAATAAATAAACGCTTGCGTTTAATTTATATTGATAGTTGCACCGAAAATTTAACGGATCTAAACAATATACCGACACCTTGTCCATATTTATTAATAATTTATTATTATATTTAATGGGGTAGCAGAACGTTGGGTAAATCTAAGACTTATTCTTTTTAAGAATGAATATATGATAACCCAAGTGAGAATGCTGACATGAGTAACGAAAAAGGGAAAAATCCCTCGCCTAAAGCTTATGGTTTTAATAAAGTAACGGCCTCTAAGTTTACCAACCTAAGGGATTAAACGATGAGTAAATCTTTGTTACACAGTAACAACCTTCTTTTTAATCTAAATTACGTAAGTAATATATTTGAAAAGAAAAATAAAGTGAAGAAGGTTCTGGAAAAACAGTAACTCTATATATGATTGTAATAAACTGAAATAGATGAGCAATCACTATACATATAGAGAAGATAAACCGTACCTAAAGACTACCCCCAGTAAGCTAGTAGAGAATACGAAGGCGTTTGAGTGAACAATCATTAAGGAACTCGGCAAACTAACTACCGTAACTTCGGGATAAGGAGAGCCATTCCTCCTAATTAATATTAGGTTAAGAATAGGAAGCATGGAATAGTGTTGTACGACTGTTTAATTAAAACAAAGCACTCTGCAGTAAGATAATAAATCAAAGTATTGAGTGTGATTTCTGCCCGATGTCGGCTGGTTAACGGATTTGCTAAGTTGACTAATATAAGCTTGGCTTTGAAGGAAACCCCGATCAATGGCGGCCTTACCTATGAGGGTCCTAAGGTAGCGGAATACCCTGGCCGTTAAATGCGGTCTTGCATGAATGATTTAACGATACAACAGCTGTCTCAATGATTGGCTCAGTGAAATTGGAATAACTGTGCAGATACAGTTTACCTCTAGTTAGACGAGAAGACCCTATGCAGCTTTACTGTTGCTAGTTATTGAATATGATACTGCGAATTTTAGTTATAAGGTAGTGTTAACACAATTGAAACACCTTTATTTAGTTTATCATATTGGTAGATTTTCTACGTGAAAGTCTCAAACTTCTTTTGCTTCTGCAAGAGATTTGAGATAATCATTAACCTTCTTTGAAGGAACAATTGCTAGGAGGCAGTTTATGCGGGGCACAGATCCCATAAAAAGTACCTGGGTGTATCCAAAGTTAATTTTGTAAAATTGTCATATAATTATGACAATTAAATATACTAATGATGTATATTTTTTTATTTTTAGTATGTTATTTGGTATAGCTTAAGCTATAACTAATCCAGCTATATATCTATTGAGTTAGAACTAATATTTTTTATCCAAGTAAGATTTTAACTATATGGAAAATAGTTGTAATTAAAACATTAAGAATACTATTTTTTTTTAGTTTTCCAATGTTTTTAGTTATATTATTAGTAGGCTTGTACTAATACAGCACATCCGGTAATTAATAAAATTACTAATAATATAATTATGTTTATTACTTGTCAAGTTTAATGGCTTAATCTTGCTTTACTGTTTGACTTACACGTCTATCAGTCGCGTAAGCGGGGCATATGATCACAAGATGCAGAAAGGAAAGGTCTTGGATAATTGAAAAAGCTACGCTAGGGATAAACAACAATCGCCTATTGTCCCTCAATATTTATTATTAAATATAATAAATATTGTAATAATTGGATTAATTTCAAGAAAGACTTTAAAAGTTAACTTGAAGCGAAATTTACTTTTAAAAGTAAAGACGTTCAACGACTATAAGGTTTTATGTAACATAAAACCTTAATATGAATCCAACATTTTTCTCTTCTTTTATAATATCTTAACGTTAGGTTGTTTTAAATTAGTTATTTAATTTAAGAATAATTTAACAAATCAATAATTAATATAAAGAATATTAATGAAATAGACTTAACCCTAGATTAAAGGTTAAGCAAAATAATAAATAATACGAAATAACATGAAAAACTTAAAAACACAAGTAAATATTGAGAATACTTCTCTAAATTTAGATCAAAATTTACCTATATTATTTGATAAAAAAAGTAAAACAACCATATCTAAACAATTGAATTATATTAAAAGTGATACGGGTAAAACTAGACATTATACACCTGCAGCTCAAGAGTGGTATAATAGTATATATTCATACGATTCTAATTATATAAAAACATTGCCTGCAGCAGATAAAAATCTTATGAATCTTTTAAAAAGCTTTTTTAACTTTCAGCTTAACCGAAATTTAATGCAAAATAAAACTAAGCAATTACTTCTTAGATTCAGACGAGTATCTACAAAAAAAGTTTTTATAGGTAGAGGAGAATTAAAACATACAAGTAACAAAGTATTAATAACATTTTATGTTCTTAACACAGAGGGTATGTTATTATCTCAGAATTACGAAAAGGCTAAAAAAGAAATTTTTTATCCTCGTTATGATTTGAAAAGATTTGTTAAATATAATCGTGAAGGTAAAGCCATAATAAAATATAATAGACCTTTAAGTTGAGAGGAATTTTCTATTTTAGGTGACCATGATAATTTATATGAATTATATACTATGTCTATTATTAATAAATACGCTAACTCTTCGGAAGTAGAGCTATTAAATACTTATTATGAATATTTAACAAGCTTAGTGGAAACAAATACTTTAACAGAAGATGAAAAACGTATTATGTTTCTTAATAAGATTTCAAGTTGAAAACCTATAGACTATCTTAAATTTAATCAAGTTAAATTTGAATCTGTAAAACATTTTAAAGAAAAAAAATTACTATACTTTTATCATTTATTAAAATTAAATAGTTTAAAATTTACAAATCAGTTTATGTCAAAGCTTATTTTTTTAGTTAGAAAATTATATAATAAAGAAGTTGAATTCAATATTGTTAAATTAAAAAAAATGCATTTAAACAGTGATATATATACTCAAGTTGTATCTTTAAAATTAAGAAATAGGAATAATAGATTATATAAAGTTCTAAAAACATCTTTACGTAAAATTAAATTACCTGTTATTAGGAAAATAAGCGAAAGAATAAGTAAACCTAATAAAGACGAATTCTTTGTTAATAGAATTCGTAATAATATTATTAGTTCTATGTTTAATGATAACAATGGTAAAGATTCTTTAAATAATTTATTATTAAGTTTCTACCCTGCAGCGGATGATTTAGAAATAAATATGATAAAAAGATCTTCTACAAAGAAACAAAAAGTTTCTTTAAAAGGTTTTGTTCTTAGACATCACTTAAAACATTTAAAATTAAGAGGTATTAGAGTGGAAGCTAAAGGGAGATTAACTCGACGAGCAACTGCATCAAGATCTGTATTTAAAATGAAATGATTAGGTGGGTTAAAAAATGTGGATTCTTCTTTCAGAGGTCTATCTACTATAATGCTAAGAGGCTACCAGAAATCAAATGTACAATATACGGTTATAAATTCTAAAAACCGTAACGGAGCTTTTGGTGTTAAAGGTTGAGTAAGTAGTAAATAAAAACCTTAAATCAATACATTATTGAATTAATTTTATATATGTTTTATATTTTTTATAATTTAATTTTTTACATATGTGCATGTTTATATTCGCCATGTTTTCAATTATCGCGTTGCAAATATTATAAAGAGATAAAAATGAAGAAATAGTCTGATCCATTTTGAAAAAAATGGCCGTTAAAAGTAAATTATATTGCTTTTAATTTAACACTAATTGAACAGGCTAATTGCGCCAGGAAGTACAAATTGAGTGCGCAGTTTGGCACCTCGATGTCGGCTTAACTTATCCACATGAATGCAGGAATCATGAAGGGTTCGACTGTTCGTCGATTAATAAGTTACACGAGCTGGGTTAAATACGTCGTGAGACAGTATGGTTTCTATCTTCTAGAGGAAATTAGAATAAAATAAGGATATCCCCCTCGTACGAAAGGAGCTGGGTATATTAACCTCTGGTTTACCTGTTGTTTATGTGCCCAATATTAATTAAATGAAGTACCTAAATCTATAAAAAGATGATAGGTACAGGGGTGTTACTTACACTTAAGTAAATCTATAACATAGGCACGGCAGGAACGCTAAGTTAGTTAAAAATAAGTGCTGAATGCATCTAGGCACGAAATTTACTTTAAGATATTCTTAAATATACGTAGTGGAATACTACGAAATAATAAATAATAAAAATAAAATTTTATTATTAATAGGCTTTAGCTGAAAGAATTTAAATGTTTTTAGGTATAAAGTACTAATTTTATATTTAACTAAATTTACCCGATATCACACATATTTTTATGTATATAAGAATAACAATAATAAATACAACAACTACATTAACTTCAGTCCGGTTAGCATAAAAGTAATGTAGCTGTTTTGTAACCAGCTGAAGCAAGTGCGATACTTGCACTGGACTTTATACATAATAGGCCTTATAGTCAAGTGGTTAAGACATAATGTTTTCGTCATTACATGCGAGGGTTCAACCCCCTCTGAGGCTATAATTATATAATTTAATATATATTAATATATTTTGTATAACGATGAAGATTATAATGTTATAATTATATAAGTTGCTAATATCAAGTTATATTATATTATAATGCGGATTGATGTAATAGTAACATAACTGGCTCATGTCCAGTCTATATTGGTGCAAATCCTTTGTCCGCATATATAACAAGGTCATAGCTTAATTGGTAAAGCAAGCTGCTCATGACAGCTGAGATGAGTGTTCAACTCACTCTGGCCTTAGTTTTATTAAATAAAAATACACGTCCGAGTGCTGGAATTGGTAGACAGGACGAACTTAAGCTTCGTTGATATAATATCGTAGAGGTTCAAGTCCTCTCTTGGATACGTTATAAAATTTAATTCTAAATTAATTAAATACAAAAATATTGTATATATTATATAAATGCTATGTAAGTCTCATATATAAAAGATTACATAAATTGTAACATTACAATGAAGTGTTTATTTACATAAATAAATAAAAGTGAAAAACATAGTATATTAAAATAATATTATAAATCAATATTATATAAAAGGGGACATAGTTTAACTGGTAAAACTGCGATTTTGCATATCGTTATTTCAGGATCGAGTCCTGATGTCTCCACTTAAGGTATAAGTATTTTTTTCAGACTGGTATTTTAAAAAATATATGTTAAATGCAACCCACTGATGTGTATATATTTGGCGTTAATGGCTATATTATTTAAAATTAATCTTTCATGTAATTAATTTTAGTTAATTTAATTATTAAAGTGCTAGCTTTTAACTAAATAAAATCTTTCATTTACCTTTAGTTATAATTATGTTACATAACTATATAGAATTAGACACGTAAGCTAATCTGTATATAAATTATACTTCATGTCTCACGATAGATGTATCACTTAAATATGTGATGTGTATAGCTTAACAAGCTTTATATATAGCTCGAGAAGCTCAACCTGGTAGAGCGGAACTCTGAAGATGTTTAGGTTGTAAGTTCAAATCTTATCTCGAGCAATTTAAAGGTAGTGATGGAATTGGTAGACATGAATAGCTTAGGCCTATTTGATTATTTTATATCTTATCCGTTCAAGTCGGATCTACCTTATGCAAATTTATTAGTTTATTATTTATCTATATATTAATTTATTAAAAAATATGTTGTGGACTAATCGGTAAGTCATAAATTTTTGGTATTTACCATTGAGTGTTCGAATCACTCCAACATAATTACTTTTTAGTATTATATGTTTAAATTTCTATAAACTTTATGGTTTAAAGGTGGATATAGTTCAATCGGTAGAGCGACTGTATGTGGCACAGTATGTTCCCTGTTCAAATCAGGGTATTCACCCATTATTTTATAATCTAAAGTATAATAACAGCCAGGGTAGTTTAATTGGTTAGAACATTAATTTCATGCATTAAGAATGAGAATTCAAATTTCTCCTCCGGCTATATTTAAGCTTGTATTATTTATAAAATACAAGTTAGTTTAGACAATTAGATTAAAACACATATGAAAAGGTACATTTATTATAGGTAATATATTTTTTTTTATAACTTCTAATAACGAATGTTATAATTGTTATATGTCATAAACAATTATTTAATAGATAAGTTTGCTAAAAGGTTGCATAATATTTAATTAAATATGAAAGTTCGATTCTTTAATTTATCTCATGATTATATTATCAATACTACAATTATTATTGTCAAATGCGGTTACCTTAAGACGAGATAAATCTATATTATATAGTAGAGTGTCTATAACAATTTTAATTTATTCATCTTTATTAGCCTTCACAAGTTTATATTTTACTTCATTAGATAGAGGTATAGGTTTGTATGGTGGATTATTTCATGCAACTAGTATAACTCACATTTTTCATATATTTATTTTTTTAATTAGCGGACTTATACTTCAACTTACAGCATTTTACCCTAGAAGGGTGTGAACAACTGCATATTCTTCTTTAAGTAAATTGCTTTTTTATAATTTATTATATTATAGAACAAAAATTGTAAATAAAATGGGAGAACAGTTTAAAATAATTGAATATCCTTTAATTTTATTATTTATAGTAAGCGGTGCAATATTTTTAGTATCTACGAGTGATTTAGTTTCTATATTCCTTTCTATTGAGTTACAAAGTTATGGATTATATTTACTTAGTACATTATATAGAAATTCCGAATTAGCTACTTCGGGTGGTTTGACTTATTTCTTATTAGGAGGTTTAAGTTCTTGTTTTATTTTATTAGGTACAAGTTTATTATATGCAAATTCAGGTACAACTAACCTAGATGGTATATATGTTATAACTAGCTTGAGTGACTTGGCCAATGAAGGTAGTAATAATATTTTATACTGATATAAAAGTTATTATATAAATTTTTCATTACTAATACTAAGCGTTGGTTTCTTATTTAAAGTTAGTGCTGCACCTTTTCACTTCTGATCTCCTGGTGTTTATGATGCTATCCCTACAATAGTTACTACATTTGTAGCTATTGTTGCTAAAATATCTATATTTATATTTTTATTAGAACTGGTGCATTATACAAGCAATTCTTTATTTAGTTTTAATTTTAGCTGAACTTCTAGTTTACTTATAAGTTCTTTACTTTCATTAATTGTAGGTACAGTAGTAGGTCTAACACAGTTTAGAATTAAAAGATTATTTGCTTATAGTACTATTTCACACGTAGGTTTCATTTTATTAGCATTAAGTATTAACAGTATAGAGTCTATACAAGCCTTTATATTTTATTTAATGCAATATTCTATTAGTAATTTAAATGCATTTATTATTCTAATAAGTATAGGGTTTTCTCTTTATTATTATGTAAACGAGAGCGATGAATACAAACAATTAGATGATAAAAACAATTCACCTATACAGTTAATAAGCCAACTTAAGGGATATTTTAATATAAATCCCGTTCTAGCTTTAAGTTTAACTATTACAATATTTTCTTTTGCAGGTATTCCACCTCTTATAGGATTTTTTGCAAAACAGATGGTATTGAGTGCTGCATTAGACAGTGGTTATATTTTCCTTGCACTAGTTGCTATCTTAACTAGTGTTATTAGTGGTGTTTACTACTTAAATATCATCAAACAAATATTCTTTGATGCACCTGAACATAAAGTTAACCCTGAAACTGTAGATATTATTTTACATGGTAACATAATACAAAATAATAAATTAGTAGAAAAAATAACATTTAAAGCAAATAATATTATACTGTCTAGTTATTTAACTATTACTATATCTGTATTAACTTTAATTATACTTTTATTTATATTTGTACCTCAAGAATGATTAAGCTTAGCTAATATTTTAGCTTTAATAATTTTTAATCAATAAATGACAAGTACTACTTTTTTTTTTGTGTTTATACCGTTATTGGCTATTATATTGCTAGCCGTTAATTTAATATTTGCTCCACATAATCCTTACCAAGAAAAGGATAGTGCATTTGAATGTGGTTTCCATTCTTTCCTAGGTCAAAATAGAACACAATTCAGTATTTCTTTCTTTATATTTGCATTATTATTTTTATTATTCGATTTAGAAATTCTTCTAGTTTATCCTTATGTAGTTAGTGCATATACAAACGGTATATATGGTTTAACTATAATGTTAATATTTTTTTTAGCCTTAACATTAGGGTTTGCTTTTGAATTAGGTAAAAACGCGTTAAAAATTGATAGTAGACAAATGCTTAAGTTAAATAATAACCAAAATAGCACTGTTCAGTGTATATCAGGTTTAATTCATTTATTTAAAAAGTTTACACTAAAAAATTTTTAAAAACTATTAATACCTAGTTTATAGTTTATAAACGTTTTTTATTTATAAAATTATAGTATAAAAAAAAAATACTAAAACTTTTCTTTTCTAAAAAGCTATAATATAAGATACACTTATATTTTAGCTTCAGCTGTTTAATGGTTTCTAAATTAAATTTAGTTTAGAAAAAAACATATAAATATATATGCTTAATTTATTATATACAAATATTGTTAATGGTTGTGATACACCTAAGCCTTGAGGTCTTTATTTTCAGGATAGTGCTACTCCTCAAATGGAAGGGTTAGTTGAACTACACGATAATATTATGTTTTATTTAGTTATAATTTTATTCGGTGTAGGTTGAATAATGATTTCTATAGTAAGAAATTATACTAGTACAAAATCACCTATATCTCATAAATATTTAAACCACGGAACATTAATAGAATTGATATGAACAATTACACCTGCTTTAATATTAATATTAATAGCCTTCCCTTCATTTAAATTATTATACTTAATGGATGAAGTTAGTGACCCTGCTATGTCTGTATTAGCAGAAGGACACCAATGATATTGAAGTTACCAATATCCTGATTTCTTAAATGCAGATGATGAATTCATAGAATTTGATTCATATTTAGTACCAGAGTCTGATTTAGAAGATGGAGCTTTAAGAATGCTTGAAGTAGATAACAGAGTTATCCTTCCGGAATTAACACACGTTAGATTTATTGTTACAGCAGCGGATGTTATTCATTCTTTTGCCTGTCCTGCTTTAGGTATTAAATGTGATGCTTACCCTGGTAGATTAAACCAAGTTTCTGTTCTTATTAATAGAGAAGGGACTTTTTATGGACAGTGTTCAGAAATATGTGGTATTTTACACAGTTCTATGCCAATAGTAATAGAGTCAGTGTCTATAGAGAAATTCCTTAGTTGACTTGAAGAACAATAATATTGTTTTAATGTTACCGTTAAAACAAAAAAATTGTTATATATTTTAGTGTGTTAGTATTAAAAGTTATATATGTTATATAAATATATAATATAAATACTATTTATATTTATATTTATTACCGATAATATCTCAATAATAACAAGGTAAACTAAAACCTAAAACTGAAAGTTTGAAGTAGAGTTCTCCCTTTTACAAATTTAGTGATTTATAACACTATTTTTAGGTTTATTTAAAAAAATAAAGCCTTAAATATAATATAATACTTTATAATTTAAATAAAAAAAAAATATACAATGAATTTATCCTTAATACTTTTTTTAATCGGAATTTTAGGTTTCGTTTTAAATAGAAAAAATATAATATTAATGCTTATTTCTATAGAAATAATGCTATTAGCTATTACGTTTTTAATATTGATAAGTTCACTTAGCTTTGATGATATATTAGGCCAAACATATGCCATATATATAATAGCTATAGCTGGTGCAGAATCAGCAATTGGTTTAGGTATTCTAGTTGCATTTTATAGATTAAGAGGAAGTATCGCAATAGAATATAAATAATGTATTTAGCTATAATTACTTTACCTTTATTAGGATCAATAGTTTCCGGGTTTTTTGGTAGAAAAGTCGGTGTTAGCGGTGCGCAACTAATTACATGTACAAGTGTAATTGTAACAACTTTATTAGCAATCGTTGCTTTTTTTGAAGTAGGTTTAAATAACATACCTGTCTCAATAAACCTTTTTAGATGAATAGATAGTGAATCACTTAACGTATTATGAGGTTTCCATTTTGATAGCTTAACAGTGTCTATGTTAATACCTGTCTTAATAGTTAGTTCTTTAGTGCATATATATTCTATAGGGTATATGAGTCATGATCCACACAATCAAAGATTCTTTAGTTATTTAAGTTTATTCACTTTTATGATGATTATACTTGTTACAGCTAATAATTTTTTATTAATGTTTGTAGGATGAGAAGGTGTAGGTATTTGTTCATACCTTTTAGTAAGTTTTTGATTTACTAGAATAGCTGCAAATCAAAGTTCTATGTCAGCTTTTTTAACAAACAGAGTAGGTGATTGTTTTTTAACAATAGGTATGTTTGCTATATTATGATCATTTGGTAACATTGATTATAGTACAGTCTTTTCATTGGCACCTTTTGTTAATGAAAATATTGTTACAATTATAGGTATATGTTTATTAATTGGTGCTATGGCTAAAAGTTCTCAAGTTGGATTACATGTTTGATTACCCATGGCCATGGAGGGTCCTACACCTGTTAGTGCACTGATTCATGCGGCTACTATGGTTACTGCAGGTGTGTATTTATTAATGCGTACAAGTCCTTTAATAGAATATAGTTCGACAGTATTAATATTATGTTTATGATTAGGTGCTATAACTACTGTTTTTAGTAGTCTTATAGGTCTATTCCAACAAGATATAAAAAAAGTTATCGCTTATTCCACTATGAGTCAATTAGGGATGATGGTGATAGCTGTTGGGTTATCTTCATATAACATCGCTTTATTCCACTTAGTTAATCATGCTTTTTATAAAGGGCTGTTATTTTTGGGTGCAGGTGCTGTAATTCACGCGGTAGCTGATAACCAAGATTTTAGAAAGTATGGTGGTTTAAGACCATTTTTACCTTTAACTTATTCTGTAATGTTAATAGCAAGTCTTAGTTTAGTTGCTTTCCCTTTTATGACAGGATTCTATAGTAAAGATTTTATTTTAGAATCTGCTTATGGGCAATTTTATTTTAGTGGTACAGTTGTTTATTTCATAGCAACTATCGGTGCAATGTTTACTACTTTATATTCTGTTAAGGTTTTATATTTAACTTTTTTAACTAATCCTAACGGGCCAGTTGTTAACTACAAACATGCTCATGAAGGTGATATATTTATGAGTTTACCTTTAATTATATTAGCCATTTTTTCTATATTCTTTGGTTACGTAACTAAAGATATATTTATAGGATTAGGTTCAGGGTTTTTTGCTGATAATAGTTTATTTATCCATCCTACACATGAAATAATGTTAGATACAGAATTTGCCGTGCCTACTTTATTTAAATTATTACCTTTATTCTTTACTGTTTCTCTTAGTGTTTTAGCTATAATTCTTTCAGAATTTTTACCTAAAATTCTTATAAGCTTTAAGTTTTCTAGATTAGGTTATAATATATTTGGATTTTTTAACCAACGTTTCTTAATTGAATTATTTTATAATAAATATATTACAGGTCTAGTTCTTAGATTAGGGGGTCAAACTACTAAAGTTATAGATAAAGGAAGTGTTGAATTATTAGGACCTTTTGGATTAGAAAAAGGTTTAATTATTTTAAGTAAAAATATAGCCAACTTAGATACAGGTGTAATTACAAGTTATGCTTTATATATTTTAATAGGTTTCATTTTTTATATATTAATACCTTATTTATCCTTAGCTGACAATAGTTTACTTTTATTAATTTTATTAGCATTATTTAGTGTTGTAAATACTTATAATAAAAATATTAATAGTGCTAAGTAAAAAAAAAATATACTAAGTTATTTTTTTTTTTTAGTAATTAAAAACTATTATTTATAACAAGCTTATTACCTCTATATAGTTGTATGCGTATTTAAAGTATATTTCTTATATATGTTATATACATTTTCATATAATTAATATTAAAATTTGTTTAATATTAATTATATTTTTTTTACGTCTTATTAGTAATGATTACGGTTAATCCTATTTTTTTATGTAATTTAGTTATATTATTATAACTAAACAATTTAGCATAATTACAATAATTATATAGTTTTATTTAACTACTAGAGTACTATTATGTATAAAATACATAAATATATTTATATTCCTTTTTAACTTCTAGATAAAATAACAAACAATACTTGAATGAATAATGAGAATTTTTAAGAGTCATCCTTTATTAAAATTGGTTAATTCATATATAATCGATTCACCACAACCATCTAACTTAAGTTATTTATGAAATTTTGGTTCTTTATTAGCCTTTTGTTTAGCTATACAAATAGTTACGGGTGTAACATTAGCTATGCATTACAACCCTAGCATACTAGAAGCGTTTAATTCTATAGAACATATTATGCGTGATGTAAATAACGGATGATTAATACGTTACTTACATAGTAACACCGCTTCTGCTTTCTTCTTCTTAGTGTATTTACACATAGGTAAAGGTTTATACTACGGATCATACAGAGCACCTAGAACATTAGTATGAACTATTGGTACATTTATCTTCATATTAATGATTGTTACTGCATTCTTGGGTTACGTTTTACCATATGGACAAATGTCTTTATGAGGTGCAACTGTTATAACTAACCTTATGAGTGCTATACCTTGAATAGGACAAGATATTGTTGAGTTTATTTGAGGTGGTTTTTCTGTTAATAATGCTACTTTAAATAGATTTTTCGCATTACATTTTGTATTACCTTTTATATTAGCTGCATTAGTATTAATGCACTTAATAGCCTTACATGACAGTGCAGGGTCAGGTAATCCTTTAGGTGTTTCAGGTAATTACGATAGATTACCTTTCGCACCTTATTTCTTATTTAAAGATTTAATTACTATATTCTTATTTATATTTGTGTTAAGTCTATTTGTATTCTTTATGCCTAACGTATTAGGTGATAGTGAAAATTATGTTGTAGCTAACCCTATGCAAACTCCTCCTGCTATAGTACCTGAATGATACTTACTACCATTCTATGCTATATTAAGATCTATACCTAACAAATTATTAGGTGTTATAGCTATGCTTAGCGCTATCTTAGTTATATTAGCTATGCCATTTACAGATTTAAGTAGATCTAGAGGTATACAATTTAGACCATTAAGTAAAATAGCTTTCTATATATTTGTGGCTAATTTCTTAATATTAATGGTATTAGGTGCTAAACACGTAGAATCACCATTCATAGAATTTGGACAAATAAGTACAGTTATATACTTTTCTCACTTCTTAATCATAGTACCATTTATAAGTTTAATAGAAAATAGTTTAATAGATTTAAATACAAATAAATAAAAACTATTTTTCTTTTTTTTATTTGTTGTTTAACCTATACTAAACGGTATATTAAACAATAAATATATAAAAGTAAACCCTAAGTAGTTAATCTCTTAGGTCTCTTAATATAGGTTTTAACTATCTTAATGAGTCTAATTTAAATTTTAAACCTACCTAGTGCTTGTAATAAATTTTATTACTACATAAGCATAGTGTAATGGAGTCATTGCTTGCCTGCTGCCCATCTCCATGTCTACAATGTTTCATACAATGGTAACATATCAGGACAACAACCTGAAGAGACACATAGGTCTAATATCTCTGTTTTAAAATCAAGTATATCTTTATGAACAGAGCGTTGATTCTTGTCTTCTAATGCTAAAGATATTGGTACACTATACTTAATCTTTGCTTTATTTTCTGGATTAGTTGGTACTGCTTTTTCTGTTCTTATAAGATTAGAATTAAGTGGACCAGGTGTTCAATATATCGCAGATAATCAACTATATAATAGTATTATTACAGCTCATGCTATATTAATGATATTCTTTATGGTTATGCCTGCTTTAATCGGAGGTTTTGGTAATTTCTTATTACCATTACTAGTAGGGGGTCCAGATATGGCATTCCCTAGACTTAATAATATAAGTTTCTGATTATTACCACCTAGTTTATTATTATTTATTTTTGCTAGTGGTATAGAAAACGGGGTAGGTACTGGTTGAACACTTTATCCTCCTTTAAGTGGAGTACAAAGTCATAGTGGACCTAGTGTAGATTTAGCTATATTTGGATTACATCTATCTGGTATAAGTAGTTTATTAGGAGCTGTAAATTTCATTACTACTATATTAAATATGAGAAGTCCAGGTATCAGGTTACATAAATTAGCCTTATTCGGATGAGCTGTAGTTGTTACAGCAGTATTATTATTATTATCATTACCAGTGTTAGCCGGTGCAATTACTATGCTTTTAACTGATAGAAATTTTAATACATCATTCTTCGAAGCAGCAGGAGGTGGTGACCCAATTTTATACCAACATCTTTTCTGATTCTTCGGTCACCCAGAAGTTTATATCTTAATTATACCAGGATTCGGTATAATAAGTACTACAATATCAGCTAGCTCTAACAAGAGTGTGTTCGGATATTTAGGTATGGTTTATGCTATGATGTCTATAGGTGTATTAGGATTTGTTGTTTGAAGTCATCACATGTATACTGTTGGTTTAGATGTAGATACAAGAGCTTATTTCACAGCCGCTACATTAATTATTGCCGTACCTACAGGTATTAAAATATTCAGTTGATTAGCAACATGTTATGGTGGATCTTTACATTTAACACCTTCAATGTTATTTGCTTTAGGTTTCGTATTTATGTTCACAATTGGAGGTTTAAGTGGGGTTGTTTTAGCAAACGCTTCTCTTGATATAGCATTCCACGATACATATTACGTTGTTGCGCATTTCCATTACGTTTTAAGTATGGGAGCCGTATTTGCTTTATTTAGTGCATGATATTTCTGAATACCTAAAATGTTAGGTTTAGATTATAATAGAATGTTAGGTAAAGTACATTTCTGATTACTTTTCATAGGTGTTAACGTGACATTCTTCCCTCAACATTTCTTAGGTTTACAAGGAATGCCTAGAAGAATTAGTGATTACCCTGATGCTTTTGCAGGGTGAAATTTAATCAGTAGTTTTGGTAGTATCATTAGTGTTGTTGCTACATGATTATTCTTATACATAGTTTATGTACAGTTAGTTGAAGGTAAAGCCGCAAGCAGATACCCATGATTAACTCCACAATTCTATAGTGATAGCTTACAAACATTGTTAAATAGAAGTTACAACAGTTTAGAATGAGCTTTAAGCAGTCCACCTAAACCTCACGCATTTGTAAGTTTACCTTTACAATCATCAATAGCTAGAATAAGTGCATAGTTCTATTTTAGATCTTTTACCTAAATCTCTACCAATTTTTCCTTGTTAATAACCCCCATTAGATTTTTTTTATAGGTTAAAACTTATAAACTTTATTAATCTTGATTAATTTGTATAAAATTTTATATTTGTTGATGTATAATATATATATTATACATTAAAGATATGCAGTAGATGGTTCTACGTTTTGATTGCAGATCTTAAGTATGGGGTTCGATTCCTCCCTATCTTTTTTAATGTTTGCTATTGCGAAGCGTTTGCTTTGCACGTAACAAGAATTTAAACACTATATTAGTAAAAAAAAATTTTTTAACTAATTATTATAGATTGATAATATATATATATATTACATATTATCAATTTAAACTTATGGAGGCTTCCTCTGTATGGTATATTTTAAGAAAAAAAAATGATACAAGCAGCAAAAATTATAGGAACAGGATTAGCAACTACAGGTCTAATAGGAGCCGGTGTAGGTATTGGTGTAGTTTTCGGTGCATTAATATTAGGTGTAGCTAGAAATCCTTCTTTAAGAGGTCAATTATTTTCTTACGCTATATTAGGTTTTGCATTTGCAGAGGCTACTGGTTTATTCGCTTTAATGATGGCTTTCTTATTATTATACGTTGCTTAAGTGCAAATATAATATTATACGATTCTTAAGTGCAATTGTATATTAAATTTATATTAAATATTACTCTATTATGTAAACTTTTATATAATACAGTTAATATAAACTCTTATTAGCTCAATGGTAGAGCAGGATATTCCTAATATCTTGATCTAAGTTCAAGTCTTAGATAAGAATACTAATATTAAAAAGTTAATTATTGCAATTTTATAATAATTAGCCGAAGATATATTAGTAATGGTATAAAAACCATTTTTCAAAAAGAGTGAAAAATGTGTAAATTTATACTATTTAAATCAAAAACATGAAAACAAAAATATATATAATAGTAAAAAAAACATCGGCGTTATTTACATTAGCAAAATTTTGTGGAGCAATTTTAACTGTTACAACATTAGCATCTATTAAATACATAATTTCAGGTAGTTTTCATATAGAATATTGTGATTTTTTCAATAATATAGCTATGGGATTACTAGGTTGAACTCTTAACACGAGTATAATAGGTTGATTGACAGAATATTTAGGTATAAAGGGTATTAATTTCAATTTAAAACAATTTTTATTTGGTATGGATACTATGGGTTTAGATGGAAAATATTCGATTGAAGATACTAAATCTAAATTATATAATGCTATGGATGTTGATCCTGACTCGGATTCAGGTCAAAAACTTGATAAAGGTAAAGGTGTAGATAGAAATTTGCACCCCAATTACGATAGTAATATGGGTGTAAAACCTGGTATTTTCGGCAATGAGACACCAGAAACAAACAAAGGTAAAGAAGTAGCACAAACTACTGAACCACCTTTCGCTACTCAACCTGGAGTTTTACCAGGTCTAGATCCAATATTTGCATATTTACCTAAAAGAACTAATCCTGGACCAGGATTTAACGTTCCTGGCGGTGAAGTACCTATACGAGATGAAATATGTAAACATATTGATTATAATTCACATATACTTAACCAATTCAAAAAAATGGACCTAGAAACAGCCGTACAACAAAGAAATAATTATTTAATTTTTATGCAAAATTTGGATAAAAAAATGGCTTATGCACAAAGTGTTTATATAAAAATACCTACAATACCTACGACGGAATACGAGTTTAGACTAAAGAATCAAATAGAAAGAGACCTAGAAGGTTTAAACAGAGATAAAATACGGTCAGAAGCCAAAGCTACTCTGCTTAATTCTAGGATACAATTTATAGAAGCTCAAATGAATAATAATAATAATTAGTTTGAAATTATATAAGTAACTTTATTTATATTAGTTAGTTTGTACAAAATTTTAGGTTTGTTGGTGTATGTCTTATATATAGTTGGGGATAGCAACTCTTATATATTATATACATCAGGGATATGCAGTAGATGGTTCTACGTTTTGATTGCAGATCTTAAATATGGGGTTCGATTCCTCCATATCCCTTTTAATGTTTACTTAAACGAGCTTTATATTTATATATATTAGTATATTTAAATAAATTAATTTATTTAACTCTTATTAGCTCAATGGTAGAGCAGGATACTTCTAATATCTTGATCTAAGTTCAAGTCTTAGATAAGAATAGTTATACATAATATATTAAATAATAATAGATAAATTGTAGCAAAGTATAAATTTAATTATCATAATAAATATATTTATACTTGGTGAAAAATTTATTTTTAACCTTATGCTTTAAAATAATAAAGTAATTTTTTAATTATTTTATATAGATTAAGAATAAATATAAAAAAATGAATAAATGTTATACATACCAACTTTAATTTCCGTTCTAGAAGTATTACTAGTAACTGTGCCTGTCTTGTTAACTGTAGCTTATGTTACTGTAGCCGAAAGAAAAACTATGGCTAGTATGCAAAGAAGATTAGGTCCTAATGTAGTAGGGTACTATGGTTTATTACAAGCATTTGCTGATGCCTTAAAACTACTACTAAAAGAGTATGTTTCACCTACACAGGCTAATTTAGCTTTATTTTTCCTTGGTCCTATTATAACATTAATATTCTCATTATTAGGTTATTTAGTTGTACCATATGGACCTGGTTTATCTTTAAGTGATTTCAACTTAGGTATACTTTATATGTTAGCCGTTTCTTCTCTATCTACATATGGTATATTACTAGCTGGTTGAAGTGCTAACAGTAAATATGCTTTTTTAGGTTCACTTAGAAGTACAGCACAATTAATTAGTTATGAATTAATCTTAAGTTCAGCTATACTACTTGTTGTAATGTTAACAGGTAGTTTAAATCTTACAGTAAATGTTGAAGCTCAAAGAGCCGTATGATTTATAGTACCTCTATTTCCTATATTTATTATATTCTTTATAGGATCTATCGCGGAAACTAACAGACCTCCTTTTGATTTAGCCGAAGCAGAATCGGAACTTGTTAGTGGATTTATGACAGAACACGCAGCCGTTGTATTCGTATTCTTTTTCTTAGCTGAATATGGTAGTATTGTTTTAATTTGTATATTAACTAGCATTTTATTTTTAGGTGGTTATCTATATGATTATATACCTTTGTTTACACTAATGCAATATATAAATTTTGAATATTACATAAATAATTTACATAATGAAAGTTTATTTTCTAGCCCTTTAATAGAAGGATTGTTATATGGTATAACTTTAGGTGTAAAATCATGTATGATGATCTTTACTTTTATATGAGCTAGAGCTTCATTCCCTAGAATTAGATTTGATCAATTAATGTCTTTCTGTTGAACAATATTATTACCTATAGTTATAGCTTTTGTTGTACTTGTTCCTTGTATACTATATAGCTTTGAAATTATACCTAGTAACATTTCTTTATTGTAAATTAATATATTATTCTACATAAATTATTAGTTTAATATATGAACGTAATAAATACTAGATATATGATAGCCCCGGTATAAACAATATTTTGTTATTTTTTTTAAGGCATTTTACCATATAGTTGTATATGGTGTTAGTAAAGATTAAATTAAGTATTTAATCCTGAGGGAAATTTGTTTTTATTTATATTTATATAAATTATGTTACTTACACTTTTATTATTAATTCCTATGTTGGGTGTATTTACTATATCCACAGGTATGTCGTATGAATTATCTTTTTTAAACATTAGACGTATCAAAACAATAGCCTTAACCACATCAATCATAAACCTTATAGTATCTTTAGTTATATTTATATTGTTTGATTTCAGTAGTAACCAATTTCAGTTTGTACAAGAATATCATGAAATTAGCTCATTTGACTTCTATCTAGGGTTAGATGGTTTATCTATATACTTTGTTTTGTTGACAACTATCATAACACCAATTGCATTATTAAGTAATTGAAATTCTATAAATGAAAATGTAAGGTCATTTGTAATAATAATTTTATTATTAGAATCGTTATTATTAGCAGTTTTTTTAGTATTAGATATATTATTATTTTATATTTTTTTTGAAAGTATTTTACCACCGTTATTTATATTAATAGGTTTATTTGGATCAAGTAATAAAGTAAGAGCTAGTTTTTATTTATTTTTGTATACTTTATTTGGTTCATTGTTTTTATTATTATCTATATTAGCTATGTCTTCTATAATGGGTACAACAGATTTTGATGCATTATACAAAACTAATTTTAATTATTCAACACAATTATTTTTATTTTATGGTATATTTATAGCATTTGCTGTAAAAACACCTACTATATTTTTAAATACTTGATTATTAAAAGCTCATGTTGAGTCACCTTTAAGTGGTAGTATTATATTAGCTGCTATCGTGCTAAAATTAAGTTTATACGGTATTTTCAGACTAATATTACCTTTATTACCTAAAGCTTCTTTAGATTATACATATATAATATATCTTATCGGTGTTATTACTATTATATATGCTAGTTTTAGTACTTTAAGAACAATAGATATTAAAGAACTTATCGCTTATAGTTCTGTATCACACGCAGCTGTTTATCTTATCGGTGTATTTAGTAATACTATACAAGGTATAGAAGGTGGTATAGCTTTAGGGTTAGCACACGGTTTTGTTTCTAGTGGTTTATTTATTTGTGCCGGAGGTGTATTATATGATAGATCTGGAACTAGGTTAATTAGTTTCTACAGAGGTATTGCTCAAATAATGCCTTTATTTTCTATTTTATTCTTCATTTTATCTTTAGGTAATTGTGGAGTTCCTCTTACTTTAAATTTTGTAGGTGAATTTATGTCTCTTTATGGTGTATTTGAAAGATTACCTTTATTAGGTGTATTTGCTAGTTCATCTATAGTGTTTTCTGCTGCATATACTATATATATGTTTAATAAAATAGCTTTTGGAGGATCTTTCAGTAAATTTTTCGAAGCTAACATAAGTGATGTTAATAAACGTGAATTTTTTATATTACTTACATTAGTTATATTTACAGTTGTATTGGGTGTATATCCTGCTCCTATTTTAGATGGTTTACATTACTCTGTTTCATCTTTAATATATAATAGTTAAATCTAAATAATATAATATTATATAAAAAAGTATTTATTTAACATTAACGTTAAATAAAAACTATAATTAACTGTAAATACACTATGTCTTATTATTTAAATTTTATTTATCTTATTTAGGTAAATATACGATATCTCTACTCGTATTGAAGCAGATTGCTCCATAATAATCTTATTAATCCAATATATTATGTTGTAATATTATCTTTTGTAATATTATCTATATTATCTGTCTAAATTTCTGTTTACATCCTATAACTATAAGTATACTTGAATACCTAGTAAACAGAAATAATAGATATACATTAACATATTTCCAACCTCATGTTTTATATATAAGTATATAACATGATCTTTTGTATATGTTACATATGTTATGCTTTTTTTATGGTCTAATGCATTAAATTCCAGAATAATATTTATATTTAATTATATAATAATGTAAAAATATATAACTATAACATTGAAAAACATAAAAAACAAAATATGCCACAATTAGTTCCATTCTATTTTATAAATCAAGTAACATTTGCTTTTATATTACTTGTAATTATGATATACGTATTTTCTAAATTCATATTACCAAGATTCGTACGATTATTTATTACTAGAATATTTATAAGTAAATTATAATATTTATTATCATTTATCTCTCTTTTCTATAATGTCTAATGTTATGTTTAACCATTATTGGTTAAAAAACAAATTTAAAGTATAACATATACGTTTAGAATTACTCGCAATTAAATTTTTAATCCTCTATCAAATAAAAACATTTAAGTGAAAATATATCAATAAAAATAAAAAAGTAAACTAGCAAATGTCTAATTTATCTTATACAACAATCACAAGTCCCTTAGATCAGTTTGAAATTAGAAACTTATTAAGTTTAGATGCCCCTATTTTCGGTAATTTACATATATCATTAACTAATATAGGATTATACTTAACAATAGGTGCTTTCTCTGTATTAACATTGAATGTTTTAGCTACTAATTATAACAAAGTTGTAAGTAATAGTTGATCAATAAGTCAAGAAACAATTTATGCCACTATACATAGTATAGTAACAAATCAAATAAACCCTACTAAAGGACAAATATATTTCCCTTTTATCTATACTTTATTTATATTTATCTTAGTGAATAATTTAATTGGTATGGTACCCTACAGTTTTGCTTCAACAAGTCATTTCATATTTACTTTTGCTCTTAGTTTTACTGTAGTGTTAGGTGCAACTATATTAGGTTTCCAAAAACACGGTTTAGAATTCTTTTCTTTATTAGTGCCTGCAGGTTGTCCTTTAGCATTATTACCTCTATTAGTGTTAATAGAGTTTATATCATACTTATCTAGAAATGTTTCTTTAGGACTTAGATTAGGTGCTAATATATTAAGTGGTCATATGTTATTAAACATTTTAGCAGGTTTTACATATAACATTATGACTTCTGGATTTATCTTCTTCTTTTTAGGTTTAATACCTTTAGCATTTATAATAGCCTTTTCAGGTTTAGAATTAGGTATTGCCTTTATACAAGCTCAAGTGTTTGTAGTTTTAACTAGTAGTTATATAAAAGATGCTTTAGATTTACATTAATCTTTAGTAAATATATAAATTTTATTATTTATTTCCCTTCTTGTGCTAAGTGAAATAAATAATAACGTATGTTTTTGTGATACTAATAGTATAAGTGCTATATCTAGTATAGTATAGGAAAGTCCGGTGCTTATTAAATGTCAACACCTAAAAAAGAGTGTTGGGTAAAAACTTGAGTGTTAAATAGAAAATATTTAATATCTTTCTATAATTTAAATAATTATAGGTAAATGTATATAAAACAAATAAAACACTACCATATAAATCACAAACAAAAATACTAACATAAAAATATATACAGTAAAAGAATATTAATGAGATCGCAAGCTTGACATTAGGCCTTATTATAGACTAATAACTATAACAGGATCCGGCTTAAAAGTATCCAAAACAAAAAATAATTTTCTTAATTAATTAATAAAAAAAATTTTTATTAATTAATTGAAGATGTATTAGTAATGGTATAGTAATGTAAATCTTAAAATAGTAAAAATTTATATTTGCTATACCTATATATTGAGTTTGATGATGGCTCTGAATGAACGCTGTCCAAGTGCTTGACACATGCTAATCGAACGTCTAATTTAATTAATGATTTATTTCATCTATTTCATTAGAAGTGGTGTACAGGTGAGTATATAACATTTTGGCTGCCTTAAAGTAAGGTTAATAAATACCTTATATTATGAAAGGAACTAAACTTCCGCTTTAAGAGGACAATAAATGTTTCGGATAGGTAGTAGTTAAAGTAATGGTTTAACTAGCTTAAAATTCCGTAGTCGAGGCTGAGAGGTCGATCGATCACATTGGGTCTGAAAAAACCCCAATACGTATAGTACAGCAGTGGGGAATATTGGTCAATAGCCTAACGGCTGAACCAGCAACTTGGGGGAATGTATAGCTCCGGCTAGTTATTTTTGGCTGTTTAATTAATTATATATAAAACTTCTGATTTTGTATATAAGAGATTATTCATTTTGATCTTTTTTTAACGCCGATGGGATCAATTAATTTACCACTCACCATAAGGTGCGTCGAAGTAATACTTCAGTGGACAAAGTAACATCGATTTTATCGAATAAAGTTCTAGATAGGATACTGATTATGACAATTTCCTATCTATATGTCTTGACCAAATTACGTGCCAGCAGTCGCGGTAATACGTAGAAGACTAGTGTTATTCATCTTTAATAGGTTTAAAGGGTACCTAGACGGTATAATTAGTCTTTAACAGGAAACGGTTATACTAGAGTTATATATGAGGAGGTGAGTATTTGTGGAGTAGAGTTGAAATTCTTTGATACCATGACGACTGGTAAAGGCGAAAGCAACCTTTTATCTAATAACTGACGTTGAGGGACGAAGGCTCGGGTCGCGAACAGGATTAGATACCCTAGTAGTCCAAGCAGATAATGATGAATGCCATAGGTTAGATAATTATTTAGTCTATAAATGAAAGTGTAAGCATTTCACCTCAAGAGTAATGTGGCAACGCAGGAACTGAAATCATTAGACCGTTTCTGAAACCAGTAGTGAAGTATGTTATTTAATTCGTAGTTACGCGAAAAACCTTACCACAACTTGAATATTATATTAAGGAAGTCTTATATTATAATAAGAAATATAGAATATATTACAAGCGTTGCACGGCTGTCTTCAGTTAATGTCGTGAGATATTGGTTAATTCCATTAAATTAACGGAAACCCTTGCTTTATTTGCGATTTAATCTAAATAAAGCAGTTCACCATCACATCGGATATGATAACAGGGACCAAGACAAGTCATCATGGCCTAAATGTTGTGGGCGATAGACGTGCCACATATTCCTATACAAAATGATGCGATAATGTGAATTGGAGCTAATCTAATAAAGTAGGATATAACAAGGATTGTAGTCTGAAATTCGACTGCATGAATAAGGAATTACTAGTAATCGTGAATCACCACGTCACGGTGGATTTAATCTCAGATAGGTACTAACTACTCGTCAGGCGCCGAAAGAAGTGTGTGCAATAAGTTTGGTCTTTCATTTATTTTTACTCTAGTAAATTAGTTCTAGTTATTTTTATGGAAGATTTTCGTATGCGTGACTTTGATTGGTGTTAAGTCGAAATACGGTTCGTGTAGTGGAAATTGCACGGGATTGATTAATGTTAACAATACATATATTTTATATATACTGTATATTATATCCTTATAGCGTGGCCCCCCACGTTATAAGTACTTATTATATACTAAGGAAGGTTCCGTTTGTTGGTATGACGGGTTGAGCTGTAAACTCAATAGCAATAAGCTGTCGAAGGTTCGAGTCCTTTTCTTCCTAATTATTTATGTAAAGGTAATATTAAGCCTTTATAGCTCAATGGTAGAGCGGAATACTGTTAATATTCCGATAGATGTTCAATTCATCTTAAGGGCTAGGTACTAAGAATACGTTGGGCGTGTTGACTTAATGGTAAAGTTTTGTGTTTCGGCCACAAGTATATAAGTTCAAGTCTTATACACGTCTTTATTCTTATTTAACTACTCTTTCCTCTCTCGTTAAAAATATTTTTAACAAAGGTAGTTAAGTTATTTTTATTAAATTTTAATTAAATATAAGGAGGTTTTTATTTGTTTTATTCATGAATAGTCTTTATATTTTAAATGAAACTTTCACTAATGGATATAGATCAGAAATATTAGATATAATATCATTAGCAGCTATTTTATGTGGAATATTAGTTATTATTAGTAAAAATCCTATTGTTTCTGTATTATTTTTAATAGGTTTATTTTTAAGTATTGCTAGTTACCTAATGATATTGGGTCTAAACTTTATTGGTCTTTCTTACTTATTAGTATACGTAGGTGCAGTGTCAATTTTATTTTTATTTATTCTAATGTTAATTAATGTTAGAATAAGTGAATTATTAAGTAATACTAGTAATAGTATACCTTTAGCTATATTTATTACTATAGCATTCAACTATCCTTTATATCAAATATTGCCTTATAGTGTTGCTTCTTTTAATAGTTATACTGTTGATTTAAACAATACATTAAATGATATTTGATATAATAATTATAGTGATAGTTTAAATAAATTCTTTAAACTAAATGGTGCTGAACTAGACAACGGTGAAATTTCATTTGTTACTAGTAAAATATGAGATGGTAATTTAGCCGAAACTAGCCATATATCTAGTATAGGTAATATCATGTACACTAGTTATAGTATATGATTAATCTTAACTTCTATTATATTATTATTAGCTATGGTTGGTGCTATCGTTATTACAATAAAACAAAAAAATTAGTATAACGATATTCAAATATTTAATAACTAAAATATTAATTTTATTGTTTTCAAAAGATTTTTATTATAATACTTAAGTTATACTAACAATATAATTTATACTATAATAGGGGTTAGTCTTCTAATTGGTAAGAAACTTTTTTGTCAAGAAAGCAAATGTCGGTTCGAACCCGACCTAGCCCGCAAAGATACTATAAAGGGATTAGCTTAATGGTAGAGCAACCGTTTTACACACGGTAGGTTAGGTGTTCAAGTCACCTATTCCTTAATCCTTAATGTATAGTAATATATATTACGCCAAAATTATATACCTCTGGTATGCATAAATTAATATATATATATATATCTCTCTTATTTTTATTAAAAAAGCTTTATATATATATATTAAAACACAGAATTTTTTGTAATAATAAATGTAAATGACTAATTTGACAAGAAGTAATTTCCAAGCTCATCCTTTTCATTTAGTATCACCGTCACCTTGACCTTTATATACTTGTATAGCATTATTAACATTAACAACTAGTGGTGTATTAACAATGCACGGTTTTAGTAATGCAGAAACATTCCTATCTTTAGCTTTTGTAACACTTATTTCATCTATGTCATTATGATGAAGAGACGTTATAAGTGAAGGTACATACTTAGGTAACCATACATTAGCTGTACAAAGAGGGTTAAACATGGGTGTGGCTTTATTTATAGTTTCAGAAGCATTATTCTTCTTAGCTATTTTTTGAGCCTTTTTTCATAGTGCCTTATCTCCTACAGTAGAATTAGGGGCTCAATGACCTCCTATGGGTATAGAAGCAATTAATCCTTTTGAATTACCTTTACTTAACACTGTTATATTATTATCATCAGGTGTTACAGTAACATATGCTCACCATTCTTTAATACAAGGAAATAGAAGTGGAGCTTTATATGGTTTAGTAGCTACTGTTATATTAGCTGTTATATTCACAGGTTTCCAAGGTGTAGAATATACTGTTTCTTCTTTCACTATTAGTGATGGTGCCTTTGGGTCATGTTTCTATTTTGGAACAGGTTTTCACGGGTTACATGTTATGATAG
>Ga0207886_10152_pt1 | contig 29247 bp, 28 predicted proteins | sample LinPmetageLP35_FD_184048 | JGI IMG/M metagenome (GOLD analysis project Ga0207886, IMG submission 184048) | Marine viral communities from the Pacific Ocean - LP-35 (SPAdes) | ecosystem: Environmental > Aquatic > Marine > Oceanic | place: Pacific Ocean | collected 2009-08-31 | reverse complement strand
CATTTGGCTTCCGAAGACCGATCGGATCTAATCCTACGACAGCTCCAGGAGGGCAAAAGTCTGCAGCACATCTATAAAACATTGAAAGGAGATGCGGCACCAGTACAGTCGGCTGGGACAGTTGATGATCATAAGACATCAGCCAAGACTGGCCTGGAGAGCTACAGGACCAAATTGACATGTGCAACAAAAGGCGAGCCCAGATCTCACAAGGACTCGTCATGCAAAGGTCGTTCGGCGGCTATGCTCAGCAAGATTCCATGCAGGACGGTCCAGGATCCACACACGATTGCCAGAGTCCCGCAATGTCACCACAGACACCACAGAACTCAACCGGTTTCTCAGAGCAAATGCTGAGTCCTCGTTCCGCTCGCGGGAGCTCATATGCCACTCGCCGAATCAACACCGATCTCGCAAATGGCAATAGAATAACCCGAAACATATCGAACGGTTCTTCCACACAGCCGGACTCTGCTGTCAACTTCGACAGCCCCTCTGGTGCCAAGACGGATTCGCATGTTAAAGATAAGGCCATTAAGATTCCAGTCTCTGGAAAAGAGGAATTTCTTCCTTTACAAGCCTCAATAGGTCATCATGCCGGTCCTATGTATGCGCTCATTGCACATATGAAACATACTGGCCCTGGGCAAGTCAATTAGCTGTGGTATTCGTTCTGCCCCGCTAAGAAGTGACTTTCATTTGGTAGAAGAATTTTAATATCCCACTGGGTTTCCTTTCACATAAGCGGTTGATGCATGGTTGATTTTCTGTTGAGAGAACAAATGTAATGAAACAACTATGCAAGGTCCCAACCCGCTTTTACAAATATATATGCCTGATTGAAGGTGATCAGATGGAGCAGCTCGACGAGAGGCTTGAACAAGAGCAAACACTGAAAGAAAACGAGAGTCGAGGATCCCAATAATGCGGGGCGAGAGACCAAGGCACCATAGGATGAGGTGAATTTTGAGAGGAAGATACGTAAACAGAGTAAAGTGAGCGTTTTACGTTAGATGTGCTGTGTGTTTGTTAAGCTAGCCGTGGAATACGTACCCCAAGCATGTTTTATCCTGGCCAGTCCATCCGGATGGCTGTTGACATGAGATGACACGACAATACCACACGCCTTTGAGGCACCCAATTCTAAGCAGCAGCCAGGAAGTCGGCTGAGCCACGGTCAGATCACACGGCTGCAAACACGGCCATGACTTCTACCTTTCCGCATCCTCCCTCGAAGCTACAGGCCATCATCCGGACCCTCGAATGATGGACATCCCTGTTGCAGTTTGTTGTCATCTAACACGAGGGGAGCGCCGGACGACCCCGCCGCATCACTGCTACTAAGCCATCAGAAGTGCATGAAATAATAGCCTCAATCTCATAGAGTTGATCATCAACCCTAAGGAGATGGCGTGGTCCTCGTCGCTGACTATGCGTGGTGGGCACAAGGAAGGATGATGTCGATGAATGAGATGCTTTCTCCCAGTCTAAAGTAGCATGGGTCGCATCGGGTTCCAAGTCTGTGCCTTCTTTCAAAGGTCTACGGGAACGATGTAGACTGCGGCTAGTTGCTGGCAACGTCGAGTATTCTCCATTTCGAGGGGTTTTGAGAGCGAGATGCCCCGAGCCACGACCCTCAACATTGAAGTCGGATTTAATATGCACGTAGCCATGGATTCCAGTGACAACATCTTCTGAGTCTATCCTTTGACTTCCGTTGCGCAGCTCTTCGTCAAAGTCTTCATCTCGGCGAGGATCACGGCGCCAAAATCGGAGGTACGCAATAGAGTCGTTCGTTTTTGCACTTTCCAAACAACGAATAGCTTCCGGAAGACAATTCCCTTGCATGCATTCGTACAAACTCTTGTCCTTCAACTGTTCAGGGGTAACTCCAAGTATGCTGGTGACAGCATTAGTAGCGTACATAACCGTGAGGGTACGTGTAAAACGGTTGAGTATCAGAGCAGCTCGAGGCTCGAGAAAAGGTGCTTGAGGACTGGTCCTGAACTTGGAGGACATGTCTACCAGCATATGGTGCCGGGGTTCTCTCAGAGACGAGGTGAAACGCCGTCGAATCGCGCAGGCATGTTCAGCTCGTCCTATCATTTCTCAGTTCATGCGTGTTATTACGTCAGACAAGCAAGCTTACGTTCATTTCTCTCATCGTCTTTGTAGATGCTGGTGCAGGCAACCAATACCTCATAGACAACCGTAAATATGCATTCGCAGTCGACCCACTGCCCATCTCGTCTTCGGATGTCAGCATAGTAAAGAGCAGCGGCTTTATCCGATCCGACTGCGCGATTGTAGATGTTTTCGGCAGCGGGGATTTCATCAGGACGGAAGTACTCGAAGCATGATCTGCCAATGACGTCTTCCGGACAAAAGCCAAGAATGTCGGCAATAGACTCGGAGGCATATAATATGGTTGCTTGGGAAGTAAGGCCTGGTAAGTGACTTATTAGTAATGAAGCTCGACCATATAACACGGGTGATGCTCACTGTGAATAGTTATAAAACTACTCTCCATTACGCGCAAAATGGCTCTAAATCTTAATGAGATGGTCTTGCTTCTGTCCCGTGGAGACGAAACGGCTGACTTCACCCCTGAACAGGGCACTAAGAAGTGAAAAGGTTCGAGTCAACGAGATCTTCGCAAATAATTCTGTAGTTGGTAGGGAGAAATCTGGCTGTGATGAGACGTCGAAATGGATGTTCGTTCTCGTTCGACGACTCAGGGCGTCGCCAACCTAAAGGGAACAACAGGAGGAATTTGCTTTTTGGACATAGGGACTCAGCTTCTAAGGTTTAGAAGGCTCTACAAGACCTGCCGCTATCACATCGAAGCATTCACAAAGCGGATGTAAGGGTTTACGGATGGATGATTGATCACAGTAATGATCGTCCTGTCAAGCGGCATGTTCAGCTTGTTGTGTGTTCTTGCATTAGGCACCATCCAGTAATTGGGTGGATGCTATGCGCCTGGTCCTTGGCCACCAAGGACCACCTTTCTTATGTGACAGGTCGCAATAACCTAATGAATGGCGGATATGTGTCTAAGATTTCTCACCTTCGATTCGAATGCAAGCATTCCACGACAATATTGAGTTTGAATGCTTTCTTACCAGGATAAGGACCTTAGAGGAATGTGGTTGATTACCAGGCACTGCAGTGAACACCTCCCACCGCAGTGGCTTCTCTTACCTAGCAAAGATAAACAGAACAGAGATCCATATGTGAAAGAGAACGCAATCTATTTTGACGAATGCACAAACCTTGGTTCCCGGAGCTTGACGCCGTGCACTTCCTCTACGTGGCCTTTGAAATGCTCCAAGAGTTCGAGAACAAGCCCCAGATAGAGTTGACATGGTGGCCACTCTTGACAACGAAGAGCCTCAGCGTGCCAGCGGTATGAAAGCAGAAGGAGACGAAGACATGAAAATCTAGTGAGCAGTCTTGGGAGGTAGAACCCGCCTAGCTCGAGAGACAGGTTGATCTGTGGGGTATCCGGGAAGGTTGCAGGACGAAAAATTTGTATTTTGGGTTGAATGTCTTGGACACGGATCACATAGATGTTAACTGGCGACAACACAACGCGACCCGCAGTCTTGGAGAAGCTCGTGGTAATCAGTATCATCGCATGAGAACACTCCGGACATTCTCTACTGCTTGATTTCTTCCACATAGTTCAAAGGTTTTGTTGCATGTCTCATAATTCTCGGACCTGATGGCCGACAAATCTTCGATCGAGAAATTTGATGGACGATGGCGGTGGATATATTTGTCGATTTGAGGACGTTTGGGGGAAGCCAATAATTGGGTGGGTCCATTGGGTGGACTGGGCAGGGCGGATGATCTGCTGCCCGTGGATCGCGCCCCGGCACCGCGATTCGTTCCCACCTTGCTCCACCAGGGCCGGAATCAAGGACAACACTGAAGCTGACATCGCCAGCAACGTTACCCGTGAATCTAAAACCAACTTCATAAACTCTTACCAGATCACCACAGCGACCGGCGGTGTGGTATTCAAGTCTAGTTGTCGTATTGAAGATCATAAACGAGAAGTAAGTCTAGACAGAAGGAAGGGGATCTAGAGAGCTAGACGCAGTGGAGCAGAGATAGTAAGGTGCCACTGAAGTCGCACTGGTATATAAACGGTGAACCAATCACATCTGATCAATGGCGAAATCAGAGGCTCTAGTTGGCTCAGTACAGTGGGCCAGCACGGACCTGTGCACTAAACGCGCTCAGACTAGACACGCTGTATATAGGTACTGAGCAAGGGCTAGCTACCCGTCCCCAAAGCCCTTCCCCTCTCCGCCCCTAAACGAATGTTAAACGTGTACTCTTCCGGGTCAGGCGCTTGAAGGGTTTACGAAGTATGTTGAGTGGTCGAAGCCTTGTAATAATAGCTTGTAAGCCTCCTCGCACGAGCCAAAAGTCGATCTGTTGGGCGATCGCTAACATGAAAGGAAAAGCAGCAAGGATTTGCCTGGGGATAAGTATCAAGTGCGCATGGCAGAAATAAGGAAGTATGGGGGATGGACGAAGGGAAATAAATTGCTTTCTTTTGTACAGCCGACCACTGAGGTGTATGGCAGGCTCCACCAGATCTGCCTCAATCAGTTGATTGAAGGACTTATAGGCTTCAGGGGTTGCGCCACCAACGAGAGTATTCTGGTGTATGGATGGATAGTTGATCAAAGTACTGATCGTCTCAGCAAGCGGCAAGTGCCACCAGACAGGTTATTGGATGGTTGGTATGCGCACGGTCCTTGGCTAGGCCCCCAGTAGCCGACGAATATTGAAAGTAGATTTAGATTTCCTCACCTACAATTCAAATCCAAGCATTTCACGATCAATGAGTATGAATGCTTGCCTACTTGATTTAGAAATTCGGAGTAATTTGGGCGCTCTTGAAATTAGTTTCGTGGTTTGAGATGATCTGAACTTGATTACATAAGAAAATTTGAAGCCGCAGATGAGAGAAGAGATACAACTCGTACGCTCTGGATGATCCAAGAAGTCAAGGCTAACCTGTTATCATTTTTCAATCTAAACCCTGTGAATGAATATCCATGATGAAGATATGACCATTGAGACATGTCGCTAACATCGATCGCCGATTGCAAAGTGCAACAAGAAACATAACCTGGTGAGGCAGATCACAGGGTAGACACCGCAAGTCGTTGAGTCAGGGCCGTATGGAAGGAGCGTTGCTTTTTACAATCCCGCCGGAGGGTTAGAGTTGATCATTGTTAATTGTTTCTGGCACCCGCAAGATACGGGGGGCTGCCAGGTGGGGGGGACTTGGAAGGTGAGAAGAAGTGATTAGTGAGTCAAGAAGAGGATGTGCTGACACTCTCTGAGTGCACGGTCCAGGGTTCCTGGATCGAGGTGCGTGGTGAAGAGAGATGGGGTGTTGACTTGCTTGAGAACTGGTTAGCAGACCTATAAAAACAACGACCAAAACCCCTGAAAATACACCCTGCTAACCGTTCACTGCACTGGAAAGACTGGATCGTCCAACACGCCGTCCGCCCAATCCATGATCCGGAACTTTCTGCCCGGCGGCGGTCTGGCAGCGAGGACATCCTCAATAGAAGAGGATGGGAAGAGCGTGAGAAGATGTGTGAGGAGATGTGCGAGGAGATGTGTGAGAAGATGTGAGAGAAAAGATGTGAAGGCAAGAGGGAGACAGCCATTTATATAGTACCAAGCCCCAGGCAAACCGCAGAGGACGACGTCAAACGCCTTGAAGCAAGGCATTTTGCATGAAGACGGGCAGACGGGGATAACTGTCTGGGAATAAGTTCTGGCTGGCACAGGTTGTGAGAGTGCAGTGGGAACAGATTTGGGATCCCTGGCTGGGAAAGGGGGCCTTTCTGGGCCCCTCGTTAAAAGTTGATGATGTCTGGCGAGATGGGTGAGCAGACCTGAGCAGACATGAGCCGAAACTGAGCCGGGCCTGAGCCAGCCTGAGCAAAGGCGGCGCGAGATCACGTGAACTTGATGGTTGGGAGGTACCGAGATTCCGGTCAAGAAACAGAAGAATCTCTTCCTTTGCGGGTTGCAATTGGGAACAATGCTAACTCTTTGTTTGCGCTCCTTACACAAATGCAACATACTGGCGTTGAACCGCTCAATTGGCTGTGGTGTTCGTTCTGCTCTGCTGAGCAGTGATGTGCATTTAGTGGAAGAATTCAATCCTCCATCCGATTTCCTATCCGCATAAGCGTTGATGCATACTTGTTCCTTTGTTGAATGAACAAAAGTGATGAAGCATATTTTTAAGGTCTCAACCCGCCGTTACAGACATGCCTGCCTGACGAAGGTAGCACTTGGTCACATCCCGGTCCAGAGGCACATCAACTTGATAGCTTCCTAAAGCCTGACGGCATTAGGTTTACCGATATAGCAGACATCTTGCCAGAAGCATGGTAGGACATCATGCCTCGCCTGTCTATATATTCGTCGAATTGAATCTTGCCAAAGCCAGCCTCTGCTCGTACCGTTTGTCAGGTCCTTGTAGATACCGTCGCTGCTCCTTATCTGTACGAAAGTATAGAATACTTAGGTATATCGCCTCTAGAAAAGTTCAGTCACTTTGAAGTTGCCATCGTTATCGTAGTACAGTAGACGCATTATTCAGCCAGGTTTTCAGTTCCTGAGGAAGGGTCGTCTCGGTAGTGGTTGAGACGTCGAGATCACAGATGTAAAGGTGAAGTCTTCATGTCGGGTCAGAGGCAGCACCTGACGCCTTTTATCATATCACCATCGATAGACTGTCCACTGCAATTGAGGCCTCAAACCTTTTTGAATGGACTGTCAGATAAGGTATAGTCATATTTGTTCTGTCGGGCTTGGCTGGCAGTAAAAAGCGTATCATTCATCATCGAGTCTCACTCATTTACGCGAGGCAGTGTCAGTCAGAGACTCCTCAGCTAGGGCAGAGATATAGAGAATCGAGGGTGGCAAACGACCCGCAGAAATCGAACTCTCTATGATATGTGTTTGATTAAATCCCCGAAGAAGCCCACTACCTGCGAGAAAGGTAGATCTTTCTACATCGGCCGTGTCTAAGGTAGATGCATACACAACTCACGATATCAGGACGAAACTCAAAATACTAAGTTATGCCTCTCTTTCATATAACCGGCTAGTAGATCAAAGCACCATACTTCAACAGAGTATATCCCCAATCATAAAGCCGGTTATAAGATAGGGCGTGTTGTACATCGTGCTGTTTTATTTCTAGAATCGGTGTGTTACTTAGTCCACATGACTTTGGATAAAGCTTCTTTGAGAAGCGGACCGCTCGTTGAGGACTAGTACATGATTAGACTCTCGGCAATAATCAGCAATCATGGTAACCACATTGGTTTCCATAGATCAGCTGAAGCTGAGCTCAACATCGGACCAGTCCTCCTGTTTTGTCCCAGAAAATTCGAAGGGAGGGTGCTCCTTTAACATCAGCTACGACTCCTGAATAAAAGGCCAGCGTCGTCGGCTCGTGACGCAAGTTATGCTTTGTGCAACTAAATCACGCTGAAATATACCCCTTACGTTGAGTGAAATTCACAGGGTACTACCTCAGACATAATTACCGATGAGTTCGGCCAGCTGTAACGTCTTGAGATGCGATATTCTTCCGGCTATCCTATGGGTCCTGCAAAGCTCCTTTAAACCACTATTACGCATACGCTGATACATCAAACATACTATATCCTGTCGTGCCTAAGCAGGTATTTCATACGAGGGAAGGGCTGAACGACGGGCCCGCAAGACTACTACTAAGCCATCAGAAGTGCATGAAATCATAGCTTCGATCTCATTGGGTTCATCATCAATCCTAAGGAGACGGGGTGGTTGCCGTCGCCGACAGAGCGTGGTGGGCGCGAGGAAGGATGGTGTTAATGAATGAGAAGCTCGTCCTTGGTCAAGAGGAGCATGGGCAGCATCGCGTTCCAAGGCCGTACCTTCTCCTGGAAGTCTCCTGGGACGATTCAGACTGCGGGTAAGTGCTGTAGATGTTGAAGGTTCTCCGTTTCGAGATTTCATGAGAGCGGGATGTGCCAAGTTACCACTTTCCACGACATTGTCAGCGTTGACATGCATATAGCCGGGAACTACCGAGCCCCTATTTTCCAAGTCGTTCCTTTGACTTGCTTCACGCAGCTCTTCATGGAAGACTTCATCTTGGCAAGGCACGCGGCGCCAGAATCGGAGGTACGCAATAGAGTCGTTGGCTTTCACGCCTTCTAAACAACAAACAGCTTCCGGGATGGAGTTCCCTTGCACGATCTCGTACATACTCTTGCCCTTCAACTGTTCAGGGGTCGCTCCGAGTATGCTGGTAACAACATTCGTTGCGTACATAATTGTGAGGGTACGTGTAAAGCGGTTGAGTATCAAAGCAGCTCGAGGCTCGAAAAGAGATGCCTAAGAACCAGCCCTAAGCTTGGAGCACAGGTCTACCAGCATATGATAACGTAGATCTCTCCGTAAGGATGCGAAAAGACGTCAAATCGCTCGTGCATCTTCAGCTCGGCCTAGTTTTTCTCAATTCATACATACCTACAAAGTTAGACAAACTTACGGTCATTTTTCTCCTTGCCTTTGCAAATGCTAGTAACGGCAACCAATATCTCGTAGACAACCGTAAACACGCATTCACAGCCGACCCACTGCCCATCTTGCCTTCGGATGTGAGCGTAGTGAAGGGCAGCGGTCTTATCCGATCCAACTGCGCGACGGTAGATGTTTTCGGCAGCGGGGATTTCATCAGGACGGAAGTACTCGAAGCATGATCTGCCAATGACGTCTTCCGGACGAAAGCCAAGGATGTCAGCAATAGACTCGGAGGCATATAAAATAGTCGCCTGGGGAGTAAGGCCTAGTAAGAGGCTTGTTAGAAATATATATTGAATGAAAAAAAGCCATTATAATGGATTACACTGTTGACACTAACTGTGAATAGTTATGAAGGTGCTCTCCATTGCGCCCAAATTGTCTTCAGGTTTTACTGAATTTCTCTTGTTTCTATCCCTTGGAGACGAAATAGCTGACTTCGCACCCAATCTAGGCGCTGAGCACTCAAAAGGTTCAAGTCAAGGAGATATTTCCTTGTAGTTATACAGGGTTCTGGAAATTCCGAGTGTGACGAGGTATGGGAACGCCGAAATAGACGATCGCTCGCTCTCGTTCGATGCTCGTTCGACAAGTTGAGCGATGGCTAATCTAAAGGGAACAGCAGCAGGAATTTAGCTAGTCATCACGGGAGCGTACTAGCAGTCAGGACGCAAAAGGTTCGAAGGAGCTCAAGGAATTGGTTTCCTTTGGGCATATATGGAACCAGGCGACCACTAAGATTTGGGGAAGGCTCCACTAGATTTACCGCTATCACAAGCCAACAAGCATTCACAAGATGACGTCATGAGGTAGCAACGTTGGCGCTCTCGTACCGGCGTCTCTTCGTTCGCATCTGAACCCGCATTCGCTATTTGTTCTCCTTTTGTGCTTTGTTGTCTTTGATTTTCTGTATAATAACAAGGGTGATATTAACAGTGGGGAAGTTGATGATGAAGAAAGTGGTGTTGTTGAATCTTGGTCGTGTTGGTTATATAACCAGTTGAGTAGGATAATTAGTCCTCGCGAGTCATAAATTGAGATAAGTGGAAGAACCGGTTTTGATTTGAATCTATAATGCCTCAGAGCGAAGAATGAAAAGTGATATATATCTCGGAAGACATTCGATCATACATAAATGCTCGATTCGTTGAGTGGAACAAGAGCGTTTGATTGGTGGGGGACAAGACGAGCAACACGGCGAGAAACCCGGAGACTCATATATATCTCTTGGAGGCTCGGGTGGGACAGCTTCGAGGTTGCGAGATCAAAGCCGAGGGCCCGAAACATGCTATACACGACCAGAAGGGCAGCAAAGTCGGACATCTGCGCTATGATACTCAAGTAGGGAAGGTCCCAACAGAAGTACGGTATAAAATAATAGGAAGAGATATTGGACAGGAGGATGGTGAACGGGTATATTATGTGCTCTTTGTTACAAAATGAGGCACTCACCGGGGGTACGGAAAAGTTGAGAGGGTTGGATTGGGTTCGATTCAGTAGCGTTGTATACTGTTCGATGGTCAAGACGTTGCGGCACGGTTCTTATGATGTTTCTTTTCGCAGTTCGATTCATCTTCTGAGAGTTGGAATACTTTTTCTTCTTCCTGTATGATTTTGAGACTTGAACTCAATCGCCACAATAGACGCAAGGCATCTCCTGTGATCGGCCTGTTTGCCCTACACTCGAACTTAATTGATGTTGTAGGCTAAGTTACTGCGATCCAGCCGTGTGGCCTGTGCCCTGAGGCAAAATAAGACTCTACTTCGGGATCGGGAAAGGTGAGAGGTACGACACGGGCCGCCCTGGTAGGCCTGCCACCCGCACAACCGTTGCCCACGTTCCTCGCGTGCCAGCTCCCGAATGGCACGCCTAATTATTGGCTGTGTGTATTGGCTGTGGAACCGAGCCTATTAAATGCGCATCTCATGGTATTGCCATCATATTCCTTACTGAATCAAAATGAAAAACGGTCAATGTCCATATCAGACTGGCTCATTGAGTTAAGAGCTTTCCTATGGACAGCAATTCCAAATTGAAAGGGTTTTGCCGTTGTAGGGCCTACATAATAGAATGTCGAGTTCGCAGGTCCCCCCACCTTCATCATCCAACAATCGCTCCATATTGTTGAGAGTATACGGTAGCCCCAGCTGATTCTCTGCGAAGAAAGGCTCGCGACGGGAGACATTACATTCCAAAGCCAAAGTACAAGAGCACAGCTTCTTTCATAAGACACAGGCAAGGAATGCATTCTTGTATGAGATTGCATGCCACATAGCAGTTTCGTCATGTTACTTGTTCAACCCTTCTGCGCTCCGCTCTTCAACTCTGTACATGGTTACCTATCCAGAATCATTGGTCCCTCTACTAGAGAGCCGTTCCGGTCTTTATTGATTTGAGCTGTATTTTGTTTGGAGCCTTTCCGTTCGTCATTCTTTACAATCGACTTCGTTAAGACATATACACGGTTGCAGCGACATCATTTTGACGGCCGGAATACTGTCGGACGACACAGACAGGTTGAGTTGACTGTGGCCCTCAATATAACTGGAACATCACAGGTTCAAACTCTTCTGGATGAGATTCTAATGCTCGGGTTACGGGTATCAGCGATGCCAGAACATGAGAGGGCTAAGACTAGAACAAGGGAGCTGAGCACACAGTCTCCTATTGCATCAAGAACTATCTCATTAGGGGCGATTTCAGGAATCGCTATCGGAGGAGCACTTTTACTCTTCACTATTCTAATCACCATCAGCATCATCCACGTCAAGAAAAAGCATCGATGGGAAACGAAAAATTTCCACAAAGCGAGTGGAGACGGGAACACGAACATAAACCTGGAAACTGTACTTCGATCAACGAGGCCACCTGATATCAGCATAGCACGACGGTTGTCTTTCGATCCCTTCCTTCCTCTACCGGAAGATGACAACCGAAACGAGTGGACCAAGAACGATGGCGTGCAGAGGCCAACGCTCGCGAAGTCAACCCCACTTCCTCAGAGACGATTCTTCCGAATGTCCAGTGTGTCGTGGCCATTGATGTCTAACGACCCTGTGGGGTTTCTGCCTGGACAACCAGCTATGGTCTTGAGCCCAGTCGCGCCGCCGGGGTATGTAGTTCAAGAATCAAAGTGGCCAAAACGAATCAGTCCAAGGCTTAGAAGGAAGAACTCTCAGGATAGTCCAAAGTCTGTATCCCCAACTAAAGATCCATATCCCATGGATATTATGTCGTACAAGAAGATTCATCGCCGGCCCGCTTCAGATAATCAGCTGTCCACGATATTGGGATCCAACTCGAAACGCTTGAAAGCAGCTCAGCGGCATTTTTCACTAGCTCCAACTCTGAGTAGACTTGGTCAACCTCCTGGCCCGCCTCCGTCCGAGAGACTCCCGACTCCACCAATGAGAAAATTCACAGCGAGTCGCGCGGAATTGATCAGTCAAGACGATGTCGAGTCCGTTGGAAGTTCCATATGTGATGTCTACTCGCAAACACCGAGTCCAAAGAAAAGGCACCAGAGAGCCTACAGCAAAGGCTCTCCCATCGCACCGATCACACACAGAATACTCGAGACCAAGGACAGCTTGTGCGTGAGCTACACTCCTGATGTGGTCACACTAACGCCTCTCCACCCACCCAGCAAGAGTTCGTCTCAATCAGCGCAGAGACTTTTAACGAACCAAGGATTAGGCGGAGCAAAGGAAATCTCAGCACTGATACACCAAGAGAATCGAGCACCATTATATGCTAGGGGGCCCCAGGACATAACCAACGACTATAAGATTCTCTCACCTCCCCAGCTCATATCTTTATTAGGCGATCCCTTCTATTCCGCCGCAAGCAGCTCCAAGTCAATAATGGCCAATAGTCCAATGCAAGGCCCCTGTCCGATTGACTCCCGAAGAACTATTTCAGGTCAAAGAGCACCATCAGAACGACCAGCTAACTCTTGGTCCACTCCACGAAATGCCCAATCAACATCTAAAAGAAAACTTCCTGGACCACGCATGACTTCAGAGCCCAATCTATTTCAATGTTTCCCACAAGGGGCCATGCACGCTCGTGCTACACAGACAAGCCCCAAGCAACCCAATATTAAGAGAAAGGGCCACAAACGGTCAAATATCATTCGCATGTCCAACCTCTCACGGTCAACAAGTACAGTCCAATACGAAAAGAATGATTGGCAATGCGGCGAGGTGGCCTATATTGACGGCCAAAAGGAAACGCATGTCAGCAGCAGAGTGGGGAGGGGATCGGGATATGAAACTCGTTGAGGGGGAATCACGAGGATATGACCAGATAACAATTCTAGCATTTGGCGAATACAGATCTACTTAAATAATACAGGCTTAAGACATACGAGGCTTATAGATGATGATTAGGACATCACGTACTGACGAATTGTGTTGCTAGTCGTTTTGTGGTGGTTGTCGCCGGTCTCATGTGGATATTTTAAGCGAGGTGGTTCATGACCATCAACATCGAATGGGTATCGTCAAAATCCCCATTGTCCCTGACAATCAACGGAACAAGTCCACTTCTTATTGGTCAATAAATAGCTCCCGTTCTCAAAACCTACGTACCGGCCAAGTTTTCAGACGTCATCACGGTGCGCTCCGCCTCCTTACATTCTGCAGCTTGGTCTGGCTCTGCAAAGGATATTCAGTCTCCTCGTCGTCCAGAGGTGTGATAATTGGCGTCACCACAAAATCATCTGCAAGTCTGGCCTCATGAAGAGCAAATATGTTCCAGGCTGGGTCAAGCAAGACCGTCTTCCCAGCTGAGTCTCCGACAGCGAAGTCTCATCGGATTTTGGCGTGAACCAATATCTTTGGGGAAATATGCCGGCCGTGAATATACTGAACATGGACGAGAGCGAGGGTGTCTGCGATATTCATCGCGATATGAATTTACTCTTCGCTGCATCAGGAAATATCCGCAACGTTGTTAAGTCTATCACGGAAGGTCTTCTAGATGGTTACGATGGCCGATGCACGCTTGCCATTAACGATATCAATCTCATGGTCGTCGCATGCAACGCTATCCTCCTATTCCTCGCATTGAGCCTTGAACACGAAGAAGCAGTCACGATATTGAAACATATCTGGTATTCAGCGCTACTAGCACCTGCTATGATAGACACTCTTGGCCAAGTGGCACTAGGACGCATTGCTGAAGTTTGTGAGAAGATCAAGTATAAGCCATCGACTTCCCTCCAAGCAAAGACCTTCCTCATGTCGGCCAGCTTCTTCTGGCTGCCTACCTCTGGTGTGTGAGCTTTGAGAAAGCGGCGGTCATGGTGCCAAGGGATCGAGTCGGAGTGGCCCGGACATCACGGGCTTGTTTGTGATCATCTTTGACGACTTGAGTCCCTAATTCCGGCCTGCAAAAGCTGCTGAGACACTTGTGGGTCTACACCCCCCTAGGATCCCCGAGGAGCTTTAGGATGTTGGCCGAGCGCTTCCCAGTCCTGTCACGGGAAGGTAAGCTGGAACGATCCGGTAGTTCAATTACCCGAAGCAGACACTATCAATGTACGCCCATGATCCGCTGGTATTGCATCGAAGGTATATGCAAAGAGCATAAAAGGGCAGTAGCCATCGACGATCCGCATCAGACAGCTACCCCAGAACCTCCTCTGTGTATCCATTGCTCAAGGCCTCATCTCACTAAATATGAAAGGGAAGATAACTACACAAGCTTTCCAGAAAACAAGCACACTCTGCTGAACCGTGTAAGGAAACTTCCAAAATCTGAAAAGACTCCCCATGGTATCCTGCATGACGATCCAAATGGAAAGTAAAGCAACGGAGAAAAAATGGTAGAACAATACCATAGGTTGTTTAATAATCCCCGTAAGTAAACCAGAAGGTCCATCTATACAACTGCCCCCTCGTTCGAAGTAAGTAAAGCATCCTTTTCGAAGGGCCTTCAAGTGGCGGTCGTTGGCTGCGAATAGGCTGTAGAGTCCCATTGACAAAATTTTGATGATTGTAGAGAGACCTTTTTGCTTCCAGTGAAATTCCTTCATGGCTCTCTGTACGGCGGCAGTGTCTCCTAGGCTGGGTATTTCTTCTGAGGAGAGGAGTTCGGGAAGGAGGACAACATCGCTGAATGCTACTGTCATTCCGCCTCCTGTTAGGGGATGTCGCATGTTCATCGCGTCGCCGAGGAGAACAAGACCTTTTTCTCCTTGGGTAGAGGGAGGGAGGAAACTATTTGGCATGCTTGGTGGGATCTTTCCGTCTTCTTCGAGCCTTTTAAAAATAGGGTTGTATTTGGGCTGGTAGCGATGGCAAGACAACCTTTTTGAAGTATGATCTAACACCTCCTGCTGCTGATGCTGAGGGAATGTTGTTTGGGACATCCATTAGACATCTGGTTTCGTGGGTACTGATTTGGTATAGAAGGACTGGTGAGGCGTCTCCAAGTACCACGATCCCATGATTTGGGGCGGGCATAGGACAATCGATCAGTTTTAGAGCGTAGAATTTACTCTTCACCAAGGGTTGTTTTTGAATGTATTGTTTCCGGAATTTAGATGCATGACCATCAGCGACAATCGTAAGTTGCCCAAAGTAACTATCCATTTCCTTCCTCCCTGTATCTTTATTCGGAGTTCTCGACTTGACTCCCAAGACTTGTGGATTGTGCGAACTCGTAATCGTGTCGGTAACTTCAGTCTCGATAATTGTGATATTTGGTTGGCCGGCGCAAAATTTGCGGAGTTGGGAGATAAATCGGCCGTGGTGGAAACTTCGACCTTCAGGTCTCTTGCTCTCTTCATTCGCCGGGTATGGGATGTTGACTCTCTTGCCATAATGGATGACTTCATAACCCAACCACTTTCACAGCATCAATATCGTTCAGGCATTCTCCAAGACCTAGTTGCTGCAGTGCCGAACATCCTCCCGGTTGTAGTAGCTCCCCGACGATGCGATCGGGTTCTCTCAGGGATCTCTCGAGTAGTAGCACGCTCCTTCCTTGTTTCGCCAGGGAGAAGGCCATTGCGCATCCAAAAACACCGGCTCCCACCACTACCACATCGGCTTCGTGGTGTAGACGTCTCCTCCGCTCGTTGGCAATTTGCTGCTGGCTTTGAGACATGTTTGCGAGATTCGATTATGCGAGTCGACAGGGTTTGAAGGTGGAAAGAAAAGAGGATTTAGGACAGAGGGTCTGGAGGATGTAAGGTGGGTGGTGTATTCGGTGAATTATCTGAGCGTCACAATCGCAGGATTATGGAGAACCATGAACGAGGAGATTGAAGATGAGGTGAATCAGAGAAGAAGGGTTGGACGCCTTGATGATTTTAAGGAAGAGAAATTTTGGCGAGGCGATGCCCGTCGTCAGCCCATCGACGTACGGAAGGGGGGGTGGACAGTGGGTCTCGCCCTACTGACTTGTGTGGCCTTAACTTATTAAGGAAATTCGTGGAGAAATTTCTAGATTTTCAAACAAACGGTTGGAAGAATAACCTTACTGTTAACAAGGGAGGGCGAGACCCACTGTCCACCCCCTTCCGTGCGATTCCTTCCCGTCATCGAAAGCTTAACAGATCACATGATCCACCTTCAAGCGAGAAGCAGGAGCTGGAACGCTAGCGTGCATGAAGATGTGCTCCCACTACAGTCTCGTCTCTTTTTCTTCCTACTCAAACAACAACGACAACAACATAGAATGTCAACCTCCACCACTACTCCAGATTCGCTTCGCAGATCCTATGACGATTCCAAAAGAGCTAAATACCTTACTGCTGGCGTTTGGAGATCTGCGGAGTTGATTTGACGCCGCTGACGCCTTTGGCATTCAGTCGAGTTTACTTCTCTCCAACATATCCACCAACTTTAACCAACTTGAAATCAATCACGGCTAAAGGCGTTCACAGAGATTTTAAGTCTCGGCACAGAGAAGCATCGAGCATCGTACTGCATCAACTTCGTAATGAAACGAAACAAACCTCCAGAACGACAGCAAACGCCTACCTCGGAATCACTGGAGAAACATCCCGAGTATATGGGGCAGTTTTCGGAAGCTAGTACCGAGGAAGTCGTGAGGTCCTTCATTTAAGAAGTTTTGACAAACGTGGCTGAGAGTATGGAAGCTTCGCATCGTTTGATAGCAGGCGCAGAAGTAGGCAAAGGGGAAGGCATGTCGGACTGGCATTCCTTAGGTTCTTGACGTACTTGAGTGTTTGATGAGTATAGAGTCATTGTTAGCAAAGCAATATCCTTGAACCAGGAACAGTAGCACTCGCCAGCACTTATCCTCAGCCATTTGCTTGCGCTGAAAGGATGTGAAGAACATGATTTGGCGATGAGCCGTGCAATCAGGAGTGAACCGTCGTCACCCATCCAGTACGTAGGAGATCCTGATCTAGTCGAGAATTCTCCTAGGAGAATTATCTTAAGAGACTTCTCTTAAGATCTATGGGCTCTTACGATAATTTTCCATTAGCTCACCAAGGGAAAGAAATACAACCTCTCTAGCTGCATCAACCTCCTTCTCCAAGTTGAACCTCTCCCGTATCTGCCTCAACCCACTCATCCAAAACAAACCACCCCTCTCAGCTCCATCCAACTCCCTGGCCAAATTAATCTACCTCCCCGGCCATATCAAACCACGAAGGAGAAAGGTTCCACTCCATCGATCAGCAGCCAGTTGCCAATTCAAGACGATCCAGCATACTTCAAAACAGCATTTTCCAATGCACTCTCGAATTGTCATTACCTAGTCACGGTCTGATTGAATGGGCGTCATTCAGAGAAATTCACACCATCAGTAAACGGAACCCGAGGATAGCACCAGAGCTAGGCAAAGCGCAGCACGACGATGTTAACTTGCAACGACTTCCACCTGTTCCCCACTCTCCCTATCGAGATCCGCATCAACATCTGGGGGATCGTGCTATCCATCCCACGAAACGTCACGTTAGACTACAAATGCGGCGTCAGATCATTCAGCCCTAGTACACTGCCTGCCCTCCTTCAAGTCTGCCGTGAATCACGGTTCGAATCCCTTCAGATCTACAAAACCTTCCGTACCGACTCAAGACTCAGGAATATATACGTTGCAGTTTCCCAAGACACGATCATTACCTCCGAAACTTTCTCGCGGATTTGGCGCTGTAAAGTGCCCTTCATGGATTAGGGTCGACGTTGGGCCAGAAGCTCTCAAAGGGATCGTACGATGCGTCTACTCGCCTGATGGGTTGTTGCGTGATTTCTCTTCCAAGTATGTCGCACGAGGAGTGTAGTCGTGATCCGCAGAGGGAGCTTGTTGGTCAGTAGAGCTACCTCTAGCTACAGAATCTGGTTCTTGTTCTGGTTCGATGACTCGCCATATCTGGGAACTGCTCGTCGAAGGAGGACTCCTCGACATCGAACCCTCGCCGCCGCCTCTGTCAAGTTACCGTGAGGAGGATAACGATGCCTGGGTCAAAGATATCGGACGATCTCCTACCATCATACCTTTGAGACTAGCCTTGATAGAATACCAAAATCTAGCCCAAAATGGCCAACATCTATCCCGGACATTGGAACCCAAGATCGCGCCCTATCTCGGGGTGTGCAGTGCCGTCCCTGTGAAACAAAGCCTAGCACCCAAGGGTCGACCAACTGCCTGTCTACCAGGTCGACTTTGGAAAATATAAAAGTGTGTTACTTCTCTTGCCTCGCAATAAGAAGAATGTTGATTTGCTAAATTCATTCCAGTGCAAGATGACATGTTCCCGCACCTGCTGTGGGCGGTGTAGTAGACGAGGTATTCCATTGCAAGTGTCTATACAGCTGCGTGTTACAGAAACAAGACCTTAAAATGGTATTCTGCCCTGATCTCGTTGCCATACCGAAAACTATCTTTTCGAACAAGGGCAGAATAGAATATCCGAAGCACAGTTTGCGCTTGTACGGTCGAGCGACAGGAGCCCTCGAAGATGGCGGAGTTAGAACTATCCTAGTAGTCCTTTTCGATCACACCTGAGATTTATTGACATTCGAGTACGAGCTAAGTGTAACGTCCTTGTCTCTATCGTGCTAGAATGATCACTTTAGTCAAGATCTAAATTCAAAGTGAGGACCTACACTATCAAGCCTTCTTCATACCGTGAACAGACGTCCTATTACGAGAAGACCATCACTTCGGAATCTTCAACATCCAGTTGGCCATGGCTCTGAGACTCGCTGATGGTAAGGTTGATGTATGGACGGTGACCGCCAGAAACCTGTGATATCACTTTAAACCATCTAGCACATTCCGACACATCCATACCCAGGGCTCCTCCTCTACCTGAATCTTCACAGCCCGAATCAAGGCCATTAGGATCAAAATCTCAGCGTGACTACTCGTGCCGGCGTTCAACGACCGCCAGGGACCAAGCACAATCTGTTAGGCAGGGCACACGTTAAGATGGTGAACTATCGGGAAGCGCAGCGCGAGGGGAAACTACCACATTTCCACCCTCATCCTTCCACTGTCAGTTTCGCCAATGTCCACAAACCACGCAGCCGCTCCAAGCCTGCAGCACCCCAAATTCCTAGCTGTAAGACTGCCTCATTATGATCCCCTCCCCGTTCCTTTACCTCCAGACAACAAGCCAGGGGTACAGTACTCGTATATGCGTCGGTCATCTGGCTGAGGCACAGGTCTGGGTTTGCTTTCTGCACAGGCTCGATAGCCGCTGCGACAGACAGATGGTCGGAGGAGAAGGCGAGTGCAAGGTCTGCTTTCTTCGCGAAAGACTGGAATATATGTTTAGGATGGAAGGCGCGGTCGACGGATTGTGTCTGGATGCTATGGACGCGTAGCATGGAGGTATCTTCGTCGAGCTCTGTATATTCGAGAACGTTATTTACGACTTTCATCCATGCACTCTCGTCGAGTTGATTATCATGACACCGGCGTGCATCGTTGTATATCTTGTCTGTTATATCCCATAGACTATCGATGTACGACGCTGGGTGCACGATCGCAGGATCTTCGAAGAGATGGCTCAATACTTGGAACTGGGTGGGTTCTGAGGCTCGTAGTCGAGACTGCACCAGATTAGCAGTAAACCTGATCGAGCGGGAACACGCTTACCTGAAGACTGTAGGGAATCACTTCTCCTGACAGCTTGTTGATGAGCATGCTCCTCAACTGTCTCACCGCACGTGGCTGCTCTAGCCTGACGTCAGGCTGGCAGACTCGCAATGGTGGGGTCGTTAATTTCAATTGACTCAAAACTTTGCGGGTCGGGGCGGGCGAGCGCTGGCGACTTGATGGCGGCGTTGGATGTAAGTTCGGACGGAGGTGGCAGACGTTGTCTCCTATGACGGATGCACTGGCTATAATGGTGTTTGCTGTTGTTGAAAGTGGATCTCTGCTCCCGTTTGAGAGCCATAGTTTCGGCCATATCTCGGATCAAATTATCCGTATACTTACTTTACTGGAGACAGACAGACGTCCACCAGTTTGACACAGAGGCTAGATCTTCTTCAAGAGACTAGCTTTCGAATTTTCGCCAGCGCAAATTTCTTCTCGTTGGCAGAAAACAGAACCTATTTTGCATGTACGGCGGCGGTCTTTCGTGCAAAATCAGCTATAACCAATTTGGTTCTTGCCTTCACGGATGAGTGGTCTGACATACGTTTCGGAATTGGTGGCTTACAACTTCTTCCAGAAATCAACCCTCAGACACCTACAATTGGACAGATGCTATCTACTACAATTGATATTCTCAATGTCCTTCCTACCGCAGCGATCCAGAGAATTGCTTTGGGGATGCCGGAATTTGTGGTTATCGACAATGAAGTTTCGCCACAGCTACGCTGGCATCTGGATATTGCTGCTCGATTACTGAATTTGGAATAGTCTAAGCGACATCGTGCAGAGCTGTATGTGGCCTTTGTTCTCGAGCTCTGTCTAAACGCTCCGGGGGAAGTTGTGAAGCGGCCGCCGATCAGCATTTTGGCTTGCGGCAATTGATTGCGCATAGAAGAAAGCATGCTGTCCAGGTCGGTAGGTTGTGATTGTAGGTAAGAGACTATGTTGGAGGAAATGTTCAACGCGCCATTCGAACAGGATCTTGATACTAGTGGCAACAATATCACCCACCAGCCATTGAGTCCTACCAGAATCAGTGCTGTGGGCCTGAATGCGAGAGTGCTGGTCCGCAGCCGAGAACGCTAGATTATTCTACGATTTTTTTTTCAATGGTTGTTCTTCTGGGAAGGAGAGGGGAATAGCCGAATGAATCCTGAAATCTGTTGCCACCCGGACCTCTTCACTTTTTTCGATCATACTTTCCATAATCCTGTGACCAATTCGGAAAGCCGCTTTCAAAATACAAAGCTGCCTTGGCATAAAGGGGTAGTATGACAGTATTCTCCGACACGAAGACAAAACCGCCGGTGGGAGCACCCGGGGAATGACAAACGGGACCCCCTGTCAGGTCCTCCTGCACCTAGGTACGGACCATAACCTTGGTCTCATTGGCATACTCATGCAGATTTCTACTAGTATCCAACGTGCTCCGTCGTTTTCGATATCAGGTTTGCTAGTGTTGGTGGCAGCAGAGCAACCGATTTGGGGACAGAAGCGGTGCATGTAAAGTGCTTCTAAAGTTGTGATTGTCTTCCTTGTTGGCTTCATCACGGTCTAAAGAATTATCCCCACAGCAGTGCTCTAGTCGAAGTTCGGTCATTACTACACTCCATTCTCCCAACGAATCCAGCAGCGCTGGGCCCACTGACGATTGGTTCACGATGCGATGACCAGAGACCCTCTTCATTCTCCATCAACCTATATATGGTCACTTCAAGGCTTTGTACTTTGCTCAAAGCTCTTCAAGATCTACGTTCGGTGATTTTTTCAGGTGCACATACACATATTCACTTCATCCAGTCTGTTTCCTATTCTAAAGATGGTCCAAAACAAAAGTCTCGTCTTGACCAGATACCCAGTTGGACTCCCAACCCCCGGAGAAGACCTCGTCATCACCTCTTCCGACTTTGACCTTAATACCCCTCCAACAGAAGGCGGGTTGGTTCTCAAAACGCACTACGTCTCTTTCGACCCTTTCCAACGCGAGTTGATGCACCCTGCCAGCGGCTATGCCCTCAATGAACCTCTGAGCAACAACGACATCTCTACGGTCATGTCCTCCAACAACCCTCGCTTCAAAGCCGGTGATGTTGTCATTGCCACTGTTGCATTCGCAGAGTATCAGGCTATTGAGCGCGCACGAGCAGATCAGGAACAACTTGCTGGAGGAGGGGGAGGCGTAAGTTTGTTGAAAACTCCAGCAGGCTTGGACCCGAAGCTCTTTCTGGGAGCTTTGGGGATGAGCGGTTTGATTGCATACTCCTCCCTCTATGAGATCGGGAAGCCACAAAAAGGGGAGATGATATTTATGTGCCGCGAGTGGGGCCGTAGGGCAGATCGTTGGACAGCTAGCAAAACGGGAAGGTTTGACTGTGATCGGAATCGTTGGGAGTGACGCGAAGCTGCAGTTAATTTAGAAAGAACTAGGATTTGATGGGGGTGTCAACTACAAGACCGAAAAGACTGAGGATGCGCTGAAAAGATTACTCGGCGAACTCGGGAAGGACGGACTTGATATACCACGACAATGTCGGAGGCGTGCAACTAGATGCTGCAATTATGGCAATGAACCCTTTCGGAAGAATTTGTCAGTCCTCCTACCCGAACCTTTTCGCAAAACTAATAGTTTCCAGTGGCATGTGGTAGCGTTTCTCAAACGAGCTAAAATGAGGATGAGGTCTACCGCCTACAGAAGATGTAGCTGGTTGTCAGTAAAAGAATGAATATTAGGGGATTTTTCGTCTTTGATAAAGACCTGGGTCCCAAGTATCAGGAGCAACATAAGAGGAACATACAAAAGTGGATCAAGGATGAGGAAATCAAGGTTAAGATGACATTTACAGATGGCATCGAAAATGCTGCGTTGGGATGGGAGGGGATGTGAGAAGGAAAGAATTTCGGCAAGGCTGTGCAGCAGATTGTTGATCTCTGAATTTATCCATTTCTATCGAATAAATTCTTGGATGGGGATTTGCATTGTATTTCTCTTCCTTGACCTGTTCGAATACTATTTCTGCTTGAGCAAATGGTCCTTATGGATCAACAAAAAACTGAATATCTGGCGGGGACGCATAAGATATCATCAGACAGCCCGAAATGGTATTGGAGTAAGTGATTGTTACTCGGTTCTGCCATGAGGGCTGTGGATCTGATAGAACAAGAAAACAAAACGATGTTGACTCTGCCATAAAGCTAGTGTTCTGGATTGTCGGCTTTCACTTTGTGCCCAATCGCTATTCAGTTGAGGCTCCCAGAGCATTTGAAGAGTCCATGATGGGCCTCGAGTTGACCCTGAGTGAGATGGGGTTGCCCGGTGTCACACTCTTTGAGCAAGTTCCCTGACGCTGCCTCTGCTCCACGGCCGTCTTAAACTTGTTTAACTTCTGCAAGTCCTGAATCAACAGCTGGGTCGTATCATTAATAAAGCCGAATTTGTAGTTATAGGTCTAGCGCGCGGATATATTGTCTGAATTTACAGCACGAAAAGCTTTCAATCATGTATTGGTAAGGTGTTGTTCTGATCTGGGGTCGTTCCTGCGTACTTTAATGTCAAAAATATTATGTTGAATCTCAATGCTACTCAGTGTCCATCCGTCATTCATTTGTATTCGAGCTTAGGCTTCGATAGCCAGATATCTCAGACAGGTAAACAACGAGACTAAGCTATTTTGTCAGTAACAATAATCAACATCAGCGTATTTTAAATCTTGCTCGCACAGTCCAAGCAGACGAATAACAGTCAATCGGTGGCCGATCCCTTAGGATATTTTGAACGCATTGATATGCCGATCATCCAGACAGGAGACATGGTCGTCATAGGCACCCGTAGCTCCTACCACAGCTCTGAAAGCAGACTATCGTCTCCAATTCTTAGATCACAAGGAATTTCAAGCTTCCAACGCATGGGAGTTCTTCTGGGTAGGTCGGCAAGATAAAATCTGGCATTGACCCCCACTTCCCCCCCCCCCCCCCCCCCCCCCCCCCCCCCCACATCGTCACCATTCTCAACGCATTCTCCAACGTTCTAGTCGATCATGTCCATCATTTGGTCAACCTGATCGGCAGCTCATCTCGGGCCTGAATGGCAACCACTCACAAGTCTGGTACGACGAAATCCCATCAAGTAGGCACGCGAGCTCCATCTGTAACTATCAAGCTGATGGGTGTGATGATCTCGGTGCGTCTTTATCTTCAATCTCGATCCACTCCACGATCGCCAGCATTCTTCCAGAACGGATTTCAGTCGCATGCACAGGGAGTTCGTTCAAGTGGTATCGTTCCCCTGGGCGACGATCTATGAAATTCTAGCAAGTACTGCTTTCAAACATTCAATCCTCGTCAAAATTGACCAAAAGGGACTTTAGTCGCGTGCCTCTTCACTCTCCATCATATAGAGTAGTCCTTAGCTGAAGTTTATTTTCGTTGAGGGATGGTATCCGATAGGTCTACAAAGCGATCCATGCCCAGATGCAGCCCTACCACGCTAGTCTGAGCGTCATCGGCACTACTTTCTCGGATAATAATTAGAGTTTGCTCAGGCATGCAGTACCTACTGGCCGGGGCAGGATTACCCGAGCCGGTAAGTGTCTCAAGAGCGAATGGTATTCTTCAGAGCTCCATATATAAATAAATTCCTCTCGGCTGTCTCTTGGCCGTAGGTTGCCCAACACATTCCACATTCCACATCCCTTACATATGCGGGCGACGTAAACATGAGGTTCGGTATGCTAGTGGCGTCTTATCTCATAACTGCTCTTTACAGATCTCAGAAATGGCAGCATTTATCTTGGCATCTTTGTGTCAATCCTTGGGAGTGGATCTGGCGATCCTTGGACCCTTGATACACCGAGCACATGGCATCGAATGTGTCTGTTTATGCCTCCGAGTGACTCCATGAATTTGACTGATACTTTCAGATGTTCATAACAGTATAGATGAGTCTAAAAATCTCATGTGGTACTTTTCATTTCTATAATGTATCTACAGATTCTGTCTCCGGGATCCGTTCGAAAGTACTAGGCTCTGGGACCATAGATTCGAGCAGTCTAATCATGACCCTCCTCACGCTCGCAACAGCTGTCTCTTCCTTCGTGTTGACATCATCGTTAAGACATAATTGTCCCACCTTGCCTTTCCTCTTGACCAATTTTTTGAAAAGAACGTTCTCGACCTGCTCCGCGTCTGTAATCATAACAAAATATGCGTCTGGGTCGACAATATTATACTGATATTTCCACAACGCTTTGATGACCGTTTCTCTCTGCGGCGTGCCGGTGAAGGGTAACAGGGGTGAAAGACCTTTCTCAACACGATTAAGCAACAACTTGATCAAACAATCTCCGCACTTCGGTTGTTGTCGCGCCACCCTGTCAAGAATAGTCGCCGTGTTGAAGATGTAATTGACGTAGTCCTCATCTGAAGAAGATGTCGAAAAGCCCGGGGCTAAGCATTCATTGACGTTGAACTCAAAGCACTCGATATTGTTGATTGTAGCGGGTCCATCAAGTGACGTCCATTGAACGTCGACGTTGACTTTTGGAGGTATCAAACCTGCAGCTTCAAGCGATTCGCTAACGTGATAAAACATCCTTTTCCGGAATCCAGGCTCGCCTTCTCGTGACATACCTGCTTCTAGGTCGTCCATAATTTTCTGGCGTTCATCCCAGCCTAAATTGCCATTCTGGTCGACATCGCTGCGTATCATAATATAACTCCAAAGTAAGGCTTCTCGGTGCCGCTCTATTGTGTAGTGAAATGCTGCATACCAAGAGTACAATTGGAAGCCTGTTTCTCCCCGGAATCGTTGGCAAGCGCTTTGGAGTGCTGGTCGTGGAAACGACTTAATCGCTTCTCGGGTTACCGAGCGAGAGAGAGAGTGCCCAAAATGAGTTTGCCCTCTGCGCTTACGTTCCCCGAACCTTCGGTTCAGCAGCCAGGATGTGTAAATGAGAAACGGCTTTTCACCGAATCGACGAGCGTCGATGTCCGTAGGCGGATTAACAGTGTTGTAAGCATTTGACTTGAATCCTAGTGATGGACCGAACAGCGGAGAATAGATATCTGACGCGGCGTGAGGTTTACCAAGTAACATATCATCAGATAGAGCAAAGATCTGACTTCAGTTAGTCTCAGCAAAGCTCCAAACTCGTGACCACTTACTCGATCAGTGTCGGACTTAGTATTAAAGATCTGATTTTCGATCGTCAACGAATTGAATGTTGGAAGACAGCCCCTCTCAGACTCGTCGAAGAAATCCTCCTGTGACAGAACTTGGATGACATCGTGGGATTTCTTCTTCAGCCAGAGTGGTGTTTGTTTGCCGATAATTCGGGCTGGGTTCTCCACAGTCGCCTTTTCAGAATCTCTCTGGTCTGCCAGAGCATTGACCAGAAGTTGAATTTTGTTTCTGAAGCTACCGGCGTACTTCTCCACGCTTCGAATCGAATACCGTAGCTCATCCCAGTCACGATAGCGGTTGACGCGGTGTGACTCTAACCAGACACCTTGCGGATCGTTGAGAGTGCTGTTCACCTCGTACGGCAATATAGTGTTTTGAAATGCGTCTTCCGTGCCATTGACCCCTTTAAGTTGACGTCAGTATACACTGGCAACCTCGTACTGAACGTTTCACTTACAGGTATAGACGAAGTCTATTTTGGGCTCAGATAGGTTACCCCATGTTGAAATGTCAAACTCGGCTTGGGAATACCACCGGTCCTCCCATCCTTCTAACGTAACGTCCGACGTGGTATCTTCGAACGGCATATGCACAACGTCTGGAAGGGCTTCTCCCTTCTCATCCAGCGCTATGTAATCTTCATATGATGGAAACCGTCGATGAGCAGGCTTCGGTAACCCCTGTTTGCTGGCACTTTCTTCCCTCTCCACCATCGCTTCATCGTACTTCACGGCGGGCGTCAGATGTTGGTCGACGAGTTTCTCTAATGCTTGCTTGACCAGCTCTGGTGGCTTCTGTGGCATGAGATCTGATGGCTCCGAATCTCCTTGCGACTGAGAGCCTAATATCGCTTGTTTCCGATGCGCATCATCGCCAGCGTATTCTGGACTTGCCTGCTTGATGGGAACATGGGATGACTGCACGTCGTCATGCGGATCGACGTTCTGAATAGGCGATGACGGCGACTTTCTGGTGGATTGTTCTGACTTCTTGATGGGAGCCTCGACCGGAAGTACCTCCTGCTGAACACCATTTACATGTCTTGGCGCGACTTGTGGGATCGATATGTCTCGTTGTGGTGTATAGGTCTTTTCAATGTTGGAATCTACAGGAGCCTCCACTGACGAAGCCAAAGAGTCCGGCCTAGAGTATCTATACCAAATGAACAGAATTACAGTAACAACAGCAACAAAACGATGTTTGCGGCTCAAGCGCACCCTTCGATGTGCCGGATTCAGTTGTCGCTGCCAGCGAAGCAATTTTGGCGACATGTACATCTTCACCCAAAATAAAACCAACTAGATAGCCTGGCAAAAGCTCAAAGATGGAAGACACTCACACAGTCATGGGTGAAATGTACGTGTTCCATTAGATCCGAGGCGAGAACTCTGCAGCAAGGGGCTAGTTTGCCGAAAAAGCTATGGATTTTGTTTTCTCCCATGTCAACGGATTGCTATTGTGAAATTGTGCCTTGAGCTGTGAACCCTGGTTTAAATTCTTGGACTCGTGCCAGAGGTGCGTGAGCGAGTCAGGAGAGCGCGATGTCAATGAGCGCTAGCCTCTTTAGGCCACCTTTAGCGTATGTCAACCCCAACGTCAGCCATTCCGATAAACACCGAAGAAGAACTTGAAATCTGTGGCTGGTTCATGCCTTTGAAAACACGCTCTGTGACCCAAATGTAGCATAAATTAGAGCGGGATATTGGATATGGAGCAAGTTCTGGAATTGCACTCGTCAGCGAGTGGGCTCTTCGAACATGCGCTCCGCTCATGATCCACTTTCTTAAAATGCTCAAATATGGGGGTATTTGAGCATGGAAAGAGTAGCCAACCACGCGGTGCAAGATTTATGGAGACCTGAGAACAAGCACATGCGGTAGCCAGGATCCGGTCCGGTACTTTGGGATCCGCATGTCAAGGGCGATATTCTCTGGCGTTTTCAGTAACAAGTCTTGTGCATCTGGGGGTCCATGGAAGTTCTTTTGCCGCTTTCGTCTTGTACATCTGGAAGTCTACAGAAAATCCATGGCTTGGCGAATTAACGAGTCACTGCGTCGTGTGGATTCTGCACCGCAACTTGTCCAATTTCTCTCACTGCTAACACTGGCAGATGCTCCCCATAGTTTAGTCTACTGTGATTGCAGGTCGCAAGTTACATTCCCGAGTTACTGTCTTTTGCCTGGCGTGTCATCAACATTGCACCAACAATTTCGGGATTTCGCGGTTCAGCTGCAAACAGAACCGAAGCAACCATCTTCTTTGGGATGAAGTGGAGACAAAACTATGCTGCTAATGGTTACAGACCTTCCCACTTAATCTTTGGCCTCGAAAATCAGCGTGGTGGACTTTATCTAAGAACATCCGGTCGGCGCTCACTTCATACTTTTGATATGCCAAATCTCTTGCTCTTATAGCACTCACAGTCGTTCCCTTTTTGTTTCTTCTCTCTTTGTTTCTTTATCCGAACTCGCGACAAATCGCTAACCATGAGATCCTCAAGCCTCGTCTCTGTCCTTTGGACATGGGCTCTCCCCGGACTACTCATTACGACCACTGCCGCGGATGTTCTTGCAACATTCACGCCATGCCCCGAATGCCCACAAAGTATCATGCCCGCACCGATAACTATCACGGCTCAGTATCAACCAGTCTCAACATGTACACCGACCACTACTTGCTCAGCTGTAGAGATGTCCAGTGCCTCGACGACCTACACGACTTCTCAGTGCCAAGTTCAACCCTCTTGCACCACATATGATTGGGTTTCCACAACAATCCCTTATCTTGGAGGAGCTTCCAGCACACTGATCACTGGAACTGATCAAGTAGTTGAGCTCGCTCGTGTTTCGACAGTTTTCACGACATACTTCCCTTGTGCAACTGCAGTGCCTAATATCTCGAATGGCACAACAACAAGTTCAAGTAATGGGAGCTGTACATCAACGACTTATCAGACACTTCTCGTTGACTTTTCAGCCCAATTCGATGAATGTGGACCTATTGCTGTAGCTGGATGGGATGGTAGTGGTCTCTGTACCGAATGCACTCCAAACGACTTCACAACATCTCAAGTCGTGGACGTTCACAGCTGCCTGGATGGAAGTTGTTCTGATTACGTCGAGACATGGGTTGTCGTCACGCGAACTCAAACTGCTTCATCGACAGAAACGGCAATCTCGACTCAATGCTCAGTCTCCAGCGGAGTTAATACGGTTCCTGTCATTGCTACGGTACACCCATCCGGCAATCCAGATTTCACGGCTGCAGTCACGACCACATGTCAGGTGACAACATATGTGGCCAGCGCAGGTGTTATCGATATCACGACCATAGTGATAGTGACCTT
>Ga0207886_10151_pt1 | contig 29707 bp, 33 predicted proteins | sample LinPmetageLP35_FD_184048 | JGI IMG/M metagenome (GOLD analysis project Ga0207886, IMG submission 184048) | Marine viral communities from the Pacific Ocean - LP-35 (SPAdes) | ecosystem: Environmental > Aquatic > Marine > Oceanic | place: Pacific Ocean | collected 2009-08-31 | reverse complement strand
TCATCGTGGGCCACGACCTCAATAGCTGGTCTCTCTGCGGCCACAAGCTCAACATATACGGCTTCAGCTTCCACCACCACACCGGATGATTCTGGCTGGGTACTCGACAACACATACAACAAATATAAACGTCTTGATCCTACCACGAATCAGTGGGAGTGGGCGCCATAATTGTCCGGTAGAAATTCCCTACGATGGTCCTCATCGCGCTCACGCATCGGCTTCTCGGGTTGCATTTGATGCCTTAATGTGTAGATCGTTGAAAGATTGATCTAGTTGAACGGAGTTACACGGTTGGATGTACTGCCAGTCACTGCTACCAGTGGTGTTGGAGAAGGTCGATTATTCATGTGGCGTACTGATATTTTTCACGAGGCGCTCCCCAAGTTTACTCTTCCAATCAAACGTTTTTCACTCACATTGAGAGTTTTGTTGCATGTCGCGCAGAAATCAACAATCAGACCATTTATTGCTGTTGTAAGCTAATGACGCCGTTCGTTGCTGACCAATACTTGGCAGATTATCCCTGGTCAATTAAAATGGATCCTCTTTGGCTGTTAATGCAAGTGGAGTGCGCAAGAAGAATCTCGAAGATCCATTCGTGAAGTCACGCCATTAGACAGAGATTAAGGGGCACTTGACAGAGTTGACATGTGTGAGAGTATGCTTTTGACAACGGCGTATTTAGATTGCACAACAAATACTATTTTCCTTTCTTGTTGCTCGTCTGCATAAAGTCGGTGCGGCAAATGACGGGTAGTTAATGCCATGTATGTGAATCCCGTTCCGCCTCTAGCGGCTCTCCCGAGCCGTGGGACAACCCCGGCATTAACACCCCACTGTTTCAGGCACGGAATTGGTAAACTTTTGACAGACGGCGTCCTAGATCTTGAGATTTGAAGATTCCTTGATCCGGTTTCCCGCCAATGCGGAATTCACAGAGCCCAGACGGTTAACATATGCATTCGCACCGTTCAGTGCCCTCAGACTCGACCAACAGACAACGTAGACGGGATTTGACCAAAGCTCGTAGCGGAGATCCATTGTGGTGCAGGAATACTTTGGATTTTTGTATTATTAGCTGGACTAATTTGGGTTTCTATGTAAATTTTCAATCTACTCAAAGTTCTACTAGGCTGGATTCGTGTACTTCAAGCCAAAGCAGTCCGAAATATTGTGGTATATTTCGGACTGCTTTGGCTTGAGGTGTAAATAAGGCACATACGGGATCTTGTAGTATATTAAGGTATCCTACTTCAGACCCAACCACTTCGAGGTGTATTGTTTCAAACCGATGTAGTCGCAATTGTAGTACTCCGAATCTAAAATTGAGCTTTAAAAATAAGCTTACTCATACGATTCGATGCATTGCAATTTTTGTGTTATTTCTGGGGTTGCCAGTCCTGTGCTTGAGTGACCAAATTGGGTCCCAAGGCGCTGGCGTTGCGAATGGTCCAAATTTGGCTCCCCACCACTTAGATTCAAGGGGGGCCGATTTGGGCCCTCCAGTGCCCAATCTTATGAGCGCTTCCTTCGGCTAATATTTTGGAGGATTGGGGGTTTAAATGCGGCTCCCCACCACTTTGGTTTGGAGGGGATCGATTCAGGCCCTTCATTACGCAACCAAAGCATGGGCTCAAAATCGGCATCTATGCCCCTATTAGCCATCAACACGAAAGTCTTCAAAGACAATCATCAGAACAGAGGGTCTTTAACAAAACACGGCCCAGAACAACAGACGACTCAAAACCTCCAGCTTAATGCTCGAAGTGTATTAAAACTGACCTGGGCAGATCACGTTTTGGTATCATGGATACTTTAAAAGTCAAACGAAGAAAGAGAAAGAACGAGGGGATAAATAGGAGAAAGGATACCTTGATTAAGAAAGCTTATGAATTAGGGGAATTCGATGGTATCGACATTGCTCTAATTATTTGCAAGCAGGGTCGATACACCACGTACAGATCCAGGGACCAGGTATCATGGCCGCCATCTATAGCAGAGATAGTAAGTAAAGAGACTGTTGGCTTGAAATACACAGCCAGTGCTAATACTTATATAGCAAACTGCCTATCCTCTCCCAAAGAATATACTACCGGAAGATATCGAGAAGCGCCTTTCTAAACATACGGGGGGAAAATTGCCTATGAAGAATAAGGAGGAGGGAAGAACAATGAATAGTAAGCAGACTACTTGCAAATAGATAGATAACTAGCAGTCTCACAAAAAGGAAATATGACCATAGTTATAGGTATTAGTAAATGAAGCTGCACCGTTCTCTTCAAGCTCTCTTGCTAGGCCACTGAAAGTAGACTACTGTAAGAGTCCTTTGTAGCGTCGAGAGCAAATCGAATGTGGTTATCAAATTCGTCCCATTTGAAAACGAACAATCCTCGCAAATCGGGATCCTCGAGGAGCTTGCAATCAGCAGGGGAGTTGAGTATGAGAAGTTGTGCATGAAGGAAGGTTTATGTGAGGAGATTTGCATGGGGAGCTGAGGATAGGAAATTTTGGAAATCATTCAAGTCATATAACAGTCTAGATACAAGGGCGTCTCGCGAGGAAACAAATAGAAAGGTGCAAGTACTCTATGCTTCTAAATAATCCGAACGAGCGGACATAACTGTTTGTTGACTCTGACTCTCGCTTATTTTCACAGGTTGCGGGGCTTGATCAGGCCCCCGTTTTTCCGTCGATTGCCAAGGCTACTTCTGTTCGAACAAAGGCAGGGAGTCACTTAGACCTTATCTCTATTGGACGATTGGGGGACCCGATGCAGATTCCCGTAGATCTTGGGTATAATTAGAATTAGGCTAGGGAGCTAGATGAGCCCGCAGACCAAGGCAGTAACTACCCACAGAGGTGATTGGTACGGCAAATGGTTGAGCAACCAGCTGTCGTGTAACAATGAGATGTTGTACAACAAATGGGTGTGCAACAGGCTGTCATGCAACAAGTACTTAAATAACGGGGCGTTGTGCAATGGGTTGTTGTACAATAAATATGTGTGCAACGGGCTGTTGTGCGACAAGTAGTTATGTAACGAGTTATTTTGTGCAATTAAGTAGCCGAGGGGGCCACGATGAGAATTCTCCGGGCGGATTATCTTAAAAGACTCCTTGACGATGCCGGTGCAATTGATATTTTAGAGCGCCTGAAGCCTTTGACAGCAGGTGGCCAGATCATCTTGAGGTCCCGCTGATCTTTCACGACTTTGACAGCTACTAATATCGGGATCCGTCATTCTGGTGATGTTGTGGAGCTGTGGACAAATTAGATAGCCGGTTAGTGGGGTTATAGGGAGGTTCGTGAGGAATTGTTGAAGACCGCTTCTTGTCTGGCATGAAATAGAGCTAGGAGGTATTAGTAGGGTTTAACTTGGGTAAGAATTTTGGTTCATCGCTCGTCCTCCAGCCGCTCCTGCGTCCTCGATCTTTCAGCCATTATATATAGCACAAGCCAGTATGGACATTGACAGATCGAAATAGAAAACAAAACCTCATAGGTACAACCAAACCTTTCCGACCGATTACACTTTCAACCTGCGCACGCTTGCAGTCAGCCTCAAACTCCCCTACACGCATCAATGACCGGACTCTTCAATGCAGTTGTTAAACAACCAGAAATGCAAATTCGCAACGCCACATGAACCAAGAATGTCACCGCCTTCCTGAAGCACCCAAGAATTTGCTCTCTTCATTTGCCTTTTTCCCTCCCTGGTTTTGACTACCCATTCTTGGACAGTTTCCACTGCCATGTGAGGCAGCCGCTTATATTCCAGCAAAAATGACTGGAACTCAGCCTGGCTAAACTCCTTCTCCGGTATCTTGCTTGCAAACTCTGTCATCAGCTTCCTGAGCGTGTCTTCAGCTCCTCGCTGGCTCCTGTCTGGTAAGGTGTCGTCGCGCATAAATACGCGCGGAAGAGTCGAGCGTTGATGTCCTGGTTGGTGTACCCAAGCTCAAGCTTCATATCCACTCGACCCGATCGAATCAGCGCAGCGTCGAGACGCTCCGCATGGTTTGTGGTCATGATCAGTAGCCGTCCTTCTTGCGAATCATTTGGAGCAATCGCTACGTATTTTCGGAGGGTTATTTAATCATCACAATTGTTTCGTCCCTCATCTATCTTACTCCCCATGACAAACATTGACTCCGTCAATCTCTTTAAACTCTGTCTACTAAGCCCTGATCCTCCTTACTCTTTTGCCCTAGCCGCTCCGATCTAGCACTTTACTTAAGATTTTGTAACGGTCCGATTATTTACTCGGTGTAAATACAGGAGGCTGTTGTTGATCTCTGATGATCGAGAAGTAGGTGTATCACGTAGACGGGGAAGACAGTTACTAAGTATCGGAATACTATTTGAAGTTGAGCACGAAGCTCCTATCTAATGGCAGACGTGCCAGTCTTATATAGAACCTTCGTTCTCCTTGGATCCCTCGAGATACTGGATCCGTGGATCCCTGGATCCCTTTCCTCCAAATGGGATCTGGGGATCCGGGGATCCATCACGTGACCTAATGTCCACCGTGATCTAGATAACTATTATTACTGAGATGTAAGTGTGCAATGGTACCAATCGCTATATTGTACCATTCCCTGATTGGTGCCATTCCATTGCTGGTACCAATCCTTTGTTGGTACCAAAACCCTCATGGTGCCATCCACTTGGTGGTACCATCAGCATTATGGTGCCAACCGTCCTTTGGTGCCAAGGGGTCCGTAACAGATTTCTACCTCTTGCTTGAATATCGTACGGAAGCAGGTTCATCGGTACCGGATATGACAATCGCTAAGTCCCCGTTAATTACGCTCTCCAGACCTTAAAAAGGAAGGGTGGTGGCTTGCGATTTGCTCCTTGGATAGCGGCCAAGACTCGAAGCGTTGCAAGCGCGCGTTTGATATACCTAAGAGAGGAAATGATTGGTCAACGGTAGCATTTTGATTGGCTCTATGAAAATTGGATGCACGAGACCAGCAAGTCGTTAGTACTAATAAGCTTTTGGTACTATAAATGAATTTGTACCTGCAAGTCATTGGTACTAATAATCTCTTAGTACCATGAATTGAACAGTACCAGTAATATGAAGTGAATAGCTATAGCGTCTTCACCGCTCGATTCCGTCACCTCACTCATCCTTTACGCCAGGTCCGAGGGGTTCGACCCCGCTATCAGTCAGAAGGTGGACCTGCCGCCTGCCCCAGGACCAGAAATGCAATGGGACCAATGGGTCTTGGCGAGCTTTGAGGCCAGTGACAGGCAAAGCTTAATCGAATTTAAATCAGTCAGAAGGCGAAATGGGCGTCGCCAGGCCTTAGCTTCTTATTTTTAGCAGAGTCTATTTCCCGACACTTGTGGCTGTGCAGCCTGCAAAGACACCGCTTCTAGGCCCGAGGCAGAGTTAGCGGTTTACCCCACCATCTCAATGGTCGTCGAAGAAGCGCGTCCCCAGAACTGGGACCTGGTCACGCATAGGTAGTGGTACCAGGTAGTACTACCCCGACCTTCCCAGAACCGGGAATTGGTTATGTATAGGTAATGCTACCAGGTAATACTACCCCGAAACCCCGGTTACTTCCCGCAATTTGGGAAACTCCAAACCGATATCAACCAGAAAAACAGGCAGACGCCCTCCGGAGCATCAGCTAATAGCTGTTAGCGGATCAGGGAACAAGGGGCCAAGAAGGGACGTCCACTCATTTCTTGCCTGCTCGAGTATCTGAGTGACAAATCATGCCAATTCCTTGTAGGGGCATATCCTAAACCCAGTCGGAAGGCTCGCCTTAGAGGATGATCGAGTTACGGTCAGGGTTTGATGCATCGGTGGGCGAGTTGGCACCACGACGAGGAACTCGTCGAAACGCATCTTCCAAGTCGTAATTTCTACACGAATTCCGAACAATGTCCATCTCAACTTCATGAGAGGGTTTTAACTGACCTTTGTTTCGCATTCAGATACTGCACTTTCCAGACTTGGGATCCAGCGAAATGCTACGACGAAATCTCGCCCCAATTTATCCACGGCTTCCTGAGCTGGGCGTGCGATCAACGACGAGGGAAAGGTGGCCGGAGGCGGCCAGGAATCAAATATGCGAGCTCGCTGGAGACATTCTGGAAATGCTACATGATAGTATACAAGATTGAAACTGGGAGGATGCTCGATCCTATGATCCAAGTGAATAGTCAAGATGTGAGCCTTCGCACCTCGCACATTCATTCAAGGCCGTGGTTGACGCTGACGAGATACTTAGGTCGTCAAGATTGTAGCAGTAGAAAAGGACCTCGATTTCACAAAGCGGCCGAGTGCGACTATGTATACAGAGGATCTAGCTGTATTCGCACGAGTCCTTCTAGCTACGACCGGATCCCCTCAGCGGTGCACGAGAAGGGATGTCCCCCCGACCACTTCCCAAGCTCATTGATAGGCTTGGAAACAGGAAACTCAAACCTTCTCCATCTGTTACCGCCAACCATAACGGGAACGTCCAGAAGGCGAGTGTCAATTTTGTTCGCCCATGGTGCAGGGGGAAGCAAGGCGACTCACGCTGCAAGTATCCGATCGAGGCTCTCAATCATGCTTGTTCGACACGCAATTATAGTTATCCAGCTGCAGCATCTCACCTAAACTAAACTGCAAACATAACGTGATTCTTTTTCCGGAGCGGAAGCACTTTTATCCCTAACCTCCTCTTGGATCATGGCTCGGTCGCATGAGCAGCCAATTATAGCCGCTTATGTAAGAAGGCGCGCGATGTCCTTTGGGTCTTGATTTTGGCCTGTTCCGAAAATAACTTAGCGGCAACATCTCCGCCTCCAGGCTTTCCTTCTCGACATCTTCCATACGCAATTCCCATATCTGAGAACGCAACCTGTCATCCGTGTGACATTATGCCATTGAATATTGCAACATCTCTAGAAATTCTCGGGGAGCACGTACCCATTCCTAGCTCTCCAGATGCTCCCCAAATATCGCGTCGAAGCAGAAGTAGGTTACTTCGCAATCAGGTATCTGAATGGAAAGCTGATCATACTCACCAGGACTACAGCATGCTGCCAGGAACGACCGTCCCGAATTGGAAACGAGAGAACAAAATTCGAGCCGCAAACGCCATCGTGGCGAGTCGCAGGAGCGCAATGACGGTACAAACAAGCTTGCACGAGTGTGCTGTACAGAGGGGGTATCTTGTGAATGGGCTAAATTGGCTATGCTTCAAGGGAAGATGATAAGCAACCTCATGAGCCGTGTCTCGGTATTGGAGGAGAGGATCGGCATGTACGACCTTCCGCAAGCTATTCCTCGAATCCAACACTTAAACCCGGCCGAACACGCATCCAATTCTTTACATTCTAGGAAATACGTTTGCCCTGTCGACAATTGCGGGAAATCTTTCAAAAGATCGGACAACCTTTCTCGACACATTATGGACGCAAAGAGCTCCGAACACATGGAAGTAGCCCGTAACCTGAATCAGACATACTGTGTTCCATGCCAGAAAGATTTCAAACGACCGAGCGATTTCACCCGCCACGAAAAGAACAACCACAAGGAAATGTATAAAGCAAGGCTCGAATGGGTTGAGAACGGCCCTGTTGATGGGTATGTCACACGAATGCCAAGTGAGTCCACCCATATTAGACCGTCACATTTTCCTCTACTGAAGTACACACACATTTCCATGTCGAAGCTTTGAACTGAGGCTGAAGTGACGTCCAACTACAGAATCGCCTATGCCAGTTACAGATCCAGCGTCCAGGCTCACAGAATGTGCATCCGACCAGTACAGTTTCCCACTATAGATTTGTTCGATGTATATTAACTAGATCAGCTCGCAGAGTCGCAATAATGACAACAGCTCGGGGAGTATTGGGGCAACTCAACAGAGGGAAGTTATCTGGTAATCATCTATCCCGATTTCTCTCCTTCAAGGCTGATCATGGAAGCTCTCAAAACTCTCTTGATATCCTTTCTAGAGCATTATATGCTCATGTCGGTTCCCAGGCCGATTCGCTACTATCAAGCCCTCAAGATGATGGCGACTCTAAGAGAGACCATACGACCACCAAACCACGGGCATTTTTCAACGAGAAGATTAGGGACGACAATGACAATACGACATATACAGTCGATGTTGGTGCAGCAGATACTCATGTTCCGTTCCCAGATGGCACCGTGTTTCAACGTGAGGGCGCGTCTGCTGAACCTCCCTTCTTGCCACAAAGCTTTTTTGACCTGGGTCCCTACGATCTTCAAACGTCGCCGAAGTATGGGTCTACTTCATGCAGTCAATCCGTTTATGACAGGAGCCAATCTCCTTTACTACCCCCGAGTTTCTTCGATTTAGGACCATACGATATGCAAGGTGTGGGCGACGAGGGATTTGCTTCACTCCCAGACCATAGTGAAGCGTGTGCTAGTGGGTCTGGCTCACATTCCAGTCTCTTTGATTTGGGATCATGTAATATCTGAGCTGTGTTAAGCAACCGGCTTTTCATGGAAGCGTAGCCGGCTGCAACTTTACTGTGAATCAAGGTTTCGATTTTTCTCAAAAGCCTTTCTGGATTATGCCACTTGAAATGATACTATAACTAAACTCGGCGTCGTCATATCATCCTATAGTGGCTTCAGTCGCGATTCCTACCTCATTTACCAGATATGAAGGCGAAATTGTGTATGCAGCAGAAGCTATGGTGAGCTCTTTCCATGTTTCCAAATTATAAAGTCACCAGAGCGGAAGCAATCGTCTCCTCCCACCTCAATTATCTTATCCCCTAAATCAGGGATCATCCTTCCTCGATTGGAAAACCCGTTCAAAAGATAGGACACAGCGATCAAGGGCGCCTCCGTGGGAGGGTGTCTTGGAAGCCAGGGGGCTGAACGATTGAGCCAATGCGTGCAAACGAAGCTGGACCAAAAAATTAGATAGTGCAACTAAACGTCGTGGTAGGAACACAGTACATATCACCTCCATTTGCTTCCACTGTCCCGTTGTTAGAGTTGTGGTTAACATCAATTGCCCATTGCACAGCCCTGTCTCCTCCTAAATGAACGCTGTAGGCTCCAACAAGCTTCGGCTCTGCTGCAATCTCTTTCCATTCCCTATCCCGTGACATCCCTCCTCGCTGTGTTCCAACTTTGAACGCCTGGTAGCCAGTGATCCGAAAATCATCGTTTTGCGCGGCGAACAGGATCGCTTTGACAGCCTAAAAGGCCTTGTTAAATACAATCATCAAATAACCGATGGGCCTTACTTCATTCAGGACTATGTCCCTCCTAACTGACTCCAAGGCCTTCATATCTCTCAACAGAGAGGGCTCAACTGATGTGAGATCCGTGGCTCTTTTCAGCAAAATGCATCCATCACTCATCAGAGCCTGGACCGCTTGCTCTAGGGATTCTTCAAGGGGGATTCTCTTCCCGCTAAGCAAGACCACTTCAATCGTGGCTAGATCCATCATGTTGGGTTAATGACGAAGCTGATAACAAGTACCATTTCTGGTCGTGAAATCCGAACTCTGCAAATTGAAAACACGTGACTGCCTATATTTACTGCCCCAAAATGCCGCTGAGCATTTTGACGCACTTGTGCGGCAATGTGCAACGATATGAGTGCATTGCGGATGTAGGGAAGTATAAAACCACAGATATACAAGTACGCAAATCTAGTACCACTCTTTACTTCGCGCAAGCTGCTTCAAAAGTGTAGAAGATGTGGAATTAAAACAGTACGCACAACAGCGGCTCATAAACGCCATAAGATTGAAACGTAGGAAACAGTCGCAAAGAGAGGGGAAATCCATATTGCCAGGATCACAGAAATTTCATGGCGAAATCTCATCAGTCTGACTCCAGTACTGTATGAAGAACAATAGCGTCATGTATTTGACCCGCATAGGTTGAATAATTTGCAGAGGAAGCACAACATGCAGGCAATAACACGCCTTTCTTCACTCATGTCATCCCGTACAGGAAGCATATATATTTGTATCGAATAATATGCAGTTTCACTGGTAACAGAGTTCAATTTAGATTCCGCTCTTTCGAAATACACGACCTCAAGACGCCCTCAACACGCCCTCAACACGCCCTCAACACGCCCTCAACACGCTCTCAATACGCCCTCGATACGCCCTCAATGTACGCTAGCTCTCACTGGAACACGCCCCTAGGAACAGCCGATCATTGGTATTTCACTGGAGACAAACACTATTTTGTTGAACTTTCATTTATGCCTATTGGCTGTTTAATGCTAGACGAACATGATTGAGAGAGAAGGGAGAATAATTCATTGGTTCTATCACAATATTGTTCGAGCCTTTCAGGGTCAGCTATGGCAGACACAGGTTGGCTTCACCAACAAAGAGTCGTGCAATGCCAAACTACTTCATCATGGACCAGTAGAACTAGTGGTCCCCTTACTGCGCGTGGTTTCGCTCTATCTATGCATATGACATATCCGTTGATAAGAGTGCTTTGTTTGCAGCTTTGGTATGAGGCTCGGAATTGGAGACCAACTGTCCTCATTGTCTGAGCTCTTAGTACCTCCATCACTTTTCCGGAGAGAAGTTCACCCCCGCCGACTATATGTAGTGTTGTATGCATGGTGGGACCAATTTCGTGACGCTTGATCGAGGATCGAGGTTCTCTCTAGGTTGGCCGGAAGATGCTGGCAACGGCGATGGTCTCCCAGACCTGCAGAGTCGTATGTGCTCCGCATCTCTTTTACTGTACCCTAGTTTATGTTACTACATCTGAGAGCTAGGGTTGGTATGGTTGAGGCTGCATTGAGATAGGAAAAACCCTGACGGATTACTTGCTAGCTTGCACGAAACGCTTCAATGCAGCCAGCCACCTTCCTCCTATGCTCCATGATCGCTCCTCAGCATAATCCCCACCTGCCACTTTGACTTGGAGCCGTGCACAAGGTTTTAGGCCGAAAGGACGATCCGAGACCAAGTCGCTGTCGCACTCGAGGTCGTCGTCGCAACCTGTAGTTTATCCCCCAGGCCAAGCTGTGGTCTGGAGCATGAAGGGTTGGCAGACGCAAGATTTGAGCCCACCAGCACAAGTTTGGGTGGTACCAGTTCGGCTGCGCCGCTTACATAACTTATACCAGTCATTTAGCGTGAGTCGTTTCCCAGGACGACGCATGGCGTCCCATGATTCGAAACCGTACAAGCTATAACCTTTCCATCACTTTGAGGGTCCATCGCTGATAACAATAGTAAAGATAGGCTTATTCTTAAACATGTTAGACCCATTCTTTTCTTCTCCAACAATTCTAGTCACTGCTATCCAGCCCATGGTGGACTACTTGGGCTTGTCAACACTTCCTCTCCACATTCACGAAGTCATCTTAGGATGGACGTGCTACCATCTCATCGACACGATTGTATCACCTGTCGTCTCGACATGGCTCTTTCCTTCAATCTACCCTTGCCTACCAGCACGAACAATGATAAGCTGGAACATACACGTCACGTCATTCATACAATCCTCTTTCATAACGGCTTTCGCCTTGTTTGTGATATGGAGGGATGAAGAGAGAAAAGAGATGGATTGGGCGGGGAGGATTTGGGGCTATACAGGAGCTGGAGGGGCTGTCCAAGGTTTTGCTGCTGGATACTTTTTATGGGATTTGATAGCCAGTATCATGCACCTCAACGTGCTGGGCTGGGGATCTTTGGCACATGCAGTCAGTGCACTGCTTGTTACCAGCCTGGGGTTTGTGAGTAATCCCCTTTGTTTCTATTGGTCCTATTGTTATTCCCTTTTGTAAATGTAGTTGGCTGATTTGGACGCAGCGTCCATTCGCAAACTATTACGGCTTGAACTTCATCCTCTACGAACTTTCCACACCTTTCTTGAACATCCACTGGTTTTTCGATAAAGTTAATATGACCGGTTCTCGAGTGCAGCTATACAATGGCATCGCTCTCCTCGCGACCTTTTTCGGCTGCCGAGTCCTTTGGGGGAATTATCAGTCTATCAACATCTATTTAGACGTCTGGACAGCACTACACACACGAACTCCCGATTCCCTACCTGTTAGCGATAATTCAATATTTGCACAACGGGAGAGTACATTGGGATTGGGAACTAGGGACAACTTTGGCACGATGACCCTACCAACGTGGTTGGCGATCGTTTACCTAGGAAGCAACACTGTGCTGAACTTCCTGAATGTGTACTGGTTTGCAAAGATGGTTCAAGCACTGATGAAGCGATTTCGGCTTCCTAATTCGACACCAAAATTGGGGAAGAGAAGCTTTGAGAAGGACGCTGGATGTCATATAGATTAAGAGAAGAAACAGCTGTCGGATTGTGACGAGGGGCAGCTTGCAACGGAAGTCAAACCACCGGACAGCTTCTCTTTGTAATTATTCTTCCATCAGACATAGATATCAGACAAACATGCTTCGATCATGATGCTCATGGCTCTGCCAGGTCGAGCGTCTAATGTACTATCATGACAAATCTTCGAGTAATTCGATAGTCAAGGGCGCCTTGCGAGTAATGGAACAGACACAATCAATGGTGTTTGGTTTGAGAAGTAGTCACTGTCGAAGCGGGAGACAGGTAGCTGACAGAAGATGGCCCTCCTGAACTCGGCGGCAAGCCCTAGAGAGCTAGCTGTGCAATGATTCAATACCTTCGCACATGTCTCCAGCACCTGGGTGACTATCTGGATGACAGCTACCGCCAACATCGCAAGCGACATGATGTCCACGTGATTAAATTAACATGAAACATTTTCGCTCTTGGCACCGTAGCACCCCGTCCCCGTTCCAGTTCTGTCTATATCCAACACAAACTAGACAATTGGCAAATCGATCTATCACTCACGATGCCTCTCCTCTCCACCCTCACAGATTTCGTCGGCGCCCTCTCCCTCACCCTCTTTATCCTCGTTGTAACCTATGTCACCTCTTTCTGCTTCACCCCACCTACCCTGAACGCCGATACCCTCAACGAAGTCAACCGCAAGAGTATCGCAAACAGACTCCTTTTCTACTACTCATGCAACACCATTGTTCTTCTGACCGGCACCTACCATGCTCTACTTTGTTTCACCTACCCCGCGCCTCCATCGATCCTCTGTCCGAATCCCACGAACCTCTCCCCCAAACTCTTCACCTGGAACTTCCACACCATTCTCTGCATCGCCCTTATCTTGGTCTCCGGTCAAATCCTGCTGCTGTGCTTCAATAAACTCGGCACCACTTCCAACTTCCAACTTACCGAGCCCAAAAAACTTATCACATCCGGCATATACAGCTGGCTTCAGCATCCCTCCTACGCCGCCGACTTCGTTATATTCCTTACCAACGGCGCCTTAATTCAAAGACGGGATGGCGTGGCTGCATGCTTGCTGCAAAAGAACATCGTGGATGGCGAGAAGTTTGAGATAGTCTTCCAGATCGGTTATCTTCTCACGGTAGTTGTTGGATGTTGGGCACTGGCTAAGAGAGTGAGGAATGAGGAATCCATGCTGAAGAGAACATTTGGGACAAAGTGGGAAGAGTATCATAGGCATACGAAGAGGTTTCTTCCCGGTGTGGTTTGAGGTGATGTGGCGGGATAGGATCGATTGCTCTTCCAAAATTGGGTGTGATACGAGGCATTGTTTCTTTCCACTACATAGCTATCCAATGCAGCGCTACATGCGTTGAGATTTCCTACTCTCTTAAGCTTTACCCTTACCCATTGGGGGATCACTGATTAAAGAGGCAGCTCTGAAATAAATTACTTAAATCAGGAGGCTCGGTGTCCATAATGTGAATTGAATTGCAGAACTTCATCCAAACGCTGCCACCTCGACCCTGATGATGTTTGACACTGGACTCCTGGTGCTTGTGCGGTGCATGACATTCAAGAGAAGTTGACTGCAACTTTCAGTTCCTAATTATGTTGGCCCAAGAACTAGGAAAGGCACAATTCGTGTGTGTCCAGCAGCGAAACAAGCCACTAAGCGGCCTCGTAGACGCGCCCACAATTACGCCCTCAATACGCCCTCAATACGCCCTCAAACACGCCCTCAATTTAGGAGCGATGAAATTGGTTCCTCAATTTCCAACATGCACATCAATTGATACACAAATTTATTGCATCTTTATTTTATATACAAACAAAGAGCTGCATCCTTATCATATACGCCGTCACTACAGGCTCCGAAACTTTGCAGGCCTTCTTGAGATTTCTTAAACTAGCATTTGGTAGGAGCTCAAATATCTTCACTTGTCCTGTTATATAACTAGCTCAATGTTGCGAAATCCTCCACCTTTCCTCCTCCGCTCTAGAGGAAACATAGGACGATCGGCCAGCCCGAAGCCTAAAAAGCGCAGACAACCTTGACCTCACGCCAATCTCCATTTCATGTCATAATGACGATGTGGGACATCAAAAGAATCCGTCTTAGGTCAAAGCAATCCTCCCCGCAGCTATTATTCTATTATCTATACGCATGGACTGATCTGAGTATGCAGATAATCGAATGCACTCATCAAACCGACCATATGCGTCAGTCCAGCGAAGATAACCATGAAATGGAGAATCTGATGGCTGCTGCCATATATATCGTGTCTTAGGGGATACCATCTTTCCGGAATCTAACTCGTCAACATGTGTTATTCAAAGAGGTGAGAAACCAACCCTAGCGGCATAAGCTACGGCGCCTATGAGGTTTAGTGCACCCATCAATCCCATCCAGCCCAGACTCATCCTACGGTTCTGGAGCTCCCAGCCGTGAAGCACAAGTCCATGAATGATGAATACAATTGCAGAAAGACCCAGGCCAGAATACATGGCGGCCCGGTACGGCCGAAGTTGGGGATGGCGAAATCTTGGGTTGAGAGTCGTAGTAATGCAAGCAATGGCTAGTACGGAAACCTGTTACCATGGCGTACGACATGCGCAGCACGTTAGTTTCTGTGGAGGGTTGCAGCAGAGAAGGTAATAAAAACTTCATGGGAACTGACCACTGACCAGTAAAGCTTCTGAAGCTCCGGGTCGCAATAGAAGCCATAGTAGACGGAAGGGATGGTTGATCCCCACATCAACACCACCACACCCATATAATCAAGTTGATTACCAAGGGCCGCTACCGCTTCACTGTGGTTCGCAAAAGTATGGAAGCTGTTCCCCACATCCGTTAGTTGTGGAAAGCGGAAGATCTAATGGGTATATCCATACGAGGCAGAGAGAAAGAAACAAACAGCCACCCCGAAAAAGAACGTTGAGAAAACAACGATGTCTCCTAGTTGAGCGTTGGAATACCGAGAATACACTGCGCTGTAAAGGTAAAACGGAAGAATGGCGAAGAGGACTCCCCCGAACAGGTGGGAGTAGATGTTCACTGCAACGTTTCCGTCTAGTCAGCCATGGAGACATGCTCAATGTGAAAAGTACGTGCCGGTTTCGTTATGGATGTGTCTTAGGCTTCTCATAGACTGACTGAAAGATCCAGATGCAGTGCTAGTTGTCCGGTTAGAGTACATATTTAACCAAGGACCAGACGTGAGAGCTACCGATAGCCAGTGAGGATGAACTCGTTGTCTCTGCTGAGTATTCAGACAAGGCGGGGGGGACGATGGGTCCTCATGGAATGACTAACTGTTGCCAGGTTGCTTCGCGATACGGTGATTAGCTGTGACATCCTCATCGAGAACACAAGCTCTCATGGTTAATACTTACGCAATTCATGCCATGTTATGAGTAAAATGCGATCCACTGGAGACTCTTTGCCTGCCGGCCATCCTGGTGAAGGTTTGTTGTATCCTGTTCTACGGAGCGCTGTTTCACTGACAGTTGAACGAGGTGGCGCGCGTTTGCGTGAATGGGACATCGATACAGATGCCATATTTGGGTCGTGGGGTATCAAGACTGAAGACTCTGTCAGGAGGCGAGTGGGAGATTGGTGTTTGAAGTCGTGTTGGGTCAGCAGCGAACGAAAAGTTTTCGGCTTTTCCTCGCATGCATGTACCAGACGCGGACCTTCGGGAAGCCAATCATTCACCTTGCACCTGTTTCGAACGGGTCCGTCCGCTGTCACAGTTGTTAGGAAAGAACACCAATTTTTCGAACCCCACAACAAGCAGAAGCTCGTTTGCTGACTGAAAGAACTTAATAGCCGTAGCTTTGACAAGTTCTGATAAGTTTTGGTTTGGAAATCTTGAAGTCGTGCGAAAGCTTGCGGGTTGAAGGATTTGAGGACCGTCGCCAATTCCTGCACCCTGGTGTACCTTGTAAGTTACATGTTTCTAGGGAGCGGCCCGGCACGTTTGCTTGTTGCCGCAAGCGCTGATCCTATCATGAGAGAGCGCTTAATCTGATGGTGCCCATTATATTCTATCACGGTCGCCCAAGAATCACCGACTCAGTCTCTCCTGGTATAAACCTCACGCAAGAAATTCGAAAGGCAAAAATTCATAATGGCTGTCGAGCTGTCCATCTTTCTCCTCTTAGCGACTTCCCCAACCGTTATTGCTACCAACAGTAGTGGCGCCGCTACAGTAGGTTGGGTCTCTGATCCAGCCGGACGAGGCACATTTTCACTCCTCTTCTCCAGCCTTCTTACATTGGGGTTGTGTGTCTGGTCTGCGATGCATCTCAACATTCCTCCACACGATGAACAGCCAGCACAAAGCTGGATGAAGAACTTCAAGTGGGGCTTGATAGGTGTTTTCGCTCCAGAACTCATCGTATTCGCGGCCTGGAGACAGTACAATTCAGCAAAAGCGCTGCATGCTGAAATACAAGGATACTTGAATGCGGAGAACCTGACGCCGCCGCGAGAGGACACAAGAGATGATAGATCCAAGGTAAATCTGCTGAAAGATGTTGGCTGGAGCTATTTGCAAGCTCACCATCCTTTAGCGCCGAGTACGACCCAGCGGATCCGAGAGCGTCGAACAATCATACCCGTGGACGATGGTTCACAGCTTTTACGCCGGAATGGGAGGGTTCACTGTTGAAGCAGACGTCTCTCCTGCAGATGGAGGCTTGAGTGAGCGTTTGACGCTGTCGGCACGCGGAATTGCCTTTCTGGCCAGATGCGGCCATCTTCCCAACATAGATGAGGACGATATTAAGGACAAAAGCAAGGCAGATGGTCTGTCAAAATCCCTGGTTTGTGTCCAAGCCGGATGGATGGTGGTGCAAGTTATTGGACGACTTGCACTTCGCCTGCCCGTAACTTTATTGGAAGTCAACATCTTAGGACATGTTCTTTGTGCTCTTGTCATCTATCTATTGTGGTGGCATAAACCGCGATTGGTATACGAACCGACGAAACTGGAAGGGGATTGGGTGACACCCATTTGTGCCTACATGTATATGAGCAGCCAGGTTAGTGGTTGGAGGAGCTCTCACGCAGGGATACTTCGGCGGACCTGGATCGATCCCGAACTATCAGCCCTCGCATTGTTCACGACTCAAGCCCAGAGTGGGCTTGATGCTATGAAGGAGAAGAACCCTACTGTTGCGAATGAGCAACAGTGTGCTTCCAGCCATGGATCCACTGATCACTTGGACGTGGGTGATGAGGTTCCTGCCGGCACCAATAATATGGGCTACTTCGGGCCTCGTCCGCTTCCTTCAAATCCGATAGGAAGCTTTGCATTTTCAAGCACAGCGGAGCAGGCCAAGATTCCAAGCACGACGCAGCTCACCCGATGGCGCTTGGCTGCTGATGCTGTACGTATGTACCCCACTATAAGGCAACGATTCGCAGCGAGCCACAGTCCAGAGGCCGGAAAAGACGGATGTAATTGGCTGGAGCCAGTGATTGAGGAACTTGTGACAAAGTCGGCCAGTAATTGGCCAGGTGAGGAGCTCCTCCGTGGAACAGGAGGTCTCATCATGGGGATGGTGCTATGGTTTGCTAGTATGGCCTACGGGGGTCTACATATTGCCGCTTGGAACGATTACTTTCCATCGACCTTCGAGGCATGGATGTGGCGTTCTTCGTCCATCTGCATCACTGCTTCTGCATTTGTATGGCTGGTGATAAATCTGCTAGCCCACATGTCAAAATCTTTGGATGCCTACTGGGATCGAGTTTTGGCGCTTCAAGCAAGTCGAACGAGCTATCTCATCCTGGGATCGCTCTGCTTCGTATGTGGAGCTGCCTATGTAACTGCCCGAATATTTCTAGTTGTTGAAGCGTTTATCAGCATTAGGCAATTGCCAATTGCTGCATACGGTACTCCTGACTGGACACAACTTATACCTCATCTTTGAAGTCGGTCAAATTCCAGTTCATCGGTGCTGAGGTTCATAGACACGTCCCCTAGCTTTGCAGGGCAAAGCGACCAAGCAAAGAAAATCCTGGTTTTATGGAAGGGTGCGGGGGATACTCAGGGGAATAATTTTGTATGAAATTGGCAGAGAGTCGAGTACACTATACATGACTGGGCGAATTTGGGAGCACGTGGCGTAGTATAGGGTTGTTGCAATGAACGTACAAGCGCTGGACGCAATGAAATGGGTTTATTTATTTTCCTTGCTTATGAATACAAGATTCTATTTCAAACATTTTTGGCTTGGAGCATCCTACAAGCGGGTGAAAGGGATGATGAGCGATGTGGATAAGGTGTTGTTGGAAATTTGCTGCAGCATCCCACGAGAGTTCGCTGGAGGCTGCTTGATGGCCATTCATTAACATGATCAGGAACCTTCGCGGCTTCCAGGAATATTTTGCAAGAGAATTGCTGGTGTACTTTGGCCACCTCAGACCATCGACTCCACCTTGCTTACTTTGAATATGTATATATGCGGCTAGCCTCAGCTCACCCGCCTCAAACATGTCCGATAGCCGCCAAGAAATCATTTCAGCTCCAGCGGTCTCGGTTCGGGACTCGCATCGTACAGACTCTGAATCGGGCTAGATATGAAAAGTACGTCGCCTTCTGGACAAATACATGTAGCCCCGCCACCTCTGGCCACGTTTGATGCCAACGTACATCCATATCCTCGTAGCAGAAAGCCGAGGTATCTTATCTCGTAATTTCTTGTTGCAATGACTCAGCCCCGTATACAACCATGCAGGTGAGCTCAGCCTGAAGATAAGCCTCAATTACAGGCAAGACCAGCCTTAATTGCACCCAACCCCTATCTTGTATGAATTGAACCTTCCCCGAACCCTCACTTCCTTCCTACAAGCTGAATTTAAATTAAAAAAGTTAACTTAAACAGTCATTTAGCTCAATTCGAAATCCAAATATACAGTTTCCCATCATCATGCGAGTAGCACGTGGCACAATGGACACGGCAATTGCCACTGGCGAATTGTCCTGGCAAAGCGTTTACTGGTCCCTCTTCAGTCTCGCTCTCAACACAATGGTACAACCATCCGGAAGCGTGTGCGGCTTTCGACCTTCACTGAGTATATATCTAAAGAGCTCGCCGGTTGTTTGTATCTTCGACACCGTCGCTCTTCTCACACGGTTCATCATATACGCATTTCGAAGTCGATCACTTAGCAACGCTGCTCGACTCATTCGGAAGGCAGGTAGATACGGCCCTGAGAATACCCTCGAAGAGTACAAGGGTTTCGAATGCCCTTTAATCTTCCGCTTTGGTGTTTTTGTTGTCGGTATTATCTATTCGTTTAGCAAGCTATTGGTATCGTCTGGAATCCCGTGGTCAAAGACACGGGCATGTTGTTATTTTGTATCTTTTCTCACCTGATTCTTACTAGGCCTCCTAGCGAATTCCCCTACAGAGGATCCAACCTTGCCTGGAAACGATCAGCTAGACCACGTCCTCCATCGACTGGATAAGTGCTTAGGTTATGTCGCCGTCTTTCTACAGTATATCATTCTGGCATTCGTTGATCCTGCCGCATACGAACCAGATCCAGACCTTGTCGAGCGGTACAAATATCATGGATTTCGGTTGGGAGGACATGTAGTCGCCTTTTTCGTTCATTTCATTTGCGCGTCGAGTGGAAGGCAGGGGCTTAAACTTTCCATCGGCTCACAGAAGATAATCATCCTTGTACTAGCTTTACTTATTGTTTGTCTCCTCACCACTCTACATCAGTTCACTCTTCTGTACACACTGTACTGCTTTCTCTACTCTATTATTATCGCCATTGTTTCTTGGCTTCTGTTCCAGATTTCGGCAACCCGAAAGCTTGTCTGCCTTTCTGGCGTGGAGGATATCAGAATGTTCTCGCATTTGACTTCTTTTGGCGGGTGTTCTGCCTTTCACTGTACTGGTATCTCATGTGCTATCGTTATTCTGGTACTTCCAAGCCAGCTTGGGCGGAGTTTTTTTGGATGAGCATAGACCTCCTCGAAGAACGACTTCACAATGAAGCAGCGCCGTGAAGATGAGAGTAAGGAACAAGACAAGACGAAAACCAAGCCCGACGACGCAACTATTTCCCATAATAACACGAAGAAAGAAGACCACAGCCGCCTCAGGTGCGATACCTGCAAAAAAAAAACGCCATACCGAAGATGACTGTTGAAAACGTCCATCCGAAAAGACACTTCGTGTCATTGAGACAGGACCCGAGACTAGTGGCGTCGGTTGCATTTTGAGCTTCTTTGGGAGAGGAACGGCGTTCAAGTCGATGCAAATTTGCCAGAAAAAGATCAAGAAGTTTGGACTGCGTGTAACCTTGAGGGGAGAGTCCCTAGTACTTCATGACGCCTCGTTTCAATTGATGATAGTGCTGCTGAATCTCTTTGGCTGCCCCAAATGGTATCGAATATGAGATGTGATAGAAGCGCTCTTCTCTAAACTGTCAGATAGCATTAGAGTAGTCGGAAGGGGTTAAATCAAACAAGTGTGGGAGTACGAGCTAAAACGTGCGACAATCGTGGTCACCCCTTACTGACCAGCTTTTGGTGCTGAGAACAGTGAAAAACAGATACTTCCCGGACCAAGCCACATTTCATAAAGGTGTTCTTCAAAGTAGCGGTTTTACAGTACGCCCATAGCCCGGATGCCGAACCTCTTTGAAGTTGTTGCGTCACCCCTCTTTGGCTATCGTGTGCAGCGCAAGACCATGTGTAAATTGGAACCAAGCTCTATCTCGAAGTATGGCAGGGCCACGAAGTATTTTTCGTGGCTTTATACCACAATCAAATGAGACATGGCGTCTCGTTCATGATCAAGTTGCGGAAGGGCCACGCACGAATACACAGAGATTTGAGGACCACAGTAGACACGCTATCCGCCTTCCCCACTGGTTGTGACTTTGTATCGACAGATATTAGTGCACGAGGGAAAGGACACGAGAGAAGTTGCCGTCACAAGTCCTCGCAATCGAAGACATGTGCTGGCGAATTCAGTCCCTTGGAAAAGAAATTAATTCTGATCTGCTACAAAGGATATAGAGTCTCTTGTTCATGGCAGGGCATCTTCTAAATACGAGTTGACGCAGAGATTGTGGTTAAAACAACTTCTTTCCGCACAATGCACCATTTGAGTTGGTCCTCTTCTCTCCAGCCACCATTTACATGATTTTTGTTGTCCCTTGCTTGCTCAGTACAGCTCCTAGAATACTCTTCATTGCTTTTGCCATGCTTTCCGTTAGGGCAGTACAAGAAGTTCTGTTGTTGTACCATAGGGACCATTGTAGTCTCCATGTTGCCACTCGTCGTAATCTCAACGAAGCGATCCTCCACCATGAATGTGCGGCCCTCAGGATCGGAGGTGGTCTGTTTCCTTGAACATCCTCGGTCTTGAGTTTCGGTAGCTAAATAGCGGATTTCGACAACCTTCAAATAATTGCGTTCGCATAACCATCTTTCTAGTCTCTCAATGATGAAATATTTCGCTTCCTCTAGTAAAGCATGATAGAGAGCGAAATCGTGAGAGTGCTGAATAGGAAGTGGTCGCATCTTTGGCAATGACCAAAACAGTGCTCTTGACGCTGAAAGCAAAAACAGTATTAGATAGAAGTAGCGCCGAAGCGGAAAGAACGTGAAACAGCATAACGAATGACTGTTGACTCCTGAGGAGGAAGTTGAAGAACGAATGTAAGGACGCCTGAAGCTGTCTATATCATGAAGAAAGATTTCGATATTCGAGATGAAGGCAGAAATGCAATAGTTCCAAAGGCCCAGAAAGTGGGTAAGCGGATCGATCTATTCATCATGGCGTAGCTGAATTGTTGTGGAAAGTCGTGTTTGACTAGGATCACTGGCAGGGGACATGTCCCTCCCGTCACTTTTCGTCTGCTTCATCTGTGCTGGGCACCCTGATGGAGGTTGCAGATAAAAATGACTCCTTGCTCTAGGAGGTATTAGCATGGCCTAATCTGGATAGGAGAAGAATGATCTTCGCTTTATCTTAGCTCGTTATGTGACGTGTCAGTTGGCCGAGACCAAAGGGCGAAGTAGTTGATGTTGACGTTGACGCTGAATCTACCCCACCATCCCTGCCTCGGCATTCTGCTGTGTTATCACGTGACTTGGCGTTGAGCCGCGCACTCCGCCGCCGCCACCCCAAGAATGAGTCAGCCGGTTTAGCGCCAACACAACCACGAGCTAAATGGTTTACATCGTATCAGTATCCTCATCCTCGTCCGCATCTACAACCAACATCTCTACCGTCATGTCTCAAACCGAGCCCACATTTGTCACTGAGGATGTATACAGAAGCTACCGCAACAGACAAGACAACGACATCCGCAAGGCGTTCAAACACTAAGCGTCCCTTATCGAAGACGGGAACAGGCAGCTCACTGCCACGTTCAACAGCAAACTCTCGAACGTCAACGGCACACTGAGCGGCAGAGTTGGAGAGTTGAGCCATGAAGTACAACAGCTGAAGAGCGAGGTCAGCCAGGTGAAGAGCGAGGTCAGCCAGGTGAAGATCAGACTTGATCAAATAGAGGGCGATATGGGCGAGATGAAAGGTGACATGGACGAGATGAAAGCCAGACTGAATCAGATGGAAGGGCGTTCATTCAACCGATCGAGAATTCTACCACGTCATACTCTTTCCAGTATTGGGATCTTCAGGTCTGATGTCGGCTTCACGCTCCCTGAATACTTTCCGCCTACGATCAATGACTTTTGGAAGTTGCAATTTCCACCCCAAGGTATATCATATCACCAATGGGCACTTACAAAGTATATACTAACCCTTTGAACAGAAAAGAAATTAATCTACCTTCTCCGATTCTACCAGATCCAAGGCGCCACGAGCAATGGGGCCAAACAGTTGACGGGTTCGACCAAAATCCAGCAGGCAATACACAAGATCCTTCAACTAGCGGGTCCAGTTCTCATTCGCAGTCTGATGATTCTGACGATTCATCACCAGACGATTTATCACTCGAGGAGGCAGCTCGGAAATATCCTCGCGTCGCGATAGAAGAGCTTGGACCTATCATGGGCATAGTGTTCGAAGACATCCGGAATTTTTTCGATAGGGCAGCCTTTCTCAAGGAGCAATCTCGGCAGCCTGCAGTCAAGAGACAAGCTACTGGAGCTGATGCGCCGCCGAGGTTAGCACTTGCAAAACGACCAAGGAATACCCCGCCACAAGCGCCGGTGATAAACATGCGTCTACCCACAAGTCCCAGCACCAGTCCAAAGTCAGCATCAGAAAGGCTGCTCTGGAATCAATCCGAAGACAAGAGGAATCGAGCGGAGGTACTGGCTAAGTTCAGAGCCGCGGGGTCCGAACCATCCCCGAAGGATTCAACAACGGACATTATCCCTTCACAAGAGCACCGAGACCTTGGGCACAGCAGGGAGGAGGAATAAGTCAAGGCACTTGGTGAGGATCGTTACCATCTGGAAGGTGAAGTGGCTATCGAGAAGCTTCTCGCTCAGCAGGAAGAACGAAGCACGGATTGTGCTTTACTGCACATACGACGGTGGTGGTGAGGCGGATGAAGATCCCTTCTACATGGTTATTTACGAAACCCTACACGATATATGCGAGGAGCAGCGTAGCATCTTGGACAACGGCGTTGACCTTTCGGTTTTATCCTCAAACTTTGGAGCACTTCCTCGACTCACGAAGCTGCGCTTGATATTCTGCGAGGTGATAGAAGACGACTCGTCGCTGTCAACTTTCACCATAACTACAGCAGAAGACTCTCATGAATACCATTTACGAGTCGTATCCGATGCTATCCAGAGTTCCAGAAGTAGAGGCGCTGGGATTAATACCATCAGCTTATCGGGGTTTCACCTTCCGTACTACTATGAATGGGAGGATCCCGACCTAGGCACCTTGTCAGATTCTCTCGGCAAGCTGCTGCAATCTGTTCAAGTACTACGCCTGATTGAGTCGAGTTCTCCGCTGGAGATAGTCCCGCTGCACACTGGATATTCGCCAGCTTAATATGTGCTGTATAGTAGTGAAACGCAATGCTCTGGAGGACTTCCTGCAGACGAATTAGAGATCCCTTCGATCTATTGGCTTCCACGATGTCACGATCACCGAGTCGAGCCGACTAGTGAGCCCTTCCAGGCTGTCCTCAGATATGGTCTACAAAATGATGAAAATTCCACAGTCCTCCTCGTGTCGAGCAGCTGTTTGTGGCTGCCTTCCCTTTCGGAAAGAAGGGTATAGAATGCTATTGGATAGTGACAGTCACCCACACAACGATCAGAAACATGAGGGAGATAGCTTGTGCGGGGAGGACGTCATAACTGTCACTGGCATATTTCACGAGCGCTTCACTTGAAGCAGCCTTAGTTTCCTTTGGATCAATTCAACAGCTTCTATAGTGTCCTAAAATCTGACCTTGAAATATCTACACTTTCTGAAACGTACTAGTGACCAGTCTAGGGTCCTCAGCTACCATTCCTTTTTGGCCCTCCCATAACTGCCCTGTCCTAATAACCCCTTCGGAACTGCCACAATAAGCAACTCGTAGGGCGGGTTGAGCTAGCAGGGTTCATTATCATCGCAAGATAGAACCCTGCCCAGGAGCCCATAATTAGCGGTTGGCAGGAATAAGCCTCTGCAGGTGGGCGACTGAGCAGGTGCGGGGATATCAGTGTCGATTGGTGCGCCTTCTCGTGGAGCGGACAAGTTATCTTGGTGTGTTACTCCACTTTAGCGGGCCATTCGAAAACTCAAAAATTCTATGCCTACTTTGTCACTTAATTCATGCTTGTTTAGACGTATCCTATATTTATGGCCATTTGACAGGGTCTCAGTGATCCCCATCAAAATTCACAATTCCAACATAGCCTACTCTTTCCTCTCTTTACGGATCTTCCTCAATTCTAGGCACTTAATCCATTGTTCCTAAACCCATTGTTCCTACATTCCATGTTTTCCACTCCCCTGTCCTGCTCGCGCCCGACGTCCTTTCCTATTAATAGTCAACGTCCAGGCTCACTGAATTACAATCGTACATCCTAAACCTCAGGATCAGACCATTTTGGATGAGCGGCGCCAACCGAGATACCAAGATACATCTTGTGACGCCTCCCGCAGCCTTCCATTTTCGATGCTTTGTCAAACAAAAAAATCTTGAGAGTAGTGAGTTTTGGTGGACGGAATGTAGGGGTGGGCGGAATGTAGGGGTGGGCGGAATGTAAGGGTGGGCGGAATGTAGGTTATAACTTGCGTTGGGAAGCGATCCACTTCCTGCGATTGAGAGCCCTCAACCTTCCTTATCCAAAAGTTTGTGGGAGTCTCCGCAGTCGCCTGTGGATAAACCCAATGCCGCTCAGACCGGACAATCAAGTCATGGCATTTACTTCTCAGACCGCACCTACCTTTTTTGGGCACATCGCTACCACACACGATGCTCTTATTCTCTTTGAAGCTTGCCTGGGCGGTAACCTCACTCCTGTTGCTCGCCGGCTACACGACCGCGAACGAGCAGGTCTCATCAAAAGTGGCAATACATTCATTTTTGAAGAGCATTCATCTGGTATCAAACGATGGACAGACGGTGTACCTTGGAGCCCTAGTCGACTGCTGGGTAACTTCATCATCTACCGTGAACTCGATATCCCTTTTCCACCCGGTGAGAAAAGGAGGTCAATAAAACGCAGCAAGTCCTCAGGTATCAGCAAGCAAGAGCCAAATGGGACCTTGTGCAGCGGACTCAACACTGGATACCGCGCACCTTCTGGAACAGCCTCGTTGAATCACGTAAAGTCGAACCCGCTCGGCGAAGAGGTGGAACGATCTTTAGTCGGGTCACTCACTGCTTCTTATGGATTCAAAGAGGAAGGCTTGGTGAAGAAGACGATTGGCGTCACAATTGGAGGTGTTTCGCACTACTTGGTGTCATATTATTCTATCGCCGATGTTTTGAACAACAATTTGATCACGCCGTCGAGAGATCCAACGTTCCAAAATATCACCCTACGTCTCGACCTCGCCAGGTACCCTTTCCGCTCGGCTATTGGCGAGGCGAATCCGTTGGTTTCGGATGACAGAACGAGCCAGAGTCGTTCCTCCCGAGCAACACTACCCCCAATACCGTGCATCACGAACGCAACCCCTTCTGGATTTTACAACAATTTTGTATTGACCACTGAATCTGAGTGTTTCCATAACGATTACAACGTAGCGAACCGAAGTATTTCCCAAGTTCCGTTATTCCCTTCGATGCTGCACTGTACCAATCCACCAGCTTCTGGATCTAACAACAATCCTGGCCCCACTACTGGTTTCGAGTCATATCAAGATCTCCAAACAGGTCATCCAAACACCATCTACAGGCAACAACATTCGTATGGCTCTGAGATTCTCTCCAACCACGTACAGCACCGTTTCCTTGCTACACCAGAACCTCTGCTGTTCAGCCCCTGGTGGAATAGGGAATATCCAGCAGGGAATACGGGCAGTAAGGATCAGGATGAACGGAACGCTTTACGGGGCATGTATGCTAAGAAATGTTCAAAAGTTGGTCAACCCTAGGTTATCGAACAAATAGACGAGACTGTCGAAGCGGTAGGACAGGTGGTTTTGATTTGATTTGATTCGGAAAGCAAGGAGGTACACACACACAATTTATTACGCCCGGTGGCTGAGCCGAGAGGGCAACTATCACTGATCTACTAATACATTTCCCAAGAATTGCCCTAGTCTCCTTCGAGCCCATACAGAGTTCATTTCTAGCCTATGTTTCCTCCTCTTTCCTATTTCTTGCGGATTCTCGTGGGTTAGTAGTATTGTTAGTAGGCTAGCTTGAAGGCAATTCTCCAAGTGTTCAGCATCCTATCTTCGGCAACTGAAGCGGTGCCTGCTGTCTGTGGCACGAGGTGATAGTGGGTGAAGTCGGGTGTAGTGGATTAGGTGTCCTGGTTTATCTGCAGTTGGTTCGCATCAAATCGGCCTGTAGGCTACCTTTCAGCATGTAGGCTGCGGAAACGTAAGATGATATGTCCATTCTTCGACTTCCCTTTATTGTCCCCTCAATTGCTTCCTCGTCTCTTCTACCCCGCCTTCCCAAGGCTTCTTCACTAGCTCCACCGGATCAGCGTCAGAATAAGCTATTTTTGGTTAAAGTTCAGGCCGGCGCTTACGGGGCAGAAGTGAGTGGTGGGCGACTTCCCGGCGTATCGCTGCGACAAGGGTTGTTAAGTAGGAAGGAGAAGAATTCGAGCATATATATCTTCTGATCACACCTGGACAGATTGCTAGCGTGCAACCGTCTTTCTCGACCTCGATACCTACAATTTCCCTGCTTACCATACCAGCCACAATTACACGATGGCGTCCGTCGCCCTTGTCTCACTAGCTGGCGTTCAACGGTTTACTTTATTCACACGTCTTCCTCTCGAACTTCGCTTTATTATCTGGCGATTTACTCTCTCCCCCCGTATCGTGGAGATCCTTACGTCTGACCAATGTACGACGGGTTTCTATTCACAAGCTGTACTCCCGACTGCGCTACACGTATGTCAGGAATCGAGGCAGGCGGTCGAGGCACTCTACCCCCTCTGCTTCGGATCATTCCTACAGCCTGAAAGGGTGCGATTCAATTTCGATCTCGATATCCTTTATTTAGACATCAGTCAGGAAGAGGATGGCCTGTATCGGCTCTTCGGAATTCTAAAGGAGACTGAGCTGGCTCGCCTGAAATATGCCGCGATCGATGAAACGTATCTCGGGGACGGACTGGTCGAGTATTCGACGATTGCAGGTCTGAGGAATGCAGTGAGGGCTATGACAAACCTGAAAGAGGTGATCGTGGTTCGAGACATCGCGAATGACAAGTCAAATGGTAAAGAGCAGATGGCATTTTATACTGAGCACCCACGAGGCCAGGATGTAGCGGGTTGGCCTGTCAGCGTTGAGGAGCTTCCTGATGTCCAGAAGAAATATGCGGGGTGGAAACTGTCGCAGACTGTGAAGATGACAGCTGTCTATGGATGGCGGGGAAATTGAGGCTCCTTTCTATGGACACGTCTTCACTTGATGTTACCTTGTTTTCCCCTTTCCTGCAAACCCCAGTTAGTTAGCCGTTTTTCCTTATCTATGCCTTTGAAGTTGTGGTGGCCAGCGGAGAGCTAGAGCTAGAGCTAGTTGCACTAGCCTCCAAGGGATCACAGGACAAGAGTGATGCATTTTCTTAGATGTGAGGGTGAAAGAATAGAAGATAAATAACTGGCACTCATCTATTCACATCTTCCTTGAGTTCAATCTACTCGCACTATCTCAAGTATCCCCCGAGATTCCATCCAATATTGCACTCAACTCTCGAGTAGTTCTTAGCACAGCATCTTTTATTGAAGCCACAGGCACCGTGTTAGACGGAACCGAGCCTGCACACTGGCCAATATTAACCAGAGCTTCGGTGAGTTGTGGATGATGGGAGTGAATGTGATGTGCTATATTTCTGACTGTCAAATCGGTAATGGAATTGTTTTGCCTTTTGAAGCGATCAGTCTCCACGAGAAAGAGAACGGTTGTACGTACACGATGGTCTCCGCCATTTGCGGAAAGATGAATACCAACAAAGGAGACGAGCCAGCGAGATCAGCCCACCGCCTGCCAGTACGATAGTATCCTAACAGCGTGCTTCTCTTCAGGGGTTCTCCAGAGATATCTTGCTTCGCTTTAAGGTACATGTCAATAGCAACAGTAGCATCGCGTATACCTACACTTCGACAAGCATTGCCTTGGACTCGATCTGTGGCCGCCACAGACTTACAATCACGAATGGTTCTTGCGAGATGCATGTACGCGAACCGTAGCAGGAGGCGACGAACGCGGTTTCCCTTCATTAAACCTTGCACGATGTCCATCGCGGCAATGAGAGACTGCTCAAAGTTGTTGTTGTCGGCTAAGGGTTCAGCTGAGAATGCAATCCACCATTCGTATATCAGACGACAGTTGTCACGAAAATACGATATGGAGTCCATGCTGATCAGGAGGCAGGCCACGACTGTTACTTGAGCAGGTATCAAGTCCATCTTGTCACTCACCCGTACGCCTGCACCCTTTGTTGAGCGCTTGCTTCCCGAAGCTGGCGCTCGTTCCAGAGGCAGATTTATGTTCTCGTCGCGGCCGTCCTGACCTGCCACCGGAGGAGATTTGGGCTTCTCGGTCGTTTCATTGTCGGCAGTCTCTACCCACTTATTATGGCCCGAGTCTGGTGTTGGTGTCGTCGTTGTGGAAGGGAGCTTATTGGCACTGCCAAATGGCGTGTTCGGCATCGACATTGATCCGAATTGAGCTGGGATTGCATCCGTGGCAGATTGTTCTTCCCATTCCATACACGTTTCCTCCTGGGCAAACATCTCTTCAAAGTTT
>Ga0207886_10150_pt1 | contig 29827 bp, 30 predicted proteins | sample LinPmetageLP35_FD_184048 | JGI IMG/M metagenome (GOLD analysis project Ga0207886, IMG submission 184048) | Marine viral communities from the Pacific Ocean - LP-35 (SPAdes) | ecosystem: Environmental > Aquatic > Marine > Oceanic | place: Pacific Ocean | collected 2009-08-31 | reverse complement strand
ATTTTTATTTTTATATTCAACAAAAGCATTAAAAGCTTCCCATTTATTTTTTAACAATCTTATTTCTAGATATTTAGTATTAAAATCTAAGAAAGTAATAATGTATTTATATTTGTCATATGTTATAAGAGTAATAGGCCCGCATAAATCGCTAGCTATTTTTTCTAGTAGATCAAAGACTTTATTACTAGTTATTTTATTTATTTTATTCGTAAATTTACTTTTAAGGCAAATTTCGCATTCCAGGATTTGTTTATTTATATTTGAATTTGATATTATTTTATTATAACCATAAGTGTGTTCGACTATTTTATCTAAGTAAGTCAAGCTTATATGTCCTAACTTTACATGTAAATCCATTTTATTTATACATATATTTTTGTTTTCATTTATAATTAAAATATTAGTAAACGACCAGACGGCAAGCCCGCATGCGGAAACCGCGACCGCCGCATCAGGCAAGGCGCGTGCACGAGCCAGGCGCCGCTTTGGCGAGGTATAAGAGCGTCACGTCGTCCATCGCTCGCTCTTCTTCTTCTTCATCCTTTTCCAACAACTACAAAGCCTCCACCTTTGCGACGCTTTGTCCTCGCGCTTCATCCGCATTCGGCCCTTCTGCCTAGAATCCTACCTCCTCCTACCAGGCTCCCCTGATCGGCCACGCCGCAGCTGAGAAGACCACGCCAGCAAGGTGCGGGGTGCCAAAACCGCGATCGCCCCCTCCAGCTTCGATGCTGCTGAATAGCTGCAATACCCATCCCCCTCTCACGCCGCCTCGCATTGGCTGAGTTACTAGCTCGGCAGCGTCCAGACCCTCTCGCGGTCTACCTCGTCGTCGCACCATCACCGCCCCTCACTGCAGCGCGCTCCGGAAATAGAGATGCCGTAGATAAGGCCTGCCCTCGTTGCAGCACAACAGCCAGTCGCAGAAATGCCTCACGACGACGCGGCCTGGCCTCTGCCTAGCTATGCCCCAGGTGCCGCAGGCGGATGACGCGTTGGGAGCTTCCTGGTGAGTTTCCCCCTTGCCGCAGTACATGTCATATTCGTCTTGATTGCGCGGCCCTGGGCTGATTCGAGACAGGATAATACGACGCTTTGCAAGGAGCATTGCTTGGATCCGCTGAAGATCTGCCGATTGGATCGCGACAGCTGTCCACGTGAGAGCTGAGACGCCAACGACGAGAATACCTGGGATGTGCCAGTCTGCCTGAAGCTTTCGGATAGGCGGGCGCAGTAGTATCCGAGGTCATACGACAATTCCCTTCCTTCGATCGTCCCTGCCTCCTTCAGCTTTTCACGGCCTCGCCGACGATCGAGAAAAGATGCTGAGATCGGCCGATCGTGGTGGAAAGCGAAGTGGAGTTGGTTGCTGCGGATAGGCATCTTCCAGAATGAAAGCGCAGGATCGAGGGTATCAGGACCTTGCAGCTGCGGTGGATCTCCCTGCACGAGAAGGACAGCATTAACGCCGAGGCGTTTTGACGGTGAGGACGTCAGCGAGCAAGGCATGGCAGGAGTTATACGGTGAGCCGCAGAGCGGTTCTGGGAGGGTAGTGCGAGCCTACATGAACCCTTTGATTCCCCCCTCTGCCATCATTTTCCAGTCCAGTTTGTGCAGCCAGCAACAAGCAGAGAATTTATTAATACTTCCAATCATTTCCACGTGATCGAAATGGCCACTTTTGCCTTCAAATCACAGTATACCTACAAGCCAACTCTTCCACGCCCAAAGAGCACAGCAACCCGCCGCAAACCTGCCCTGGAACAGGTCAGCATCCTCAACAAGCTTCAGCACATCAGGTCGAGCAGTGTATCACTCAGCATGCTGCGACCAGCAGAAGCAGCAGCTGATGATGATGATAATAATGGGGGCTACGGGCCCGGAATTCGAGGTATATGATGGAGATGTATTGGCTTGTAGCGACAGTGACTGACTTGTGGGAATCTGACTAGGCACCGGCACTGTTTACAGCGGTAGCGACAAAGCAAACAATGACGAAACCGATAACGACCGAGACCTCCCCACAATCGAAGAATTGCTGTTCACCAAGCTACAAGCGCAGGGTTTCACAACAGGGGATCAAGACCCAGATAAGACAGGCGGAGTTGAGGACGTAGCTGCAGATGAGAGGGGTGGCTCTGTCGACCAGAGCAGATCAGCGCAAAGCGACAACTCAGGCGGGAGTCCAGGTGAGCCGCGCCCATTACACCCTCCATTGTGGAAATGGACGGCCAATTTTCTGACACGGTGTAGATGATCCAATTATCCTCCTAGGTGACGGCAACTTGAGTGCCTCCGAAGCGCAAGCCAATGACGTTAGTCTTCGCACCGAAAGTGCAACAGTACCAGGCGCTGGACTGTTCGATAACCCAGAGACAGCCATGGACTCGACAAGTCCGGCGCCTCCTCGCAGTTCCGATGGGTGGCACGATATTGATGACATCCCCGAGCCGGCTCCGCGCTTGCGGCTTGCGGAACAAGTAGCTTCGACGCCAGACTCTCTGACTCCTCACACGCCTTCGCGCCTTTCGAGCGAACCATTACACGACAGCATCAGTACGGATTCCGAGGCCACGACCCCCTCCTTGAGCCCGCCTCTACACCATTGCAGAGCGTCGCCAGAGACCCAGCTCAGTCAAGAGGGTCATCTTCATACCGGTCGAGGCGTGGCAGACGAACACGAGCTGGTTGACCATGCGCTCAACACTCTACTCAATGATGAAGGGTCGAGGAAGCAGCAAGAGGTGGAGCAGGAGCTGGAGCTGGACGAAGGCAACAATGAGGATGAAGAGGAGAGGCCGCAGGAAGAGATGAGTGTTATGGCACCAGTGGTAACGGCCGAAAGGAGTGGTGGAAGTCCAAGACCGGCCAACCGACGGCAATCGCTTCCCAACCTCGACCCATCTCCAGAACCGAGTCATAACGAGGCAGGAAGCCGAAGCGGTGGTGACAGCGCCGACGAGCTCAACAGCACCGACTCGGCCGAGGACGATGAGAAGAAAGCACGTCTTGCCAAGCGGAAGCAGCTGTCCTCATCTCACGATGGCCCAAAACGCAAGAAGCGCAAGCGCCCTCTTCAACAGAGCTCTTCCCGCCAGCATAGATCTCTCGCAGAGCCTCATGGCCAGTCTCCCAAGTCGCGCTCCCCTCTCGGCCAGTGTTCAAGAGTCACTACGGCCTCGAGTGCTAAGGGTCGATTGCCTTCAGCGGCGCCTTCTATGCCACAAAGCATAGATAGAACGATGCTGCTTGACGACTCTAGCCTTAGTCGACCATCCAGAGCTACCCCACCGACGCTGACCGAGATCACGTTTCGTCCGCACTCCACACACTGCTACTCCTTCACGGCGACGATCTGGGACGGTTGTGACGGGCGAGGAGTCTCTCTCGCCCAGCTGGCTCGACTCATCGCGAGCACCGGCCACGTGGGGAAGATTGACGACTTCACTATCAAGCCGATTGAGCAACATTCGTACCTCTTGAGTGGCTTCAGCTGGCATACTTTGTCATCGTTTACCGCGGAGGCAGGCCGTGACAACGTCGATACGTCGCGTATCTGGCCCCGGGATGGCAAAGCCGTTGATGCTGGGGCCTTTATATCGCGGGAGAGGGAGTCATCAAGTGGCGATGACGATGAGAGTGGATTGAGCCACAGCGATATCGAATTCGGCAGCGACGGTGACGGTGACGGATGTTCGAGCGAGGACGAGTTGGGCCGTTCGGGCACGAGGATGAATGTCCCATGGGATCCTATAGACGAGCAGCGCTTGCTAGCGTACAAGAAGGAGGGCAAGTCGTGGAAGTGGATCTTCCGCCGGTTCCAAGGGAGGACTGAGAATTCAGTACGCCAACGCTTAAGCATCGTAAAGCGCAGGGGTGGATAGGTTTTCTCCTACAGCTAGACAGCTGAATCTTGGTGCTCATTTGTCCGTTGACATCTGTCAGGATCAATGAGGGGAAGCCTCGGACGGCCGGGGTCAAGGCTGTTCGTGTTTGACCGGAAGGCAGCGGATGTATAGGAATGGAAGAGGCTTAACATCTCTGGATTTTTCCCTCCTCAACCTGAGTGTGCTTGCATCTCAATCGAATGAAGTTCCTACGGTCTGATACTGCGCCTTCCATCATCTTCCATATGTAGCTCCTGCTCAGTCCCAACCCTTGTGATCGTCTCAGATATCATCTACTTGCATCCATTTTGACATGCCGATGCGGCTGTTCCATACCCAGCCTTATTAATATCCTCTTCTATAAAGCCTCGCTCTTGGAGGCAGCGTTTCCAAGAATGATATTCTTCGTTGGTTGCGGTGGGGATAAGAGGACCAATGGTTACATATTTTGCACCCGTCTGCATTCCAGAATACTGAGAGCGGGGAGACGGAATTCTGGCCTTCTCTTTGGGTTTTGGTGGCATGGTTGCGTGGGGTGGGTTGTATTGGATTGTTGTGGAGAAGTGGGGAACACACGTTTCCCATGATGACTGCGGCACGGCGCCACCATTTAGCCGAGTAGTAGCGCAGAACGGCCCCCTTTTTCGCTAGCCCAAGCCAGTCACAACAATAACAGATTCGACAGAGGAGAAAAGCGGTAATCTCTGGCTGATACTCATTTTCGAGAATTGCTCTTGCTTTGAATTTTGTTTCCTGATCTAAACTACGACTTGGTGACATTCCACCTCCTGTCAATAGAAATGACCTCCGTCCGGCTCTGCGAACATTGGTGAGCCAGGCCAAACACTTTGCAGTCTATAGCCCGAGTTATAAGGGTCTTCTCTCTGCTGTAGGAATATCGCGGTCAGAGAACTCCGCTTCCACAAAGGTAGCGAATTTATCCCCGTCCTCGCCATGCACAACAATACACTCGCCACCAGGACATACAACCAGTCTGCATTACTTCCAAACCGCAGCATCATACTCGTCCATCATCTCGACATACACATCTCCCCCAGTAGCCCAGCCCTTGATGCCCTCTTGTAGCGTGCGGCTTTCCATCTCGGTGTTGTTCTGGTCTTTGATGTAATCTGCGAACCATCCTGCAGCGCGATTACCACGGCCGCGTGAGGACCCTATGGTGTCTTAGTCAGGATTCTAGGAGACAAAAAGGCTGGGTGGTGAGTGCTGATATGGGAAAAGCGAACGACGTACCACAATACCAAATCACGCTTCGAACGCCGGCGGTTGAGAAGAGAGTGTATAGCGAAGGTATCGTTGAGTAGAGTGATTGAGCGGGTAGATTTATGGATCCACGAATAGTGCCGCCCTGTGATATTTATGTTAGATAGTCCAATCCAGACCAATCCAGTTCACCAATTATAACACTATAAGCTCCAAGTTTTCATGGTCGCCATGCAGATTGGCCTGAAACGACGAGAGGAACATGTTGCTGTCAGGAGTGAGGCATACCTCGAAATCTGTCCTTCGAAGATCCACAAGTACGAAGTCTTTTCCAGCGACCTTCCCTTCCTGCATCCAGGAGAGAAGGGTCTCGCGAGTCATGACTGCCGCGGTAGTTTTTGGCGCGGGGTAGGCGGCATGCCATGATTTCTCGGTTGCTGGAGCGCTGACGCTGGGGTTGTTTGTGGCCATTGTTGCGGAGGAGGGATATGACAGCAGGTGGTTGGTTGGCTGCTTGGCAAAACGGTATGACAGTTATGTTCTGAGTCCCAGGTAGATCTTCTCAGATCTAAATGAAGCAATGAATGCACAAAGAGGTGTACCAAAGGTAGGTGTGGTTCTGGATATGAGCAGGTAGCTTCAAAAATCCAGAATGGCACGAGAAATTGAATTCGAGCCAAGTAGTGTAGACTTCTTTTCTCGATCCTCCTGCTCGACCGGAAATGGAGAATTGAAACGACTGTTGAGGCTGTAGACAAAAGAGGGAGGGGAAGACAGTAATGAAAAGGCTGCACTAGCTTGTTCCTCGCTTAATTTGACGAGGATGTCACTAGCTCATTCTTATTGGCTGATATGATGCCCAGGGCTCGCTACGTCAGGCAAGTCAGAGAGTGCGACAGCTTCGTCTTTTTCTGAATAAGGAGTAGGTAGCTTTGTGCTTCTTGAGAGGAGATGTCACTCACTACCTTGTGTCAATTGGCTCCTCCTCTATCGATCTCGACTCGCTCAGGAATTGATCAGGGATTATGATTATATTGGTCATGCCACTCCCGAGAATTAAAGATCCGCGGTGGCTGAAATGCAGTATTGAATCCGCTATTGGGTGATCATTTTTTCATTATCTCCCTGTATTGCAAGCAGCCCTGTGAACCAGTCATAAAAGCACTCCTAGGCTGTGGCTTAAGGGGGTCGTTTCGGTTCCCTTAAGCGAGGGCATGTACTTTTCGCTTCGCGATTTAGTTGTCACTGTGCTGATCTTACTGGCCTGCAATTTTCCCGAACTCTCAGTCTGGATACGCCCAAGTTCAATCAATACCAATAACGAAAACAACATCACCAATACGACCACCACTTGCGTCGGGCGGATCGCCAGGAAGGCGGTAACACCTCAGTCAGGCTTCTCAAGGCAGTTTAGTAGTTATTAGATATATTTGGTGCTTGCGGTGTCCGACACCTGCGTCAAGTCTACACTTATGTAGTCTCATACACACAATACCAACCCTGAACGCGAAAGTGAAAAGATGGCCACCGACGGCAGGGTGACGAAAGTCACGAAAAAACCCTCATCAGTACCGCATCCTTCTCTCAGAACGACACAAGAGACAGGTAGGTAGTAGCTACATTGCATCCCGGATGCCCAGAGAGGCACCATACAAAACTGATCACTTCGTAGTACTGACTGCTCAACGGCGCTCCGAATTGCTTGTCTCAAAGTCCAATTATCAGCTTTTGAAAGAAGGGCAGTCCTCTTTGACGGGCTTGACTTTCCCGCCGAATATGATGGAAAGCGTATCAGCAAAGCGCCGGGTCACGACGATTGCAGAACGAGGTCGCAGAAACAATTTGAACAAAGCCTTGGAAGATCTCGACGCGGTTCTGTCAGAAGACTGTTGTGAAGAAATGTCTCGGATTGCTTCCGCTTCCCAGTTCAATCACACCAGCAAAGTCCCTGGACCTCAGACTAGGACCAAGATCGGCACGTTGAAGCTGGCAATCGAGTATATCAGGTGTTTGCAGAATGAAGTGGATGATTTGAGGGGCGGCCAGAAGGAGGTTTCCAGCACCACTAGCAGTGCCGAGAGTGAAGTGGTCACGGTGGCAGGACCATCGGTGTAGTCATTGGTCATGGTTTGACTGTCCAAGGGCACAGGCAAGATGGGAATATCAGTCATGGGGCCATATCAAGAATAATGAGCAGGCTCTTAATCCACCGTTGTGTATGCCAGTGGTTCGGATAGATGTCCTTTCGGGGTAGGCAAAATTGAGGTTCTTGAATACCGTACTTGTTTGTTTTTCACTTCTCGCATTGTGAACTTGCGATCCAGCAGAGCGCTTTCCTACGTCATCTGCTACTTGCAAGAGCCTTGACACTTTAGTAGCTTTCCATTTGCTGTCCAATGAATGAAAGAAGGGGAATGAGGATCACGAGCTACAGCGATGAGCAGCAAGCGATGAAAACTTTTACTGAACATAGCTATCAGAGATGACTCCAGCTCTCTCCAAGGACATCATGGTCTCTATAAATCATAGATATGAGACTTTAAAAACCATGACGAGATTTCACATGTTGGTATGAGAGAATATCGTGAGATGCTTATGGATGCCTGTGACTGCCACATTTCCTGTTCTCGTGCCTCTCCGACTCCCGCAAGGTCTACAGTGTGTTGATGCTGTCCACTCAGCACATCCCAAATGACCACCACTCTCTTATTTTGGGGCACAGGTAGTTCTGATCCGGAAAGTGGCTTTCGGGTGGGGCCAGATATCAATACACTGCATAAACATTGGGGCATTGGCTTGCCTCAAAAGATATTTGCCGTACATGACTCGACTAGATGCAATGAGAAGACCAGCCAGTAGAGCTCCTTTAGCTTTCTGCGAAATAACACAATTTCCACTGAGTGGAATTAGAACATTGGTCCAAATCCAGTAGGGAGCATTGAAACCAAGCACGATAAAGTCTTGAGGTGGCATGCACATTCAAGAGCCTGATGACCACTACGAGTTTACAGATACAAAGCTGACCCGGCGAATATGAACAAAGCGAGAAGAGTCACTCAGCCCCTGTGATTGGTGCATGATTCCTTTCATCTCAATTCACATTTCTTATCCAACGGCATTTCATGACCCTGAGACCCGCCTTATAACGACTCCGCACCATTGGTCTGGAATTGCTCAGACAAGCTCCAGCATCAAAGTTGTCAGTTCACAGACCTTTGAGCCACCAACCTTTTCTTCATGAACTTTCTCATGAATAAGTATCTGAAAAAGCTGAACTCCGTCGCGGATTCCGCAAAAATGCTCAAAAGTCCATGGAAAGAAAGTCCTCAGTTGAGCATCACTCTGTATGAGACCCGCGATTTGGATGATATGAAAAGGGAGGCCATGCCATTCATGCCTGGAGGACCTCTTCGAGGATATCTAGATATCAGATGTGGACGGAGCTTTCACGTATCTCACACGACCATCTTTTTGGAAGGTAAGTAGAGACCGCCGTATCCCGTACCCCTTATACAATTTATTTACCTTCCACAGGAATTTTGAGAAGTTGGGTACAAACTGCAGTGGAAGCAGCTGAGCGCAAGGTGGGTTTTCAACAACGGCCCACACCCCTCAATGCCCCATCCTTGTGGTCTTTTCCGTGTCAGGTTTGATGTCCTATATCAACTCACCAATTTTCTCCTTCTAGTTTCTAAATCAAGCATTGGATATCTCAGCTTCGGATTTGGAACCCGCCGTTTTATCGATCGAGGGGTTCTTCTTGCGCATCCCGTTCTATTTCACCGTTTCAAATACGATCCCATCGTCAGATTCCCAATCTCCAGAGCAATGTCTACAGCTCCCCCCGTCAGTAGAGCTCGGCAGAGTCATCATCGAAAACAACACCAGAAAGAGATATGCACAACCCAATATAACCTACGCTGTGAAGGCCATCGTTCACTTCGCTGGAGACGATGAGATCAGACCGCCCGTTGAGACATCCCTGCCGTTCGTTCTCAGCCCTCTGACCAAAGAATTCCCCCCAACAGATACCGTCGATTTTCCAGCAGAGTTCAAGTTGGAAGAATCAAAGCCTCTCCGGCTGTCGCTGTTTGGACAAAAACTTGGCATCATGACGGTGAAGATGTCAGAGCCACGACCACTCGTTTATGGCTACTCTTCTTTGCGTAGCTTCACAGAGTGCCATCTTCAGCTGAGATTCTCACCAACACATCCCGACGCTACTCATGAAGCTTTTCAAGCCATGAAGTTCTCAATACATTCGCTCATCAGAGTCAAAACATTCTATTCCGTCAAGTCGTTTTCGACCCTTCCGAGCCAGAAATTTGTAGGGAATGAGGGGAAGACAGGACTTCGAGACGAGCTTGTCAAACTGGAAAGGCGAGAGATTCCGCATGTTGCATGGGCTTATGTCCCTCCCTATGACAGCACGAGTCTGGTGACGAGTGGGAGATCATCAGCCGACATTGTCAGACCTGAAAACGGCGCGGGGTTCGAGCCTGCTGGAGTGAACACCCCGCCACGGCTACCTGGTGCCGAATGGACAGCCACTATTACCCATCCCATACGGATGGAAGGGCAGTTGGTACCGACCTTCTGCTGCTCCATTGCCGCTCGTCTCTATACCGTCATTCTACGTCTTAAGATATCTGGCATTCGACGGGAGTCATTCGACCTGGAAGTCCCCCTCCAAGTTGTTCATACCGCTTCGAACCTAATTCCAGAGTCGGAAGAACGCATGTTCGGTGAACTTGATGCAGATCCGCTCCCGTTGATCATCCGACGGACTTCGGAGGCGTCTTCTTGGTTCAGTGATGAGTCCTTCGTGAGTACAGTGCGCCTCAGTATCTGGATTATACTGACACCCAGCAGGATGGTCCAGATCTCCTCCCTCATTATCATCCTTGATTTTCTTGACCATACCAGATGTTCTCTGATGAGCATGTGAGATTTACAATCTTGTTTTTGGTATTTTCCCTGTGTGGTCTTTCAGAAAGACTGGCGATGTAACTATTTTCGTGCGAGTCTGCGAGGGAGAGTTTGGATATCACGGGGTGGAAAGTCCATTTTGATCTTGTGCTCGTTCTGAAGCTACAAAAATGCGAGGAAACCAGGTAATGATCATGCGAGGAACTGAAAGTTATGCAATTGCCGAATATGTTCCTCTTGAGTCTTGACTTGTGAAGCGGTATAGATTCGGGTTTGTTCTGCCATTTCGCAGCTTTCAGTCCAAGATAGAGAGCCCAAATCCCTGACTGCCAGGAAATTTGGCTCGATCTTTCATTATTCACAGATGACGAGCAATAGGAGATTCTTTGAATTTTGGGGTTTGAGAAATGAAGAAGTATTGAATCGAAGACAAAGAGACCCGAATGTACCTAACGCGCATCCACTGAAAAGCTTGAATTTCTTGACCCATGTGACAACACTCGTGCCACGAGTCAAGACAACTGTGCTGTGGGTACGCTTCCTGCACTGTTTACAAAGCAGACTCCTCGGACATCTCGACAGGCATCACGCGACATAAACTCAGATGGAGTCAGAATAAGCTCTTGCATGTAGTAGGCTCGCGCTACCGTAAGTACGGAAGGTACGCCAGATTCGCCAAAAACGCACTTGGTGTCACTACCATGATCTCACTGGTCAATATCTTCGGCTCTTCATCCGAGCATAAACATTGGCAGACAGGCAGACTCCACCAGCGTTAGGACCCCTCTCTCCCTTCTCAACCTGGCGGCCAATTGATCATCTTAGCTCTTCATCCGAGCAGAAATATTGGCAGACTCAATCAGCGTTAGACCCTCCCTCTGGCCCTCCTCCACCCGGCGGCCAATCATCTCAGCTCAGTGACAGTCAAACACCGCCCGAACCTGCTTCGTCCAGGTCGAGCAGTTCTGAAGTTCTTCTGAAGGCATGGAAGATAGACTGCAGCACTGTATTTAGGATTCAGTCAATAGTATATACTCTCACAAAAAGGACAACACCTTCAATGTACTTCAGAGATTGACTTGTCCCAGTGTCGAGAATGCATTTTCTTTCTCTCCTTGGCTTCTTGCTGTAGCGTTCATCTCCCCTTATGATCGATTACATATCAATGAGTAACGAAATCAAGACCATCTGCAGCAGGTGAGTTGGTGTTAAAGTCCTTGGCAAAGGTCTCGACTCTGCCATCCTCCATGGAATTTCAAAGCATCAACAGCCAATCAGAGACCGGCAGTGACACCCAAAAAGTAGGTACTCTTCCAGTCCCTACCTTTCTCGCACCCATCCACACAGAAAGGACGCAAAATAGATCCTAGTCAGCTGTTCCCCTACCTGCTAGATCACCATGTCGTTGTTATGTTCGTTCCGTACCCGTCACACGCGAATGCATCTTTCCAAGGCATCTCGCTTCTCTCTTCCCTTGCCCAATCACGCTCTCCAATCCACATATCGTCATTTTCACCGCACAGCAATGAACAATTCCTCTTCAGCATCTGATGCGGACTCGCCTTGGGATCCTAAATATCCAATCGCGAAGAATCGGACTCCGTCAGCGATATCCCGTGATGTGGTCTTGGAGATGTTGAAGAGGGGAAAGAAGCCGGGGAAAGATTTTGTGATGGTGGACTTGAGGCAGGTTGATTATACGGTTCGTGATTTGTAGTTTTACTATGCTTGGGGATGGGGAGGAGATGGGGGAGGGAGACGTGCTGATGAAAAATACGGCTTCTAGGGTGGCACAATTCGCGGATCGATTAATCTACCTGCCCAGAGCTTGTACCCGACTCTTCCAGCGCTGTATACTTTATTCTCTAAAGCAGACGTTAAAAGCGTCATATGGTATTGCGGTAAGTTACATCAATAAGAGAGGGTATGATTCATGTATCTGATGGCGTCCAGGCTCTTCAAGACATCGAGGTCTGCGTGCGGCTGCTTGGATGGACGATTATATTAAGGAGCAAGGGGATCAGGATATGCAGAGCTTCATGTTGGAGGGAGGGGTGAAAGGATGGGCAACTGCTGGGGCTGAGTATACTGCACTTATGGATGGTTATCGGGAGCATGTTTGGAAGCAAGCTTCGTAGCAGCTGCTTCAAGTCTGTATGAATGAGATGTGAGAGCGAATGTTCTGTAGATTCTTAAATGTATTATGTTAATTCTATATCCACAACTTATGGATCGATTATCCGGCTGATCATGCTGTCATTCTCAGCCAGATCTGCCTCCTTTTACTTTGTATTTTTCAATTCCTGTCCATTCTCTCGCAATCTGGTTCTCGCCTGCTCTCCCACTAAGCCTTTCTCCATGCCCATCTGCCACCCATCCATCTCACCAGGTAAACGAGACTGATCAAAACAGGAACCTCGATCAGCGGTCCAACAGTGGCAGCGAGTGCCTGATCGCTGTCGGTCCCATAAGTAGCCACAGCTACTGCGATAGCCAATTCGAAATTATTGCTCGCAGCAGTGAAGCTCTGCGTCGCTCCGAGTTTGTACCCATATCCAAGTTTGTTGCACACCCAAAGAGTGAAGAAGAATATGACGATGAAGTACACGATAAGCGGTGCAGCGACTCGAACAACAGAGACGATCTGGTGCACGACTCGGCGTCCTTGGGACGCGAAAAGGACGATGATGGTGTAGAGTAGACCGATCAGAGACCAGGGAGCAAGCCACTTCAGGAAGGTCTTCGCATACCACTCTGCGCTGACTAATTTTCTTAGAGAGAGGCGAGTGATGACTGCGGCGCCGAGTGGGATGCCTAGGAACACGGCGACGCTGATAGCTACCGTGTCGTAGGAGACAGCTACGGCACCGGATTCCCGACTGATGACCTGGATGAAGAGGATGGCTAAGGGAGCGTAGAGGACGATCTGGAGGATGGAATTGACGGCGACGAGAATCGCGCAGTATTGGTCGTCACCGCCAGCTAGTCCGTTCCATATAAGAACCTGACAAGAGTAAGTATATATCTGATGTGGAAGGAGTTCGATGAACGTACCATGGCAATGCATCTTGCTAGACCAACCAAGACCAAACCAGTCCGCAATTCACTTCTATCTGGTAGGAATGCCCATGCAAGGCCCAACTACTGCACGTTAGCGAATGCTGCATTGGGGAGTCGCAGGAGAGAACGGGGGACTTACCATCAAGAGCGGAGCAACGATCCAATTCATGAGGATACTGAATCCAATCTGCACCCACAGAGCGCGAGTTCTGAACAGAAGATGCAAGACCTCGTAGCGCACTTTGCAAAGAATCGGATACATCATAACGAGCAGCCCAATGGCAATTGGTATCGAGACGCCGACGAATTTACCCTTCTGAAGTGCTGGTCCTGTGTTCTCGACGAAGTTGCCCAGGAGTACGCCAATGATCATGGCAAGCAGAATCCATACGGCGAGAAATCGATCCAGCCATCCTAAGCCCTTGATGACGGAGCCTTTCTCTACGGCTATTTGTTCCTCGAGTTGTAAGGCTCGTTGACTTTCAGGATCGGCATCTTTGTCGGAGAAGGAGGGCTGTACACCAGCCGGTTGTTGGCCTTCGACTGATGCTGAAGGCATGATGTTTTGTGGAAGAGAAGCGTTTGTATATGTTCAGGGATCAGGCGTGAAATAGGTGGATTGCAATGTCGAAGTTCGTTGGTTTGATGAGCAGTTGTGGCTCAATGCTGAAGATTTGATTTGAAGTACTTTCGTATCGTGTCTCCTCCACTGGAATGGTAAAATCGTACTTTATATTCAATGATGCGTCTCGTCTTGGAAGACTTTCAAGGGGGCTCAGGTTCTCAGTGCAGCCAATCAGCGTCTCGCAATGACTCACTGAACATAAAGTCACAATTTGTAACGGCTCCTGCTACTTTCTGTGGACCTTTCGTATTGGTAGTGAAGAAAACTATCTAAAGCTAGAAGATGCTTTGAAAGATAAGAATGTTTTTGTTGGAGAGTCGCAAACGTGATGCTCGGGCGTGCGTTCTCATTGGCTGATATCGAGCGCAAATGCCGAGCTTGGTCGGGCAGTTGCACAGCCAATCACAACGTTCGAGTGACATTCTTTTGGTTTGCCTCCAATCTCGCCAAGTAGTCCCCTCAGCCCCTCTTGATCCCCCAAAGTCATGGTCCAGAATGCACTTCGGTTTTAGTAATTGCGTTGACAGACCTGACCGACAGGAATTGGTTTTACGGACCAGCGCTTTCTCTTTCGTGGTAGAAAAGCTCAGAAGACCCACCTATACGAATTACATAAGTTTCGAGGTATGGGGTTGCGCTGACTCTCACAGCGTTCAAGACACACCAGAAATTGCCTTCGAACATCAGTACCACAACAACTTCCCACTTACAAGCCTCCTGCTCAAACCCCCAAAGCATGCCACGCAAGGTACGTTAATGAGACACTCAGTACTGTTTATGGGGATTCTACTGACGTCTACTCTAGACCGACAACCCTGCAGCTGCTCGCATCCGCGACAACCAGAGACGATCAAGGAGTCGACGGGCTGGACTTGTCCAAGAGCTTCAAGAACGTGTACGAGAATACGAATTGAAGGGCGTCGAAGCCAACGTAGAAATGCAAACGGCTGCACGAAAAGTCTTGCGCGAGAATGCTCTGCTGCGGAAGCTTCTTGCGCAGCATAACATATCTGAGGATGTCATCAACGCCCAATTGCAGACACAACCGGAGGCGGGAACGGCCGTCGAAACAGTCTCTGTGACCGCCTCTACCCGCGAGGTTGCATCACCCGAAGTTGCATGCTGGGATGGAGCTTCACCATCTCCGCGACCTTCGCCCTCTCCGTTTCCTTCGACGGAAGCTTTCACAGACATCCAGCATATCAATCCATCTCATCTCGACCAGCAGAACCATGTACCATACTATTTCAACAACTACGATCACAACCATGCTGGAGAGCACGACCCTGCGCTCGATCTTGATGCCGACTTCCTCTTGTCCCTCGTGCGATCGCCATCAAGAACCCCGGAGTCAGATCACTACGCCCAAGAGAGCGATGCGTCTGTCGACGAAGCTTTCACTCCAGCCACTTCCGACTACTCGATCTGTCCGAATGACGACGAGTGTTTCTGTGCTCCAGAGCCACACAGCAAGCACGACCACCTGCATCCTGCGACAGAAATGTCCTGTGAGACTGCGGCGCTCATCCTCGCTGATCTGAGGAGACACACGGATCTTGACTCGATCCGCATTTCGCTTGGTTGTAGTGAAGAGACGGAGTGTATGGTGAAGACCTCTGCGGTTTTGCAGCTGATGGATTAATTTCTGATGATTATGGGTGGTTGATCAGGATTATTGGCTGTTGTAGTATTAATGTTACGAATTCATGAAGCGATGTTCCCATTTGTCTATCAGCAGAACAGTTATTCTTCTGCACTTCAGCTTGCAATGTTGTCAGCATAGTTCTCCGCTCCAAGTTAGTAAATTTATATCCTCGCTTTGCCAGGCAAGGTACTTACCTAGTGAGTGCACAGAATTCCATACCCATATATCTAACCTATCCCCAGCAATTAGACGATATCCTTCGCCGAAACCCCGCAATCAGATATCTTTCTTTCTTTCCCTCGTTCAAAAGGCAAGTTCACAACGCACGACGAAGGAACAATCAAAACAAGCAGAATGGGAGCGAGCTCGCTTACACCCTTAGCGGCCGGCCTTCCAGGTTCGCTTCAATCCTCGAATGACACCTGATATGAAATTTTAGCAAGGGTGGTTCTTCGTCACCTCTTCCCGCATCCCCTAATAGGGAGCGTTTTCAACTGGTGATGTGAGGGGAATTGGACAATTTCTGAAATGTTAGCTCCTTGAATATCCGTGCTTGCGGGTGTTCAGTGGGTGTGGAAGCTGCATCAGACGGGAGAACGGGGTGGGTGAAGGGAAGGAGAAGTCTACTTGCTAGGCCCAGCAATGTCCTTGATCAAAAACAACTGTGGGGTTAACCATACAAATCAGTCAATTTGCTTCATTGTATCATACAGATTTCTCCAAAACTCCACAGCAAACAAATGCTCCCAGGTCCTCGCCTCGCCTATGAATTTACCTCCTTTCCCAAACAGCCAATCAACTTGAAGCGTGCCTATCTTCAACCGCGTGTTGAGATTGGTGTAGCTCTACGGGTCGAGCCCTTTTCTTTAGCTTTTTAAATGCTTTCCCGTCAATCCTCTGAGACAGTGAAGTATCAGGGGTTACGTCTCGCGAACTAACACGGCTTGACTGACTGTCAGCTTCCTCCAGTAAAGATGCAGCACCATAACTTGATTGGTCGGAGAGATGGTGGCTTTCTAAGCCCTGTGAGAGTCCGGATTCCCCTGGCTCGGATTGCTCCGATACCTCAAAATCAGGATCGAGCAGCAACTCATCAATAACTGAACAGATTCTTTTCAAGTGAGTCGGCATCCATTTATCGTAGACATTCTTAGTGAACTTGTATGCCGTCCATTTCTCTTTGCCATCCAACGCCGTAAAGCTGAATTCATGGATCGGGTGGCGGTAGAAGGTAGTCTTGTTCCCGTCGATCACAGGATAATGACCGTAGATTCTCACCGTCCGGTGATCATGCGAGACTGAGAAGGCGAGTATCTCCCGGTGAAGCTCCTTTTCGCGTTTCACAAGCCTGAAGAGTTCAATAACACCCCTCAGAGCCATCGTCATGCTATGAGCGTTCTGTCGGTCTGCAACATCAAGCGCCGCAGCGCCGCACTTGACCTCGCATGTAAGAAATGGGAAGTACATATAGTATGTACTCATGAAGAGAGACATTTCTGAAAAGCCACCAATAAACGGCTGGATTTTTTGAAGCTGATCTTCGGTGAATGCAGTTCGCTTGAATCCAACAGCATAGTCGGGCTGTGGACGAGGCTTGGTTAGAGCGATGGAATTGTCCCAGCCTTCATTGACACTTTCGATCAAGGATTTTAGATGTTTGGAGCCACGTATAGCTAGAGACTCAGCGGAAGGAACGATCAGTCGAGCGACATCTTGAATAACCTTGGCCTCGTTCCTGTCTTGTATCATTTCGCACGTCTCATCGAAGAGATCATCCTGAAATAATGAATCCTCTGGAACTGTTTGCTCAGCTTCAAGCAGGGTCCGGCAAACGATCTTGCTTGTGTCCGCGATACCCAAATCTGATTTGCGCATGAAGCTACCTTTAGTCTCGAGCAGGATTTTATATTGCGGGCTTTGATACGGAGCACTTTTGACTTCCCTCGGCTTTTGATCGCTAGGCGTGGTAGAGCTAGGCACGGCAGAGCCAGCTTCCGATTGTTTGCGACGTAGAGATGAAGAAGATTTTTTCCTTGCGAACAGATGATTCATGTTGTTCTCCGCTTCGAAGTATTCCTTTGGCCAACGAAGCTCCCTCCTCCAGTATTCAAGTGGGTCAATCTCCTCCCCGCTGTCACCGATGGCTGCGTTCCCGCTGATCGTAATTTCGACAGGAAATTGTGGAGGGGACGTTCGCGGTCGCTTTCGAGAAGGAGTGGCACTGGAGGGGAGGATGGATTTGTCTTCTTGCGATCGTTTTCGTTTTCGATCTTTAATCTGTGAAAACTTGACTCGAGTTAGCTTTAGAGCATAGCAGGAGAAGAGTGGCATGCCTCTTCGGTAAGAGTGTTGCTAGTTGGATAAGGATGCAAGTGCTTGAGTTCGGTATTCCTGTCTGTGGATACAGGTCGTTCTTGAGAACGTTCTATCTCCTCTAGGCGTGCGCTCTTACGAGAAGGTAACCGTGGTTGTCCCTTCTTGATACCTCGAGGCCGCTTCCCTATCAATGATCAGTCAAAGTATGTAGTAACGGAGACGAATAGCTTGCCTTGGTCTTTTGGTACTGAGGGGTGCCGCCCAACTTTTTGGATGTTTCGTTTTGCTTGATGCGGGGCCATATCGACTGGAAGGAGGAGGGTAACAAGTGGGGGTTATATTGCCGCTGGGGTTGATGAATTGGAGGGTGGGAGGAAGAGTCGGAAATGGAGCGCTTGATGAGGGGTGGTCGGCGATGAAATGCGCTAGAGTTTGGGTTGGAAGGCAACGATTACTATTTTTATCATTTAGCGGTCGCATCATCACCCTTCATCCGGATTCACTCACATTTGAGACTCGCTCATCCAAAGAAAATGTAGACGGAGGAAGTCGAGCTGCTTTGGTGGTGTTGGATCGGAAAGTTTGCGGATCGCAACCTTGGCTGCTAGTGACAGACTTGGTACTAACCAAATAAAGATTAGGCTGCTTGCTATTCCAACCACACAAATCTAGTTTGCGGCTTAATCCGGAAGGTGACATTTGGCAACCCCACTTACCGAAGGCCCAGCGGCACCTCCTGGACGGGCTTTTTGGCTGCCTAATATTCTGTGCATGTGCATGCGGCCAAGTTAGATTTGCGTTCCACGATGCATTGTGTGCCGTGAACTGTGGATGGCTGGAGATACAAAGGCATTCAATTGTTGGGCGTTGGTGACTGATCCACTTACCGCATTCAGAAAATAACCCTGCACGCCTTCCCTCTTTTGATTCCGGTCTTGATATTGTCCAATTGGCAGAGTTGTGCCTTGGCACATGCAAAATATGTGGTTTATGTTGACCAGACCTGCACTAACGCCATTTTTGCATGACTCACATTTTTAACACTTCCCCGCTTCCCTTTCGGTGCAGAGCGGGTCCATTCGAGGGTCATCATTTCTCTTCGTTGGACTAGTTTTGAGGCTGTTGGCTTCATTGAACACCCACGAGTTGCAAGACCAAATGTTGAAGTACATACAACTCATGAATGCCCCCGCACTTGGTCACTCATTCCAACACCCCAACCTTCTTTCAGTCTTCCTTGGCCGTAAGTTGAGTACAACGAAAGATGTTGAACTGCTTTAACAAGTCATGTAGTATAGACTCAATTCTCGTCGGACGTCGCCATTGGAAATAATTACTGAGTCAAAAAATTCAGCCCTACAATTACGGTACCATACATACTCCTCCAAGAAACTAGACCACCCGAGACTAATGAGTATGAATATCTAGGATCCTCAAGTATGACTGCTAGTTCTGGGGCAAGCGGGTTCTGTGGGAACTCCAGTTGCGGCCACGCGAATAATGAGCACAACTACTTCACCTGCAAGGCTCATAAATGTCGAGTCAAGTGGAAAATATGTCAAACCATGAGCCACGACACCGGGTTGACAACGTCGACCAAATACGCTATATGCAAAAAATGTACAGCTCACCCAGGCGGCGGGCCTGATGGGTTTGAAGAAATGTTGGACCTTGCGTAGAAAGTCGTCTTTCAGAATTACAGATGTTGGTTAGGGGTCTTGTTTGGAAGAGATGATCTTCATTGTTCATCCTATGTTCTTTCCATATCAGAATACCAGCCTGTCAAGAATTGTTCCGTTAGCCATACTCCAACAGCTGGTATGTTATTATCGATATATCCATCATCACTGCTTGTGTCATCAATTTCCTCGTCCGATTCATCAAACCCAATCCATGAGTGAGCACATATCTCCTTCTCACCCTTTGGCCAGCCTGAATTCCGCAGCCAACCAAATATACTACGAGTTGCATTCTCCGACAGCATCTCATCCTTTAAAACCCTCTCGTCTAGTTGATCTGTGGAATGACATTCAATCACATCTGCACTCGAGTCGATATATTGTATTTCGCCAGTAAAGCCTGGATCTTCCAACTCACTTTCGTTGCGTAAATTCCAGGACCAGCTAATGTATTGTAAATGGTGTCCCGCACATTTCCTGTGTTGTCGGACCTCGATCTCAGTATCGCACCATGCTGTGTTTCCGAATGGCTTCCAAGGACAAATAGGAATCCGAGTATAGCCCTCAGCGCCTGTAAGAAAAAGCAAACGGCACTCATCTGAACGAGGAATTTCCTGGTCCTCGTGCCCACCTGGATCGTCAGATATGAGACCAATGAATGAGTGCGTAGTAGCAGTCCATGCAGCAGCGTGTAGCTCTATTGCTGTTAGCCCTGTTCGGGCCCATTGCAAGATAGGATCTGCCATTCCGCTAATGGCGGCCCCCATCCATAACGCTGCCAGCTTAGGTTGCCGTCTCCCCATAATTATTGCAATACTTTCAAAATCCCCTATTTTGACCAACGGATCAATGATTTCTATGATTGGTTGGAACCATGGACTAACAAGGTTGCAAGGGACTTGAGGATCGAAGAAAGAGCCGCAAAGAAGAGCATGCATCCCGCGTGTATTACAACTCAAGGTCATATAGTAACAAAGTAGCTTGCTTTCTTCCCAAACTGTCCCTTTCTTCTGGTGACCATCGGTAAAGGGCGAGTGCAGCGAATCGGGTGGCAGAGTGCTTTGCGATATCATATTTGGCAATGGGAGCTTTGCGCCTTTAGCACCAAGGAACGGAAACGTCAAAGCCGCAGCCAGAGCAACGGAGCATTGGCTGTCGACATAGTGACGCATAACAAAGTCAGCGAGATATCTCAAGGCCGTCTCTGAGGATGGCGGAACAAATGGGCCTCTGCAAGAGGTTTCATGGTGTCCTGACCTTCGTATACTGAAGAGCTGAGTGGCCGTTATACATATCGACCATGGGGATCGGTAAACAGTGGCATTTCGCGTGATTTCTGCTCGCCAACCTTCGCCTGGGGCTAAAATCGCGGCCCACCAACGCGCTGCATCATCGTCGACATTTCCGAGATCGATATGAAGTTCGTCTGGGGGCTTCTCATACATCCAATTAGCTTCGGCAGCCAAATAGAAAATACGGCCTTCTTGTTGTACGCAGTGTGCCGCAGCGTCGGACTGTTGCATCTCTAGCCAGCGGGCTGATACAATATATGCCCAAGCAAAAGCTAGAATAGCAAGGAAGTTGCCGCTCACGGCAATCCCTCCACCGTAAAGCCCCGGCCAATTGGTAAAACGTGAATCATTCGTGAAAGAACATGGCGTCGATCGTTGGATGCCCAGCAATAGCTGATAGGGAATGATCTTATTCTTGAGACCGCAAAACTCCATTGTTGTCCGCCAGGTTGAGTGTCCGCTAATGTACAATTCTGATTCCTTCAGACCTCTTTGTTCCAGCCGTAAATTCGGCGGTCCGCGGTGTTCGGTTAAATCGTTGGCCAGATATGCTGGAACCCTTCCAAGAATATTTCGGAGCTGGAGGTGGTACGGTTGAAGACCGTCTTGAAAATTTGTGTCCTTGGAGTAAGATGACCAAATCTTGTAGCTTCTTACAAGCATGCGCTGATTATCCAGCTGGCTGGCTCGAACAGCATCTTCCAGCTCACTCATCTGCATTGCAACATTATGGTTAGGACGATTTGTGGTATAAGAATCTGAGTAGAGGACGTACACTTGAAGCGGAAAATGAATGCTGAAGCAGGGCCAAAAGCAATGGAGGTACGAGAAGATGCAACAAGAATCGAGGAAGCTTCAAGCAAGTAACACAGCATGGAAGAGTGGCGTTGAGGATGTCTTGAGCTTGATCCAGCGGAAGGTAGGGCTTCATCAAGTATGGTTGTAGCTAGAAGGTTTCGATGCTTGAAGAAGAGGCTGAAGGATTAACGTGTTACCAGGCCACCAGGCAACAGCCGTCGCTAACATTTCAGCCTCGTTGCCTCGGCATGTCGCCCGCCTACGGCAGAAACAGCTTAGCTTATACGGAAGTACAAGAAGCGATTGAGCGGGCACAACAGCCCAGCGGATCCATTATTCTGTAGGAACAACCGTAGAAAGAGAAGGAACCTTGGGATCCCGGGGGGAGCTTCGTGTGGCTGAAGATGGATCCGAATTGTTTTTTTAACATGATGAACGTTACCCCCAGAAGCTGCTAGACGCCAACGTACACCAAGTTTGGAACGTGTTGACTCAAAGAGATGACAGAAGGCGCCCAGGCCTTCATTGATTGGATTATATCTGATTTTATCAACGCAAAATCAGATGTCTGTGTCGGCGCGAGGATTCGCTTTGGGCCGAGTAGCGTCAGTTCCTGTTCCAGATACACCGGGGTTGTCATCAGTCAGTCAGATTGTGGCACCAAGCCCCACCAGAGTCAAACCACGGAATTGCAGAGATCAGACACTTTTCTAAATTGATGCGAATGCTTCCAAGAGGCCGACATCACGGGGATTTTATGGTGGTTGCACACTAGATCAAACGATTTGTCGTCGTTCTTCGAAGCTGTGGTCCACCTTTTGCAGCCTAAATCGTTGACGCCCAACTGCACTAGGGTCTTCTCGGTCAGTATCGGGTTGCTCATTAAAATCACATGGGCACCTTGAACCCCACCATATATCCCGACGACATCAAATTATTTTCCTCTCGCGCTGCTCTCGGTATCCCACTTCATCTCACCCATCGAGCTTCGTGTATCCATTAAGGCGCAGGCCCGTTTCCAGCTTTCAGGGCTCATCATCACTTTTGCGCAAAATAGGAAATCTTTATATCCCTGGACTAGGTTAGTTAACCTTCCCTCTTCACGTTGTCTTGGTGGACATGACGAGCTGCCCCAACTGGTGGCGAGCATGCATGCTGACGTGTTTCGTAGCTATCATATACTCTCTGGTATCGAGATTGAGCATTTCACATCGAGCGTCTCACAAACTCGAATCGAGCCATTCTCATCCGAGCCTCCTACAAACGCGACAGCATTCAATTTCAACCCTTCTCATCGGCCCTACTCCAGTGGAAGTGGTGCGCGCATCTCTTTTTACATACCTGCCAGTTCCGCCGGTTTGTAGCGGCCAAAAAGAATAGCTTTGGGAACCCAATCTAATCGACCACTGAGTTTTCATCCCACATTACACCAAGAGGCAGCCGTTTCGCCCTCTTTCCGCCCCAACATCAGCATTCCCACCCGCAAAACACTTCATCAGATTCATTTCTCTATTGTGGAGCGCACCGTTACCCTACCTCATTGCATAAGTCGTATATAGCATATCTATCAGAGGCGCAGGGAGTGCTTCTAATCCCGAAGACTCGACTCCATCTTCTGCCTTTGCGCAAGCAGGCAACTTCATTCTACCAGAAGGGCACAACCACATCCTCCGCAACCGAAGTACATATCAGGACCACTCTCCATACAGTCTACTCAGCTACTTACTGTGTATAGGCGATAGTCCCGTTCCTCCCCTCAAACACGCATTCTTCCTCACCTTGCGACGAGCTTTCATCAGGCAAGCCGACAGGCTCTTCGCACACTCTGTGTTGATTATGGCGGTCAGGCACTTCATCTTCTACCTCCCTCCTTTAATATACTTATAGCTGACATGTGTGTATCCACGCAGACAGGCGACGAAGCTCTTGCTGGGCGAGACGAAACGATCCAGATTAAAACTTTCCCCCCAGATAGTACCAACGAAAGGACTATACGGTTCAAAGGCTATTATCTTGCGATCTACAACGAGCAAACAGGAGACGACAAAACACAAATAAGCAACAACCCTGTTACAACCACATTTGAGCCTTATACGGTTCCTGCTGGGTATTCTGTTGAGGTTAGAGGTGCTACCGTTTATTTTGTTTAGGAGGACATTTCAAGTTGTCCCCCGAAGAAATCGCTTAGGTGTTCTCCGTCCTTCTTACCACACCAGATAGTAAAGGAGACATCCTGTGTGCGATCCTTCGGGAACAAACTTGGCCAGCATCCTGTAGTCTTCAATCCTTGACTTCTTTCCCATTTCCACAGCCGGCTATTCTCGATAGCCGTTTTAAACGGCTCGGGCATTTTCGATATGTTGCTAGCGGGTGCATTTGTGTACATATCCTTCATTTCTGTTGGTAAATTGTTAGCAGTGCCATGTATATATGCAAAATTTCTCCCCACCCCGGTTTTCCTTGGATGGTGGTAATGAATCGTCTGCTACCGGGTTCTCTTGCTCATATTGTCGAGAGGATTGCCGTTGTTCATCAATGAAGGTGCGATTATACCCACTATCAGTGGTTGTATCTTGCCTGTAACCCCAACTCTGTGTTTGATCTGTCATCTAATCAGCCTTGTCCGTGTAAAGGAGTAGTTTTGTATACCATGATTAAAGGATGGTGCAACAAGTGCCATTTGTTGTAGACTTGGCAATCGAGCTATTTCGAGGTCAGTATTGCGAACAGTTGTCAGGTGATCTTCATACGCATCCAGGAGTTATATTGACCAGATGGAGGATTCTGACTAAACAATACACCAGTCTGAACTGTTGCAGGTCCGTCAATCTCGCTCAATCTTCGCCGGCGTCGAGCATAACGCTGGGAGATTTTTGCTGCTCATTGGTCAGTTAATCCTCTCAGAAAGAACGTGCAGTTGGCTATACCACGAAGATTTCCAAACTCGACACTCATGGGCCTTTCTGTTTCCAGTTCGTCCATAATGTCGACTATCTCCTCCGGCCAATCCTGCTCCTTCTCTTCTTTAAGTAGCTTAATAAGGCCGTCAAAAACGTCCGTGTTTGATTCTGTCCAGACCTTAGTAGGGTAAGTCGTTGAGAGGGCGATTACAGCGTCAGGGTTGCTTTCACAGAGACCGCGGATGGTGCTAACCCTGATGAGGTTCGTAGCCATCACTGCCTTGGCGCTGATGCTTTTGTGTTCTGTCTCCCTTGGTGGTCCGAATATCAACCTAAAGTTCGCCTTTATGGTCCGTGGGGAATCCAAATCGGAGGTGTCCAGTATCTTTCGCTTGGCTGAGTCCGCTTGGGTTTTGAGCGTGCAAACCTTATCTTGGACGTGTTCCTGACTTGCTGCTGCAGCGTCCTCGGCATCTTGTCGGATCCTGGTCACAGCCTCGATCAATTTTGAAGTCCATACGGCAATCTCATTAGCTTGGCTTGTCGCGAGATCCGCCGACTTTGCAAAATGCACCGACATCGCGCCAAACTTTTTAGCCTGTACCGTCAGTGCTGAGATGGCCTGAGTGCAGAGAGTTAGCTTGGTTGCCATCTTTGCAGAAGATAGTTGCTGAGTTCGTTTTTGTGGATTTGCAGGTTTCCAGAAGTTGGCGACCAGTCTGTAGTTTAGTTTCCAGATAACTGTGAGGGAATTTTCGTCGAGGAGCGGGCAGTGGCGGTGTTGGAACAATTACTTTCCAGAAAACTTGCGAGGGGGCTTTGCCTTATTATCGAGGAGCGGGAGATTGGTGGGTTTTAAATGATTACTTCCCAGAAGCTTGCAAGGATTTTGGATCTCGTGGAGTGGGTGAGAGGTTCATTAAATAATTAGTTTCCAGAAACCCCGCTCCACATTCGCTTGAGCCAAGCTGTGATCCGTCCCGTCTCCTTAACGCCACCAATTCTGGAGGCGAATCAAATCTGCACTCGTTCGCTTTTTCTGGAAACTAGAAATAGACTTCAGCGACCAAAATTACGGACATCCTCGAACCCTGAACTGACCCACCACGTTTATCTTCCCATTATTTTGTATGTCAGCCCCAATTACCTTTGGTTTTCAATTCAGGAGCCGCATGTAAGGCGCTGAATATTCATAGTGAGATTTCCCTAGCTGCCTCAGATGAATTTAAAACATCGTCTCCCCGCGTCGTCCGCATAATAAACCGATCCACGTTCGCTTACGCCAGGCCGTGATCCGTTCCGTCTCTGGAAGCCACCAACTCTGGAAGCGTATCAAATCTGTTCGTTCGTCAGTTCTGGAACCGAATAAAAGCCTAGCTGCTGGTATCAAGGAACATCCCTGGAACCGACATTCTTTTCAAATTCTTGCACCCGAGTCAACCGTGTCGCTTGCATGATAAACCAATCCAGCCAGTCATGATCATTCACAGGCAAGTTACCACGTCCCTGAACCTTGTGCCTCAACTGCCCCGGGAAGATACAGCCCCCGATGTCATTTTCCAGTATTGCCTTCATCCAATGGGGATCTTAGGAATCGAAGAGTACCAGACGGGGATGTTCCATATTTGGAGACTTGCACCATTGATGCTCCATAAACTCTTCTAACAAATATGCACGGTCCGAACGCTGCTCCAGACCAATGTCTTGCTTCCCACGCCGCCTCATCATGTATCGTGGAAGCCAACTTGACCATCAAGAAGCCAACACTTTCCCACCGGCATGAAGCCTAGGTGACTATTCAAGCTTAATCCGTTTTGGGAGACCAACGCCGTCAACATAACGCCGGTTTCTTGTTCGCAGTAAGATGCATGGCACCTTGATCAGGAATCGCAGGGTCAGGGAACATATTAAAATGAATGAAGCTATACACAAGGCCTCGGTCTTCACCACTTGATTCCGATTGGTAGGAGCCAAGTGAATATCTTCGATCAGATGAGACGGCTGAATGAGAAGCCGATGTGTGGTCTGTTGCAGGAAAGATATATACGACCTTTACGTAGAAAAATGCATATAAGGGCGCGAATTCCTTACAAGTTTGACCGTTCGCTTCCTCATCCCACCCAATTCTTCAAACATCGCCTCAAACATCACACTTCTACATATATATCAGAGTTATCTACCAATCCTCCTCGTAGACAATGGCTCCAGTAGAGACAACTGCAAAGCCGGAGCAGCCAGAATCGCCCAAAGTCGACCACAAACCTGAAACTGTGCAAAATCCGTCTACAGACCCAGCTACTACCGGACATCAGCAGGCTGGCAGTATAGACCCGGCCATGGCGAAGTCTCTTGCAACCTCGCTCAGCTGGGAGTACGTATCCAAGGGAGCGCTAATAAAACACCGCTAACGATTCCATAGCGATCTCTCTGAGAAGCTCTTTGAGCCAACGCCGTTTAAGGGGCGGAAGTGATTGTGATGGAAGGAATAGGAAATAGCCTTGGATAGCAGGGCTGGGTTGTTGGATATAGGGTCTTACGTTTTTGGTCTTTCCAGGTTGCTTTGAATGTATCAGATCGGCCATATATAGCCAAGTTTGAGCACGAAATCCATGGTTTAATGCAACCGCTAGAATATCAAAATGATAGCGTGCACCGGCAGACGCTTTGGAAATATTACTTTGCCAACCTAACCTCAATCGAGTACTGTATCCATCATCAGTCGATGCGCAAGTGACTTACCAGGGTGAATCGACGAAGCAGGCTTTCTTCTTTAAGCAGCTACCGTATCATGCCGGAAGCATAGGCCACTGGTGTATCCAGGGGGACAACAGACTCAATTTGCTCAATCGCTGTCCCGGGTTGGCCGCGCAAGAATAGACCTCCAAATTGTAGGCTACTGGTTCACCCAGGGATGAGTGAATCGACTTCCTGGATCGTCCATCCGGCGTTGGTTTCCCAAGATAGATTAGACTCACTCCTACTGTGAAGTATGGGAGACTCGATATATATATAAAGGTACGGATTTCCCCTCGACATTGACCACTCTTCTTGAAGCACCATCTGTACTTCCGTACCAAAGCATCATTGAGCCAACGCAATCTGCCAATGGCAATTTCGAATCATTGCTACCACTCATTCAATCTCTTGAAATCCGAATCGACGCTCATTCAGTGGGTTTGCAGCTTATGCCACAGCGGGCCACATTGGTACATCTTTGAGTGCAATTATTGCAAGTTGAAGACTTGTCGGCCCTGTACGACTAAGGGGAAGCCTGTGAAATAGTACATTACTATCTTTCGACACTCTCTATCCTCTGGAAAATGCCCAATGACAGATCTTCATTCGTATTTCTTGACTGACTTTTGTATTTACTCTCGAGCATCAGAACCTACTTGCCTCCTTGAGCATGGCTCCAACAGAGATGAATCAGGACAGCACACCCATATCCCATCAGCTTCCAGCTACGCCACCGTGCAGCCCGGATTTGTCATCACCCGAGCATAGCAGGTTGAGTTCACAAGCTGAGAGCTCGAGTCTCTTCCAGTCTGCTCAAGCTCCCACAACCGACGATCTCGACCGCCTCGATTCAAATCTTACGAATGTACAGCTGCTTGTCTTGGCAAAGAAATCAAGGGATGGAGAAGCTGGAGCTCATGATCTGTAAGTCTCCAGAAATGGGTAACTTCCTGTCAGCTAATAACCTACCCTCGCAGTGGGGACCGAGAAATCCATACCTCTGGAGATGATACGCCTATCCTCAATCTGCCTTTGTTTCACGAAGATGGATGGGAGCCCATTTTCATTTCCCAAGACTCTGGCTCTGACCTGTCTCACGATGCTTCGTCCGATGGGGGATTCAGTGATACATCATCTGGCGAGGCTTCCAGCGAAACATCCTCTAACGGGGACTCCAGCGAGGCAGGCGAAGAATATATTGATATTGATCTCCTCGATGGTTACGAATACCCAAGATCTGACCTTGCCGACAACACAACGCATCGTACTGGGCTATAGCAAGCCGGGGGAAAAGGTGGAGGTTGGCTATCGTGACCAAGGAAGTTCACCAGAGCCGTGTCGAAGGAAACTATGAAGGTTCGTTTCTGATCGAGACCGGGGGATTTTAAGAATCGGAGGGGGCGAATTTGAGTTGGTGATTTGGGACTTTCGTGTGTCGATGTTTGATACCTTACAACATTACCGCAAGAGAGTCTTGATCCCCAAATCGTTCCTTATGTGACACAATTGAAAGGTTCATGCACCGCGTATACCCATCTTTGCCGCAGCTTCTGAATATTTGATTCTTGAAGCTCTTGGTACCGTTGTCGAGGACACTCCTGTCGGAGTTTGGATCCCTTCGAAGGTGAAGTGTTCATGGTGACGATGCTAGATCACAGCCCGAAAACTTTCTTCCCAATGCGCGGTACTAGGCCAAAATACGTCCAGTGATAGCTAGCTGGCATGACGTGAGCAAGAGAATGGGTCGGTTAATTTGAGCCTCATTGGACCGTGCCAAGAACCCTGCCCGGCCGTTCAACCTCCTGCCTACGGACCCTTTTTTTTTTGCCAGGAGAACAAGGCACAACTACGGCATTTCCCGCCACAGCAGCCGCCTCAGCGATCATCCAGAAGCTGGTGAACAACTGCATACAGAATTGCCTGTACCATTCACGGCTGCCAACAACCATTGAACGACAGGTGAAATTCTTTTTTCCACCAACTCAGTTCATCATGACCCCAATCATCCCCATTCTGGATGGTAGGCCAGCATCCAGCCTTCATCATGTCAGACCTCTCTCCATCCCTAATCTTCGATACATTTCACAGCAACACGACTGCACTACCTACAGAGATAAATACGCAAATCGTGGGTTATATCTTCGCGGGCGCTCGAATATCACCCCTCGGCGGCGGTTTTAGGACCCATGCCGCACACCATCCAGTGGCATCAGTATCGAGGGCATTCCGATCGATCTACGTCAACTACCCTTACTCAACTTCCACGGAAGGTAGAGAGACCACGCCAGCCAGACTCCGTATTGGCGAAGCCCTCGAGTTCAGCGACTTGAAAACCCTGTCAGCCTTCTTCGAACACGGTCCGGGTCGAGATGCTACAACTCTGCACAACGTTCGATTCCTCAGTGTATCCTATCTTGACGATGAGAATGCCACGGGTTGGGGTCAGCGAACTACCGACTATGCTTACGAGGCTTTTGAGTACCTTTATAAACACTGGGGTTCTATGCGAATATCATGGCTTCGACTCTGTATCCCTTGCTCACACGCGATATCTTCCGTCGACAACCAGGGATTATGGAGCCTCCTCAAGCTCCGTAACCTTCCACACCTGACAATTCGTGGTCCACACGGTTGTATCACACCTGAAGTCCGCAAACATCTTAAGGCTCGTACACGTACAAAGAAGCTATTCCCGTGGCGCCCACTTGGCCTGGAAAATGTTGGTGGAAGAA
>Ga0207886_10149_pt1 | contig 30081 bp, 39 predicted proteins | sample LinPmetageLP35_FD_184048 | JGI IMG/M metagenome (GOLD analysis project Ga0207886, IMG submission 184048) | Marine viral communities from the Pacific Ocean - LP-35 (SPAdes) | ecosystem: Environmental > Aquatic > Marine > Oceanic | place: Pacific Ocean | collected 2009-08-31 | reverse complement strand
CTATAACCGAAATGGACATGGAGAACGGACATACCGAGAGACCGGCGAGCAACAATGTAGGTGTTAGCGAGAGCAGTATATCTGCAGAAGATGGAAAGGGAATAGCGCATTAACAATGGCCCAGGATGACATTGAACTTCTGTCTATGCATCAACCAGTGTCTGCCTGACAGGCAGCAGATATAGAGGAACCAAACGCACGACGATTGTTTTAGAGGTCATTTTGGGGATTGAGAAGGATTACCAGGTCATATTTGTGTATGGAGAGGGATCGGGGCTACATTAGCTTGTAAAGTAGAGGATGGGTCCTAGGAAATAATGGATATACCACAATGCTACAAAGTTGTATAAAATTATGTCAAAGAACTCAACTGGTGTCCCCACGAAGCTCACTACTAAATTTAAGCTAGAAACAGGTGCTCTCCTTGCAGTCATCCGCACATCCGATCAGACATGCATCTTCATTCATTCCACCAACCTTCCGCAGTGACTGGGAGCCGTCGAGGCTGGCAGATGGGGACGCTTGGTCTGCGTGGTGGTGTTGATCGTCCAAGCAAAACTCAGGCTGAACAGTCGCGCTATGTATCCCATAACCATGCAGACATTTTCGGACCGCCTTTGCTAGTATCATATATCTCTCAGCAACCCCACCTTCTTCAATAGGGAAATCGAGTTGAAGGTGAAGGGACGCAACTGGTTGGGTCTCGCTCAACTGCCACAAGTGGATATGGTGACAGTTGACAACTCCTGGGATCTCTTGAATATCATCTTTGATATTATTGATGTCAAGATGATCCGGGGTACCTTGTAACAGTATCTTGGCGCTGGCGGTAGTCAAGGGTATGGTCGTCTTCAAGATGATGACAGCAATGAATAGGGAGACAGCAGGATCGGCGTAGAACCGGCCAGACCATGGAGTAAGCCAGATAATGAGCGCCGATGCAATCACACCCACATTGCCGAGAGCATCTCCAATGACATGTAAGATCATCGCACTGGTGCCCATATCAGTACCGCCGTTTGCTTTCTTCGCGGGCTTGCTGTGGTTGTGGTTGCTATGCGCAGCCTCCGACCGAGATCCTTTACGGGATCGGCTATCCGTGTTGCGGCGCTTCTGGGAAGGGCTGCCACTTTTGCTCTTCACAAGTGGAGAAGTTTCGGAAGGCTCTTCTGCGGTATCGTCTTCGGACTCGTCCAAAACAGTGGCAGTTCCAGGTCCACTGGAAGTAGACTTGCTGGCGCGAATAATTCCTTCTCTGAAGCTTGCTGGATACATGCTCCCATCCACGATGCCTCCGAGTTTACTTCTTCGTCGTCTGTGTATATTCGAATTCGCACCCGTGTTACTCGAGGAAACGACCCGGATCTGTGACGGCGTAACTGTTTGTATCCCACGTTAGCGTTAGGGATCAACATTTCGAGACGGCTGTCCTTTTATAGCTTACATGAATACTCTGCTTCAATTGCGCCAGTATGCCCGCCGTATCCTTCCTCCACAGTGCGGACATCGTCAACAGGGTCATCGTGCTCTGTTTCCCCGTGAGAGTGCCCTCCTAATACAAAGAACCCCGCAAGGTTTGAAGCAAGCCCCAACGAGCCAACGATAAGGATGAGTTTGGAGTTGCTGATCTCGGGAGGATCGAGGAGACGAGTGATTGCTTCGAGGATGATGGAGAGACAGAGGGCAATGAGGAAGACGGCATTGAAGAAGGCGCCAAGAATCTCTGCTCTTAGCCACTTCAGGAAGAGATTAGCATTGCACTGAGATTATCCATGGAGCAGACCTCGTACATACCCCGAATGAGTATTTGTCAGACCGTGGTCTCTGAGCAGCTTTTACAGCCCACAAGCCAACAACGAGGGAGATGATGTCGTTGAGCTAACGCGCTGTTAGTATAGCACACGTTCTCAACGCAAGAGTGCCGTCTCATCTTACCATATGAAAGGCATCTGCCATAAGAGCCAGAGAGCCCACAGCCATGCCAACACCTAGCTCCAATAGGAAGAAGGCCGCGTCAATAGCCAACATGACCGAAATTCGATTAGATCTTGACCACGCCATCGTGTCGTGAGTCTGGATAATCTAGGGTGCGATGCAGTGTCCGTGAGGACAAGATACGAGGAGTCTCTGATGAGCTGCTGGAATACTTCTGGTGGAGGATGGCCGACCAGAACAAAGAATCGCTTCGACTCTCCGCTGGTTCGGAGAGAGAAGCGCCAAGAGATGATCTATGCCATAACGAGTTAATGCGGTCCTATTCTTGTCCCCCTTGAGAAGGCCGCTGAGCATTTACAGCCATCAACGAAGCTTGTGCCTTGCCTCATGTCCTAGGCGCGACCATCCAGACTGCTCTCTTCAATACCCCTCTAGTGGTCATCGTGGGATGGGGGCTTGGCAAGACAATGAACCTTAACTTCGAGCTTTTTGAGATCATTTTCATGATCCTGGCAATCGTTGAAGAGCAATTGAGGGGGCACTCTGCGTTACTGTATACGTCATCATCGCTGTCGCTGCCTTCTCCTATCCCGGTACATCATTGTCGGCGATCCCGGATGGCTTGGATAATTGCAGCACAAGTATAGGAAGCGAGAAGGCAGCGGGGGGACGTTCTTCAGGAGCTCAGTATACATTGTTATTTACATATTCTAACGACCTCAATGATTGCTCTTTACACTTACCATCCACGTAATGTGGCCATTCTGTGTGAAGCAACACCCTCGGGCACGCCTTGAACGGCTTTGTTGAGACATTATAATCCTCTTAGCCACAACATGTCAAGTCTTCGCAGAGACCCCCGCAACTGATTTGACAACTGGCAGTTTTGACTGGTCGCTGACGCAGACCATGCAATTCTCTACCCCCGTCGACTCCGATAGTCGTTGCAAGCTCGGGTTGAAGCGTAGTAGAATGGATTCCATAAGCATGTAGGCACTCGTTGATAAGCCGTGCCTGATTCATAAAACTTGTGAGCGAATCGTCGGAAGTAAGGACATGAGCCGATGCCAGAGCCTTGTTCTGGCTCAAACGCCACGCGTGCAACTCGTGTATGGATACGACTCCTTCAACCTGCATGGCTTTAGTAGTTGTAGATTTGATTGTAAGGCGTTTTAGGCTTAAACTACCTTTTCGAGATCGTGTTTTACATCGTCAAGGTTAACGCCGAGCGGCACGCTCTCGAGCAAGATCGTACCGCTATTTCTGACTAAAGGCCAGCTTGTGAGCAATTGGCAAAATAGTGACAAAAGATATAACTTACCAAGAGGTAATGCTGAAAGCAGGATCATTATCGCGATACCCATACTGACCCCGGGATCGGCGTAGAATCTCCCCTCGTATTTGGCTTTCCATATCACTGCAGCTGCAATAATAACACCTATATTGTTGATGGCATCTCCAATCAAGTGTACTAGGACACCCATCATACCAAGATCGTGGCCCTTTCCTTTCGGTTCGATTACTTGATGGCGATGATCTTGATGGGGATGCGTTGTCTAGTACGTGTTAGCGTAATCTTGAAATATTTTAGATGTCGAGGAGCATAGCACTTACGTCTTGCAGCGTAGAAAGCTCGATGTTGTTATCAGTTTCGGCAGCAGCTGGAAGCTCGTTCGTGCCTTCGTGGTCGTGGTGATGTTCTAAGGGTTTTTGCTTCAGCTTCGCGCTGCCTGTGGGAGAGTGTAGTAATTTCATACCATGGAGGAATATAACACTGATGATGTTCAAAGTAAGACCAACACATCCCATCATTAAAATCAGCATTGGATTTTCGACCTCTGAATATTGAATTAGTTGTGTAAACATAGCAGAGATGGTAGGTATACTTTGAAGAGACACAAATCGCTCTATTGACTGTAGAAAGATGCTAACACCGAGTGCCAGGAGAAAAACGCCATTGAAGAAGGCGCCTAGAAGCTGTGCCCTTTGCCAACCAAATGACAGCGCTTTAGGGGTGTTGTCGCGTTGCGAGATCTGGATTGAGCGTGTTGGTGAGCATAATAGGTAGGAATTGAAGCCGATTTACCCTGAGTGCAACAAGAGCAACGATAAATCCAACTAAATCATTCATCTCGTAGGGTTTAGCCAACAAATCCAACCAAGTTGATTCGCAGATCCAGACATACATAGTGAAATGCATCAGCGACGAGAGCGAGTGAGTGAGTATAAAACCCGACTGAGAGCGCATTGCTAATTAGCCAGTGGACAAAATGAGTTTTCCTTTCGTCAATTAACATACCTGAAATCTCTGCAACGAAGAATGAGAACGATATGCCTATGATAATCATTAAACGTTGCGATCGAGATAATTGGGAGGACATGGCCGATAATGAGCAAAAGTTGGGAAAGGAACGTTATCTCAGGGGATGAAAAATTACAACGTGCTTCATATGACATAAGCGAACATTAATCCCTCACCGCCTCATTCGTGGCGCAGCCGCTCGCCAAGAATCTGCTTCTGTAAAAGTAAAACACCTTCTATTCTATCCACAAGTCACCATTCCTCTCTGAAGAATATTCCGTTGTGAAAACCAACATTATCGTCCACAGTTCCCTCAACATCTCCTTCCAGATGTCGGGCATTCTCAGCAAAATCACTGACCAGATTTCTGGGCAAAAGCAGTCGACAGGGTCGCAGCAACCTTCATCTGGGCTCCTACACAAGTTTACCGACGCTGTGACCGGTCAGAAGCATCCTCAAGATTATCAGAACCAAACGGGAGACAATGAAGGGGCACATAATGTAAATCAAGGAGGCTTTGGTGGGAATCGAGGTGGCCATGAAGGGTACCAAGGCGGGTATGGTGAGAATCGAGGCGGCCATGGAGGCTACGAGGGAGGATACGGTGGGTACCGAGGTGGCCATGAAGGGTACCAAGGCGGGTATGGTGAGAATCGAGGCGGCCATGAAGGGTACCAAGGCGGGTATGGTGGGAATCGAGGTGGCCATGAAGGGTACCAAGGCGGGTATGGTGGGAATCGAGGTGGCCATGGAGGGTACGAAGGCGGGTACGGTGGGAATCGAGGTGGCCATGAAGGGTACCAAGGCGGGTATGGTGGGAATCGAGGTGGCCATGGAGGCTACGAGGGAGGATACGGCGGGAATCGAGGTGGCCATGAAGGGTACCGAGGCGGGCATGGTGGGAATCGAGGTGGCCATGGAGGGTACGAAGGAGGACACGGCTGGAATCAGGGTTAGTTTCAGCTTATACTGTTAGGGTCAACTGTTATTGGCATCTTCACGTTTTTTGTTGAGTCTAATGCCTGTCCTTGTTCCTCTTCCCTCCAGGTGAGATCTGATCTGCTAAGATGAGACGCTCGTTGTCTGCTAAAACACGCATAAGTGTCAACACTCTGAATATTCAATCAGCAATGTAAATATGGTGGTTGTAGCTTTTGCAACTCATCGCACTACTGTACTATATTGGACAGACTACCGACTGAAAACTCCATTTTTTGATACCAAACATGTGCATTTACGTATCGTCAGTGATGTAGGGGATGTGGTACCTTCTTGCAAGATAGAAATAAATCAATATACGAGTAGACATTTGAGGAACTCATTGCCAAGATCAGTCAAGATTTGTGCCTGGAGAGAACACTACTTCAGGCTCTCAGCGTGACGACTCAGGGCCGAGGGACAATTTCCAAGCAGATTGATTGATTGATTGATTTATGCGTTCATACACGGTTCCAGCCTCCTATATGGTGGCTATGCCGGAGAAACGCAGGTTGGCTAAACCACCAAGGTGTATTGGACTCATGCAACGCACCCTACTTCACCATGCCTCAGCATGACCAGTGATCACCTTCCTGCGCGTGGTCTGGTTTCTATCTACGCATATACTTGTATACATATCCGTTGACAGAAGTGCTCTGTTTGTGACTGGACTGCAGTTGCAGGAAGTGGTGATGCTCTCCCAGATCCACAGAATTGTGTGTGCTGTGTGTTTGTTGTATTGTACTGTGTAAGTATAATGTTACAGCATCTGAGCTCTTCATTGCAGCCACCTTCCTCATATGCTGATCACCGCCGTCATCGGTCCCCAGCACAGTCCCATCTGCCACTATGACCAGAGCCGTGCGTGAACTGTCAGGCCCTAAGGACAATTCGAGATCGAGTCGCAGTCGCTTTCGAGGTTGCCGTCGCCACTCGCAAATCCATCGTCCTACTAGCCACGCTGTTATCTTGAGCATGATGGGTTGGTAGCCGTAGGATTCGAACCTACCAGTACAAGCTGTCTTCCTCGACTCTGGCCGTGAGAAGAGTATACACAGCAGCATGGAAGGACAAGAACAAGCTGCTAAAACGGAACACGCCATAGATGAGGCTATTAACTATCTGTGACAACTGCTGCATTGAACTGGACTGGGATGGTAAGCCTGGTAAGGATCACATCCTGAGTGTTGGAAGTATCAACAAGATATGTGCAAGTTTGGTCTTAGGTATCTCGTATAAAGAGGTCGAGATGGTCGTCTCGAGGAAAGCAATTATTACGGAGGGGGGTGCCATGAACACCATCAAAACAGTCGGCATAGATGGCGAATGGAAGGAATGGTTTCTGTTGAACAAGCTATAGTCAATTTTGAAAAATTGATGAGAGTTGGATGAGGAATTGGTTTCCATGCCTGTCTTTGAATATTTGAGCATACAAGAGACGTCAACCACCATTTCCAATATCGACTACGATCAGCACAAAGAAAGTCGCCAAAACCTGCGGGGGATTGGTTAAAAGGACGTCCTCCGAAAAATTGCTGTTTACATAGACTCACGAGGAAGATTCCTGTTGATAAAAGGGTAATCTCGAAGCCTCCCGAGATCGACTTGCTCCTAACAAGCGCATTTTGCGTTCTCCTAGTTCTGAATGCTCCATTCAGCAAAGTACAGATTGCCGGTCCTTGGCAAATATAGGACAATGGCTTTCCAAGTACATAGTCTCCAAAGCGTGCATCTGGGGTGGGGGAGTGTTGAAGTCGACTGTTTGGGCCGTGAGTATACATATCCTTGATGAGGCGCTAAGCAATTTCTGTTGAATGTGCTTACAAGATTTGCGCAACTGTAATGCCCATCATCGATAGAGCTCGCGAGGTTCTGAGATGGCTAAGGAACGTTCGTTCAAGGGCTGCGAGTAATTATTAGTGGTTTCATTTACGTTGTGGAGACCTAACTAGGGAAATAGGCAAAGTGATGACTCTACGAGAACAAAGAGAAGAATATAGATCTAGATAGGAATTTCTGATCATCTGGAGTGCGTACCTAAATGGTCTCTATATGTATCGAGTGGAACGATAATGCTGACTCGGCCTTTCCAGAACTTAAAGATATCATAACTGAAACGTGCGAGAAGACCCGTTGGCTGGGGCTCTTCTGCTCCAATGGCTGGGACGTGAGGGCGATGGTCTGATCTTTTAACCATAGCGATACAGTTGCGCAACTCTAATGCAGTGCCACAGTCATAGATTTCTTACCAAATGCATAGTGGTTGAAAGCTTTTCGAGTTTTTGGCTGAAGAAGGCAAAAGTGGAAGGTGAAGGTCGCGTCAATTGTCGCTCCCGCCGAATCCCGATGATTTGCCGTAGGCCCAGGTAATCTTTGGCGCCTGGCGACTGAGCAGCCAGCAGAAACATCGCTCCCTGCTTTTGGCGCCCTATCTTCACCATGGAGCTCCTCAATCTTCCGTCTTGCTAATCGAATCATGTCCGATCATTGAGACTTCTCTTCGACCTCTGCAATGGCTTCACCGACTCGCAATGTGCACTACGACATCGAAGCAACACCTTCAGACCCGAATGATCAATCTCGCCTTGGAGCGGCGCATTACATCCACTCCGAACCTGACATCTCCAATCTCCCTCCTGCACCGATCCTCAAGCGACGAGTGACCCGCTCCAACACCTTCAAAACAGTAAATGAGAACCTAACGCAATTGAATTGGCATCCGGGCCAAGAACCAGGACTCGATCCCTCGAAACCTAATGGCGGCAGGCCTCATACGCCCACTCTGCACGAGGAATGTCAGATCACTGTCGTGGACTTCAGTGAGGAGGACATGCGCATGCGTGATATGGATAACGCACAGCTCATAGACTTCCTGCAAGAAGATCAAGAGGATTGGATCAGGTGTCGATGGATTAACTAGGGAAGTACAAGAAGCTGCACAAGTTGGCAATTGAAGATCTGGTCAATACGAATAATCGGACGAAAGCTGATTGGTGAGAGGATCCCTGGTTTTGTGTCAGTCAGAGACTCGGGTGCTAAAGGTATGCGGACCACACTTATATTGTATTGACGCTGCAGAAGCTAGTGCATCTCCTTCCAGATGAGGAAGACAGCGACTTTGATTCGGACGATGAGTCGCCAAACAGTGTTGGAGAAGGCAGAAAGAGGCACAAACGAGGACGCTTCTCGAAGATGATACAGAAGATATACTCAAGCACCAAGGGAAAATCGGGCAATCGAGACGATTCGGAGCCAGTTAATTTCACAGCGGGTGCGCATGATCCAACGAACGGACATATTCCAGCGCATACAAACGGAATACCCAGCGTGGGTGTCGAGAAACTGAGGACGCTCCAAAGGTATCATGGAGGCCCGAAGAAAGAGCGAATGGCCTTTATGGAGGCACACTCAGCACTTACAAAGAAGAGGCTAGCTGTCAGCGCCGAGCAGGTCTCGATATTTCTTACAGCTGGTAAGTGCTACAATCACCCACAGCGCTTTCAACCACTGATATCTTTTCCAGATAATACCGTCATATCGTTTTTCGAATCTTCCGCTGATGACATTGAGCTCCCTATTCTCAGCCGTCTGAGCACTGCGGATACCATTCTCAGGCGATCATGTGACGCTTCTATGATCACTCAAGCTATCACTGATGCCATCGTCGATCTTGCTATCCCCGTCACCAACGCTTATCAAGATGTTATCGGCGAGCTGGAACTTGATGTCTTAACCCAACCGAGTATGACACACGTAACCGGCTTGTACATAATTATGAGCGAGATCACCTCCATGCGCAATTTGGTTCTTCCGATCGTGAACCTCATCAACTCTCTTCGCGACCACAAGATCAACACTATCGGCGACGTCGGCCCCAGCCAGGCCAAGAGAGCCGTCTCCAGCGTGAAGATCAGTCCCACGGCTCAAACTTACTTTGCAGATGTCAAAGACCATTGTGTCCTATTCACACAATCTCTCGACCAGATGAGGCGTTCTGCCGACGGGATGATTGACCTAATCTTCACCACCATCTCCGCCTTCCAAAATGAGTCTATGAAGCAATTGACTACCGTGACAATTGCATTGAACCCCCCCCCCAACATAAAAAGGAAACCTCGAAAGTAAATCCCCATAGATCCGAGGCTGAGCGATAGAAAATTAAATGGTTTTAGATTCAGAAACGATTATTTCTCAAAAGAATGCGATCAACTCTTTGAACCTTGCCAACTAGTGCATCAAAGCCCGCAGTAGTGGTCGAGAATCGATTGATTTATCTAAGAAAGACGGAGAACATAACTATATACATATAAAACACGACAAACAGTACTGAAACGACCGAGACAGTGCCTTCATGTGACCTTGCATGTGATATAACTTCAATCTGAGCTCTTTCCTGCCATATAGGCCTTAATGAGATCCTCGTGCATATCAGCCTCATTAACCCAGGTATTATCATCTTCTGGATATCCTTTCCACTTGACCCAGTATTGGGTAATCATCTTCTTCCGCCTCCCTCGACCAACCGGGACAACTTGATCATCTATAACTCGCTCAACTTCGAACTGGTTATCCTCGGGGTCCACAGCGGATGGCCTATTTTCCTGAACAGCTTGTTCGCTGAGCTGCTGATATTCTGGGCCTTGATGAGAAGTAGGTATGCCTTCTGCAGAGCCGTTACCAGGACTATTGTGGGCTCCACTGATATGTGAGTCGGGTAGCTCTTCGCGATCAAGAATATTCCGTAGATCTAGTTTGTGATGAGTAAACGGTACAAAGATTGAATAAGCAGTCTCGGTTACCTGGATCTAACGAGTCGCCGACAAACACAAAATCTTCATTAAAGCATTTGCGCCCTCCTTTCTCAGTAGCTATATCTTCATAGGTCAGAACATCAGTTGACTCCACTGATGGCTTCTCGCCGGGTAGAGTGTCTCTGATAGTCGAAAGGTCCAGCCACCAGTCACTGTCGTCCGCTGGGGTAATAAAAGCTCCTATATTTTAGTCAGACTCAAGTCTCCGAAATATCGGTGTTATTAACACATACTCGGAGCTGTGGCAACATGTGTAAGAGACTCACCAGCCTCTATTGCTTGAGACTCTTCGCCGAAGTCTGTAAGGCCTTCTACTTCAATCGTATCATATTCCGACCCTATGTTGCACACCTCAGAAGATTCCGTCACGGTGTTCGATTCACGGGAAGTAATAGTAAAGCTTGGACGTGGCGATGAGCGAGTTGTGTTTTCTCCGACAGGTGCGGCGGTATCTGGCATAGAAAGAAGGAGTGGGTCAATATTGCCATTAGCGTCATTAGGAATTTGTGACACTGGCATATGAGTTGCACTCCCGCATGCGTCAGTTATTGGCGTTGAAGCCCTCGAATTGAGTGAAGGGGGCGTTGATGGAGCTGTCGAAGGAGCAGTTGATAGCGTACTTGAAGGAGCAGAACGAATAGCTGCTGGATTCGAGGCATTATGGCTCTTTCGACACCACTGTTCCGCCGTCTGGTATACAAATTCGTATGCTGGTTTGGAGCATTCTCCAACATCTGGTTCGCGCTTAATAACGCTTCTGACCCTCTTAGTTTTAGACCATCTGGCGTCTACTTCATCTAGGGGCCGAGATTTCTTCATTCTCTTGACGAATTCAGCACCATGGTTGTTCTGAAGGTGAAATTTCACCTGTTGCGCTGATACGAAAGCGTCGGGACAGTGTAACTTTGGGATTGGGCATTTAGGTGATGTTCCCTCATGCAGACTTCCAACATATTTTTCGAAGATTCCAAAGTGGTCGGAAATATGATCTCTCCATTCGGCCCTGTCATGGAACTGGTGCATTCGTTCAGCAGCTGAAAGCGTCGTATCGTCCTGACAGAAGGGACATATGCCAGGCGAAGCTAGGGTCCCGCCGTGGAAGAGCGGATCACACTGAGCCGGTAGAGGTTTATGGCCGTCCAAGTGAACCTGGCAGTGGTTCTCCCACTCGCCTTTTCCCGTAACCCATTCGCTACAGAAGAAGCACATTTCTGCAAATCCACAGGTGGCTCTAAGGCTCTTTCTATAACAGCCATAGATATGCCTCCATCTCTGGGCAGCCGGTTTACTATTCAAAAATGTAACATTAGCACTTTGTATTATACGAGCACTGAAAAAGGTTTTAAGGAGTATACGAACCTATTAATCTTCCTCTTAGACTCTGTCGGCAAGCAAAGGCACTTCTCCGGTTCCAAGCCCGGACGAACCGCTACTTCAGTCTCTTGCTGATAGAGCGCGATCATATCACGGAGGACTGCTCGGCCTTCTTCACTACGAATAGAAGCGACGGTAAACAAACTAGATGCCAAGCGGTCGCGTTCTGGCATCAAGCCGCGGACGCGGGAAAATATAGTCTGGTGATACCCGATCAAGTGGTTTTCGCCTTTGGTGGAAGGAATTCTGCTCGGCTGGAGTTTCCGGCTCTTGCGGAGCTCTTCAGCAATAAGCTTTCTTTTCTCTGCACGTAAGTCCTTTCGTCGATCCGTGACAGCCGAGTCGTCCCTAGTATCTAGAGACAGAGCTTCCAGCTCCTGTTCGATGGCTGTAAATTCTGGGCTACTTTCAAGTTCATGCTGTTTTTCTGCCGGAAGAGACTGCCAAAGTTCAGGATTGCGACACAAGGTCATGGACCGAAATCTGTCGTTAACAATACTACGTAGCTTATCGCCGAAGTAGCTTCCTTGGCCGTCAGTTCCAGCGTTGTTAGGTGCATAATGATCACGATGAGTGTTCTCATCGGTATGGCCGCCATGCTTCATCCTCTGAGCCGTTGAATAGAGCTTATCTAAGAACACGTTAGTTTTGAAGACACATCCTCCCAATTAGTACGTGAAGCATACCAATAAGAAATAGACCTTCGGCTCTAAAATCATGGATTGTAGGCGGGAGCTCATATCCCGAACGAAAGCCCAACTCTCTCACACGTTTACTGAGTGTGTTTGCCGTGTCGATCTCTCCATCATCTTTCTGGAAGAAGGGCAGATCAAGGACCTCTGGATCCCAATGGAGTTGGAACATCTCATCTCCGGTCGGCTCGAGACTAAGAAGTGCATCCATCGTCTTGTAATCTCTGAAGACCCTTTTTGCGATGAATTTGGCGAGATACGTAAGGATCGGATTACAAAAGAGCGGTCGAGGTTGTAAACCTTCATGCAATGAGTGCTCTGGCCTATTTCACGATTAGTCTTTGGGAAATGGCTTCAAGGTGTTAAATAGTAGAACGTCACCTTTTATCTGGCTTAAATGTCATGTTTTTTGCGTCTCGTACAACCTGCATGGCAAACTCTGCCCTTCCATCCTCATTTCGAAACACCGCAAAAGTGATGTCCTAGAATAAACCGTGAGTCGTTCGCCTGGTCTTGGGAGAGACTAAAGAATCAGGGCTTACCCGATAATAAAGGCCTCGACCTGACCCAGGACGGCAGGTTGATTGTATGTACTCGCCGACTCTTGCTGATGTGAATACTTGCATTTGGAGCTGGCCCCATACTTCCAATCTGGTTCTTGGCTGTCTGTAAGTATGCCAATCATTTGACCAGAGCTGTGTTCCAAGGTGAATAAAGTGAATCATAGTGCCGTACTTCCTCTCTCGCTTCCTATAGCGCAGACCGATTTCCTTCTGCAAAGGACCTTTTATAAACTATACTCTGTTAGCGATTGCATATAATACCTCAAGGGAGTGGAAACAACGCCTCCAGGACTTACGTTCGAGATGGTAGTAACTACTTCAGGGTCTATCTTTGGCTTGCGACCTGCCCACTGCCAGCCTGCTGTAAGATCCTTCCACGAGCGGACAACAGATCCTAACCCTGGAATATCGTCGCCATAAGCACCTACGATACCATATGCGATACATCTGGCCCAATCTTTCGACGTCTCTATATCGTCTGGAGTAACTCTAGGGTGTTCGAGTTCATACCTATTTAGTAAAGAGATAAGCGTTGGAAGAAATTTTTGCTAGAGATCAGGAAATGAAATAGGCCTTACTGGTCCCATCGTGCTAGGGCACGAGTGTAGTTTTTCTCTGTTCCTGGCTGGAGATCTTTTTTCACCTTTTTCCCGTTGACAATTTCTGACCCGATGGCAGAGCCTTTGCCACGGGATCGTGCGAAGAACTCCTCCGGCGACTCCTTTTTGGGCATTGAGAATACTGAAACAGTAACTTGCAACAATTGGATAAAACGAATTGTGTAGAGAGATTTAGGAAGTTGATCGAAAGATGAGATTAAAGAAGGGAGGTATTCAGATCAAGACAAGTACGGAGCAGGAAGGAATTTATAGAGGGAAAGAGCCGTACTCTCCTCTCAAGGGCATCCATGTTGGACCAACTTACACTGTAGGCAAAGCACTGGGTATATTTTTGGAAAGTGTCCACTTTGGGTTCCTTGGGAACTTGTTTGGGCTCCTTGAGCATCGTCGTCAAAACTTGTCAAAACTGATGTGAGAGAACAGAGGGCAGATCAAGTGTGATTGGCTAAAAAGCGGGAATCCAAAACACGTGACGATGTGGTAAATCTTGCTCAGGATGCTCAGGCCTGCTCGGGCGAGCTGCTCAGGGTGCTCAGGGGTGCTCAGGGTGCTCAGGTGAGTTGCTCAGGGTGCTCAGGTTCCTCAGGCGAGTCGACTGAGCCGAGGGTGAGCTGAGGGTGATTAGCGCCTGAGCAAGAGCAGCAAGCTTACTAACCCGATACAGGACACAAGAATGGGAAAATTAATCCATAATACCTAAATAGTCAAGCTGATTTCCTCGTTTGTGTACCCACTTGTCATAGCTACTAAAAGTATGGAAACTACCAGACTCATAAGAATCGGGTGCATCGAAAGAGAAGAATAGCTTACCCAGCAGAGCAAAAAAAGCAGACAGCTACGCCGAAAAAGAAAAACGAAAAGACGATGAGGTCATTAGAATACTCAGTTGAGGGGTGAGTAAAGAGCTTAGTGCAAACAATAAACGGGAGCGTTGTAAAAAGAAAGCCCCCAAAAAGATGCGAGTGGATATTGACTGTAGCTATAAGTTAGCCAAGTCAAAGGTCTCTTAGCGAATGGCATACCCGTCTCGTTATGTAAAGCGAACATACTCCTAAGCGACACCGAAGCTGATTGTAGTGCCGGTCTAGTCATGTGCAAAGTTTGTTCTCCCTTCAAAGGAGTAAAATTCTTACCGATAACCCGAGATGATGAACTCATTGTCTCTGAATAACATTAGAATTATACTGACATATCCAATTGAAAAGACACTAACTGTTGCCATGCGGCTTAATCCCATGATTAGTAGGACTTCTAATTCGGTTTATTAAGGTACTCCATACCTAATTGGTCCCATACTAGAAGAGTCGGGGGTCCCTCTGCGGCTTCCGGGGGCTGGCTGAAGAATAAGCGGGGCATTTCAAAAGTAAATGGTGGTTAGTCAGACAAATAAGGATATATCCGGACTTCAGGAATATATGTAGTCTATTTCAATATATGGAGCAGATATTGAGCGGGTACTGACCCGGCAGATGCTTTGATCTGATACGAAGTGCGGAAACCAGGATCTCGAAACCGAGATGCTGGAACTCGAAGCTACGAAACAGGATTCACAGTCTCTCCGCCCTCGCTGGGAAACGCAAATGTAGAGACCTAGTGACGGTCTCGACTCCGAGCCAGAGAGTGATTATGTGCTTGAGAAACTGCAGAAGTTTCGCCTATAACTTGATAGGTGCGCCCCTAAAGACAAATAACGACGACGACCACGAAAAACCCAGTTAGTCCATCAATAGCACCACAATAGCACCAGCACCTCGACAGCAACATCGCCTTCTTTCAGTTCTCAATTCTGTCCTGAGATCCACACTACGCGAAGGTCTTCACCCTCTTTCTCCTTTTGGACTATCACTTTTAAAGTCAACATGAAAATCTGCAGCTCTTATTTTTACCTTTTCAGCATGATCGCTCTGGTCACTGCGAAATCCTGTGAGGTACCCCACGTCGCCATGACAGTTCAATTTGCCGGAAAAACTTCTCTTGGAACTCAGCAAGCTTCAGAGTTTGTGTTACCGCTCTTTTCTGACTGCACATATCAATTCCCGGGCGATGCAGTGCTCGCCAGCGGCAAGTGGATCTTACGTCTCATTATATTGAATCTGTCTAACATAATCGACAGTCACAGGGCCAGCACCGGCGACGATGGTTGCCATGAGCTTTGCAGACAATGGATTTTTCACGGACAGGGAGGGTCAGCTGCTTGACTCAGAAAACCTTGATCGTTTCTTAAGTCACTTTGGCGAAGGTGTCGACGCGAACACTCTTCTCAATCTTGTGATATGCAGTGTCTTCACCGATGCTGGTGGGGAAATCACAATTGGGCCAAGATCGCGATTTGTTTTCAATGGTGAGGCTTCGCAAGGTATCAGCCATTACCAGTGTATTCCCGGTTTCGTTTTTGGATGATACGCTCTCATCAGGGATTTTCCGATATGGAAAGGGGTAGAGGGACCTCGCAAGACTGGATAGATCTGGATTTGGTGTATAACAAATAAGGCATTGAACATCTAAATTGGACAATTTGAATATCTCATTTGAAAGGCTAAGTCCTTATGCGCTGCATACATACTTAAATGAAAAAGAACCACTTCCTCCAAGTGCGCCTAGTTCCGCCTCCTAAAAGAGGGGCATGCTCATCGTCATCTGTCTCGGCTACCCAAGACTTGTCTTCCATCCAGAGATCAGGAGCTCCAAGCTGCGTTACGTCAAGATTCTCAGTGACGAGTTGAATGGCTATACTCTCAGTTGAGGCTTCGAAAATGTTGCGTGGCGCATACCTTGTTCTTCATCGAACCCAGCCCGAACGAGAATCAGTCTCAAGTTCAAAAGCAATGTTCTAAATGGCCTCGGGTCCCAGCTTGGGTTCCCAAGAGCGAGTGAAAGGCCTTGCATGATGTCCTGGTTTTGCCTTTCTCGAGTAAGGGAAGGGAAGCTATCCCAAGTCTCCTTCAGACTGCACAAATCTTGCCAGTCAAGATGAAGGATATCGTTCGCATCGAGGCAGCTTAGGCAATCGTGGATACGTTTCCAAGAATATGTGTGTCCATTCATTAATCGGCATAATTCGTGAATAAGCTCAGCGTCTTGGAGTGCATCGATTCGCAATAGTTCACGGTATGCCCAGGTACTCTCAATAGGTTGCGACATTTTCTTTCGATATGGGCCATCTGCTATTCCAGGATGAATGGAAGCCAGCTTAATAAACCTTGAGAAGAGCATTCCGAGCACTGACCCAAGAACCGAAGTCAGGTACTGGAATCCTACACGTGACTCCCCTTTCCAGTAAGCGAAGAGCTGGGGTTCAGGAACCGAGTACCGAGAGCCGCGATCTCAATCCACGCCAACTTCTCCTGGGGGAACCCCTCCTATAAAGCGCATCTTCGATTGTTCTATCCACATCAGTAGTAAAGATTTGCTCATCAATCTATCCTAATATCAAATTTCAACACCACAACACTATCTTGATCTCAACCGTATTGCTACCATGGGTTTTATCCGCACATCGGTTATGGCTGTTGGAGCTTTCCTTGTTGCAAAATTCATGTAAGCGGTTTACAGAGTTTGCTGGTTCCTTACTGAACGTCTCCAGTCTTCATGAAAAAGATGCCGTCCAGGACAGCTACCCACACGAGTCTCGATACGAGCGTCGGGAGGTCCGCAGATCTCGGAGAGCTTCAAGAGGCCATGGATCACGGGGTAGCCGTTCTACATATTCTAGCCGGGACTAGTGTATTTGAGGAGATATAGCTGGAGAAATCTTGGGTTTTGAGTTCTGTATTACTGTTTATGGAGCAATGTAAAGGGCATTCCTCGCAGCTGTAAAGTATAGAATGACACAATCTCGACATGATCATCACAATTAGAGTTTTTTTCTTCTATTTTTTTTCATTGTATGAACTTAAAGGATATCATTTTGATTTGTGATAACTTAGTCCTGTGCAGTCTGTCAACTCATGACCTTTGATGCCAATCACAATTTCTTCACAAAGGCTCTCTGTGATCATCTCCTCGTACTGCTTATCAAGAATCTTGTCCGACAATGTATCCAGATACTTCCATAACTGACCGCCAGCCTCCGCCGTCTTCTCTCGACAAAATTCCTTCCAGGCCTCTCGCCTCTCTTCGTCTGACTTTTTGATGGACTGCCGATGGCGTGATTGATTTGAACTGAGCTCCTTGACGCACTGGGTCAATCGTTCCAATCTGGCGCGCTGCTCCCGATCATGAATCTTGCGTGAGTTGAGGCAGCTGGATAGTTGTTGATTTTGGATGTATAATACTTCCACCACGTCTTTCAGGAGCCTGTTTTGTTTTTCCAATTCAGACTTCTCGGCCTGGAGTTTCTCAAACAAAGGAGGTGTGTGCGGTAGCTTGATCTGTTGAAGTGACATTTTCCCTAATGATGTTATGTGATGATTGCTACTTTACACATATATATGTTAGAAACGAGCCGTATCGAGGTCTGTAGGAAACTGGTTCCGAGAACTCGTATCCCGTTGCACTGGAACAAGCCCTGGTCGGCCAGCTACCACAAGCGAGAACATAATAAATAAGTCCAGTCACTCACGCCCCCTCCAAATAAGCGAGATGCATTACAAAGATGGCCAACCGAAAAGGAATCATGGGCTTGCGTTCCATTCCTGAACATGAAGATGAACAGTTCTTGAGCAAAAGATGGGAGGACTTTGATCATTCCCAGAAATTCGGTCTCGGAGTGTGGGGATCCGCATGGACGATACGCGACAGAAAGACATCGATTCGATACGTTCTCCAATCGTGCCATCAATCATCATGGACCTTACCCCGATTCAAACTACTCGAATTCGCAAGACAAAGAGAAGACTTGTTTGTCTCCCCACGGTTTTTGTTTTTTCGTGGTGAAACAGTATATGTCTGCTCTGATATAGGGGGTATCTGTCTGGCAGAATTGATAGACAGTACCGTGGCTATACAAGAAGACCAAGCAGCAGCAATTCTTAGACAGGTGAGAGCATCTTCGTCACTAAGTCAAGGCGCTAAAACTGCCGAAGATAATCGGCTCCCTACAACTACTATTCATGAAGAGTATCTTTTACGATGTGACCGCCTCAAATGTGTTCATCGTCGAAGATGGATGTGAGGACGTGACTGTTAGGCTTAGTCAGTAACGACACTGCAGAGAAGTAGAACCTGGGCTAACTTCTTCCAGGTGGCTTCGGGCGAAAACTGTACCCAGAAGTCAGAGCGGATCAAGCAGCTCTCTGCGAGGTCATTGGCCATCTTGCGTATCACATGATGACAAGAATGCCGCGAATCATTCAAGAAGATGAAGTACAGCCATTCGAGCAAATGACAATCGTCCGCACGGAGTCTGTAAATATTCCTATTGGGACGGAGCATCAGATGAGCTCAAGTTTCTACGATTTCCTTGAGGCTTGCATGGGTGGTGCACAAACCCTGGAAGCCCTTGCCAGAGTAAGTTCAGGAGAAATTTAGAATCACTAGTGGACTAAAATATCATGCTAGCATATGTTCATGAGAAACGGACATGGTCGTGTACGGCCTCTGCTTGACCATGTACGACGTACTTCCGTGGTGGGGCAGTTGTGGAGCTCAATGGAAGGTCTTGGATTGCGATAGGTCGCTCCAGCGGCACTACGTGAGGGGAAGTGTCGATGTTGTGTTGGTGTTTTGTTGGTGGCGTGTTAGTGTTTTGTTGGTGGCGTGTTAGTGGCGTATTGGTGGGGCGTCGACAGCATGGTGAACAACCCATTGTTGAACAGAGGGGAAGATGGGAAGTGGGATGAGGGCTGGAATGCGGACGGCCCATAGTATCAATAGCACCCAAATGTCAATGTATGTGAATTCATTTTACTTTAGCTACATCTTTGATTGTACTATGAAAGTTCCATTCTCGTCATTCATCAAACCGTCGCCTCTTTGATGGCTCAAATAGATGATTAATATCATCTTTCGGCGGGGTCCTTCTTGGATCATTTCCTGACATCGCATCTCGTATACGTTTAGACACCTGGATAACTTGTTCCACACGTTCATACAGCTCATCAATGGCTCCCTCCGCGCGCACCTCCGAGCGCTCAAACTTCTTGTCCACATGATCTCTGAAGTCATTCAAGCGTGTGGTAGTGGCAGTAGCCATATCTTTGTTCGCAATCGCCATCTGCTGGTTCGCCTCCGCCATCTTCTCGATCATCTGCATAATGGTGGTCTGGTCTTCTTGAATTTTGGCCAAGATAGAAGCAAATCTACTGAGAGTCTGAGAAATATCAGAGTCACTGAGACGTCAGCTGTCTACCTCACAAAGTCATTGGGAGAGTAATCACCTTGCAGAGTCTACTGCCGTTGTGGCAGTAGACAAGTTGTCGTCGGAATTGCTGCTAGCCTCGCTTGCCCTGGTAGATGCTCTCGCACCTCTTCCTACGCTTGACTTGGGGGACCTCGGAGGTCCTGATACAGGTCCTGATGATCCTGACTGAGGGCCTGATGATGATGAAGGCGCGGGGGTTGAATCAGGTCCAACTGCGCAATGTTGGCTATCGAGTATGGCATCCAGGTCAGTGTCGAGTTGCGGGTCAAATGGCAATTGACCCCAAGAGCCTCCACCGGTCTGCCCTACGGACTCGAATTCAGGATCCTCGTAATACCTGGAGTTACTGTCTATCGGTACGGTTCGCACCTGTCGAGTCTGGTCGACTCTCTGGCTGTCAAAAAGACCTCTGCCTTGCCCTAGTGAGGAGTCCGTGTTGAAGAATTCCGGTCGTCCATGATCAACTCTCGAGGCAATCATTCGACGATCATGAACTTCATATGGCCGTGGTGCCCCTCTTGGGCCAGGTTCAGGTCCATATTGGCCTCGGACAGGTCCATGGGCGTCCATAGGCATGGGACGAAAGTTTGCGGTTTCGTAAGGCATTTGTGAGCCTCTAGCAGCCGAGTTCGAATAGACAACGTGTTGAGACATGATTGATGATTGCTTCTCGAAACTGTTTCCGGGGGCGTACTGGTGCAATATCTATCCCTCGCCTACTGCGGCTATGGAAACAGATCCAGGTTCTCAGAGCTCAGTGATCGGTGATCGATTACGGGATCCAGTCCCCGCTTGGGGCGCCAGCGCTTATGGAGGAGTGCCGTATGGCCGCATGTTGGGCCAACATGGCATACTTTATAAATACCCCTAGCTTGTGTCTCAAGGGAAAACATCCTGGCTTGTATCTCAAGGAGCACTAAAGGAAATCGAGAAGAATTTATCTCGTCGCCAGAATGAAGCTCACTATCCTACCAATCATCCTGTTAGCTGTACAAGCGAGCGCGGATAATCATCTGCCAGTGACTTGTATGTCCGCGCCAGTAACGCCGCTATTTCCCGGTCTGGCAGTAAATGCAAGGTGAATCACATCCTTTGCTCCACTAATGCGAAGTTGACTGTGTGAAGACTTGATTCCCAAGGGAAACGATGCGAGGCAACGCTCGCATTCAGCAACCCGGACTTCTTTCCTGTCCGATTCGATTTCAAAGCCATAGAATGCCCAGGATATGAGGAAGCCGAGTTTCGTGTTCCACAAGAAGTTCCCAATGGAGATGCTTTCATTTTATGGTACGACACAACTATCTTCCCTCTGAAGCAGCTGAATTGAAATCATCTCAGGCGTTGTGCCAACCAGCAATCTACGACCTGTACCCAGGCCACAATCACAGGAGGATCCGAAGACGCAAATTCAATAGAGTTTAGCCAGTCCGGAATTATCAGGTGCATTCTTCCTGTTGCAACCCAAACTACCCTGATCACCGTAGTGGAGCCATCCACGACATTCACAAGAACAGCAACCTCGACAATCCTTTCCACATCAGTTCTCGGTCCTGTGAGTCGTACGGACTCTGCCATGTCAATGCCAAGCGCTAGCGTTCCATCGAGCGTCCAGCCCGTGTCAACATCAACTGCAAGCATTTCACCTGAGGTCCAGATTGTGATATCGACATTGACTGACGGCACCCGTACTGCCGTGACAACTTTCACCTCGACCGCATCACCAACAGGTAACGTGCCAGCATCTTCTGCAAGTACAGGGATGTCACCCGAGGTCCAGATTGTGGTATCGACATTGACTGACGGCACCCGCACTGCCGTGACAACTTTCACCTCGACCGCATCACCAACAGGTAACATGCCAGCATCTTCTGCAAGTACAGGGATATCACCCGAGGTCAGAACCGGAGTGATAACGTCTGTTGACGGGACTCCCACCACTCTTTCAACCTTCACCTCTACAGCTTCGACTACTAATACATCTCCTACTCCTGTGACATCCACTTCCGTGGCCTCGCCTGCTCTGGCAATGACTGCGCCTTGTAAAGATTGACTGGTGGTATTTTTACCGTATGTTGTGATATTCTCTGGTCTCAGTTTCTAAGTGTATTTGATGTAAATGGCGTGCTTGGATTTAGTTAGCAAATAGAAATTGAAATACCCTCTTATCTGTTGCAATCAATTACGAACTACCTTCCCTTCCCATCGGCGATCGTCCCCCCTAGACGCATGGCATGCTTTGCAGGATCACCTTATCAGCTGGCATTGCTGACGGAGGTAGTTCCGATGGCAACTTGCATGACATTAACTAAACTTGGGCTTCTTCCACCCCAGAGGAGAAGATTTAACTTTGTGCACTCGTCTAATTTTTCTCCTTTGGGTAATTGTGTCATTTTCATGGCGTTCTCTCCGTTCGCCAACCTCAATAGTCTCGACTACTTGGTTTCCTGTGCTGCCGAAGTGGGGAAGGCGATCCTTGTCAGCCATCTTCTGCTGCCCTGGATCATGGGTTGGTGGCTGCTGCCAAATGTTGGTGATAGGTTTGGCTTACTTGCATGATCGGCTGCAGCTGCATGCAAGGCGTTCAGACTCGGAGGTCCGTGCAGTAGTTCATGTAGCAATCCCTGCAGCCACATGGATGAAGACGCCAACAGAACCTCAGATCTTGGATCCAAGCTCCGAGATCTCAGTTCTGCGAACCCGGAAGCTCTGCCAGCAAAGAAGGGATTGCAACATGCGTTCAAGTGCTATGATAAAAGACGTTTCCATCACCGTCTCAATGCTCCAAATCAACAGCTCGATTTTTAAAACAGATCAGTCAACACACAATCTCCATTACAATGCCAGTTCCATCTCACATTAATCCCAACTACGACGCCCACATTGGGCAGGTCCGTCTCGAACCTCTAGGAGATTCGCAGCTTCACCCCGATTTCCATTATCGATCTCCAGAGTGCTTGGCCCCTGTCGAAGACTCCCACTTCGAGCCTGCAGTCACGGTCCTGTCAATGTCGCTTCAATGGGAGCGTCTGTTGGCCCAGGAGAAGCGCAGAAACCGATCTCTCATGTCTTGGGTATTCTCTTTGCAAGACCAACTGCGGCAGGCGGATGCGAGCTACAAGACATTGAGGCAGCAATATGACCGCCTTCACCCGTTCCTTGATACGCAGCCTGGATGGGGACTTCAAGATGTAAGTTACATATCTTGAGCGTTCTTAGTCATATCTGTTAACATCTGAAGGCCCTGAAGACTCCAACAGGCCCGAATACACCTACAGTTCCGACCCCATCGGATGCCGCCCATGCTTCTGCATCCATGCCGCCTCCACCCCCGCCCTCAGCTCCAGCTCCAACTCCAAAAGAAGACGCTTCTCAGGGAACGAAGCGTAGGGGAGAGACCATCGGCGGTACGCCCAAACGCCTTCTGACTCGCAATATTACATTGTCCCCATTCGATCGACCATTGAGCCCCAAGTCGCTTTTCAGTCCGCAGACTCCGACTGCAATGAGCTTTTAGGTCAGGCGGATAAAGACTACTGCAAGTATGGGGAATTGTGATCTTGAAGCTATGTATCTATTTATCTGCGAGTACTTTAACGCTCTTTAAAATGAATTATCCGTCCGTTTCATAACTTAATCTCCCTGATTCCAAACTGAGCTGCGAAACGGCCAGGCGACATTGAGGTCGTGCAGAAACTCTGACATCTGATGTTGAACCAGATCTGAACCCATATACAAAGTCTCCGATTCTGACGTGCCGGACAGGTCCCCACTAAGGGTGATCTCAGGTTGCCTCTCTAGATTCCTGATCTTGGTGAAGAGACCTTGCCACGAGCCGTCAGTCAGGGAGGAATCATGCATACCAAAATGAGTCAATGAGTCTGCATGCGTCTCCAGAATTTTAGCGAATTCAACCTCTGAGGTCCACATTCCCCGTACATCTAGCCGTGTAAGACTCGGCCAGTGGGTAGAATCAAATATACCGATGGCTGGCATCCAACCTCGAAACTTTAGAGACAGCGTACGCAGATTTGGGAACCTCAACAGAAAAGATCTTATTGACTTCTCATTTTCACATACCAGAAATTCGTCGATATCTAAATTCTGAATGTGAGGGAAAGTGTCAGATGGGCCTAGATGCAGATCCTCTGGATTGAAATAGCCAAGAACAGAAAATGCTGCCAACTGGCCCAAGTGTGTCCCAGTCTTAGATGCCAAAGACACCGCCTCTACAGTGCGGGTCACATCGCTGGAGTAAAAGGGAGAGATCCAGATAGATTGTTGAAGTTTGTAGTATCGGCGGTTGGACTTGGGGTTCCACAAATATTCATGCATATTGGAGACTTGGATGGATGTTAAATTGGGAAGAAGAGAAAACGCAGTATACAGTGCGGAAACCTCATCGAAATATCTGCGGCTCTCTTGCTCTGATATGTGCTCTCGGTAAGCGACAAAGGCTTTGTCTGAAAGCTGTCGCACTGATGCCGTGGAAGGAAATTGGTGCTGTAGCCTTCCATTCCCACCAAACAGGAGATGGTGCGTCTCCCACTCCTGACGGGAGCACACCGGCCACTGTACATGAAAAACTCGCAGCTCCTTGACATTGAGAGCAATTCTAGGATTTTGGAGAACATCTTCGAGCTCTTTGATATCGCGGGATGTATTCAGTACAGAAAGTCCATATCTGGGGATGAATGATGCGCCAGCATTTGCGCAAGCTCGACTGGCAAGTCGAAAGTTCCCTAGGTCAATTGATCCAAGCTCTGAGGCGATGCAAGAGAGTAATTCAAATGGAACATTCATTGTATATACAGATCTGTAAGGTGTAGGCTTAAAGTGCTATTTCAACAATCCAAAACATTTTGCTATTTAACACTCGTGCATGTAACTTACTTTGAGAACTAGGAAACAAGAACCAAGGGATGGAAGGAGGACTAGTATGAGTAGCAGCAACAAAATTATGTCCCAGGACCATGATCCAAGATCTAAGATACCAGGTCTGTATCATGATCACAATATGTGTATATACATATATATGTGAGATTCTCCAACCAAAGCAGATTTTTAACCTGCAAGGAGATTTAGTCTAATAGGACTGTCCAATACAAAATGCCTCGTGGAATTGGCAGGCGAGAGCTAGCAAGTCTAGATGCCGGCAATGTTGTTGATTCCCCACGGACACCACGGACACCACGAGTGCCAACAACGCCAGCTGCTCCAAGATCACCAAGAACTCGAAGGCCACCCCCGCCTGAAGTGGAAGAAGTACCAGAAAGCCCAAGAGGGAGACAAAGAAGTCTAACACCACGACCTACAAGAGGCTCCTCTCCAGCAGGGCGGAGAGACCCATCTCCACGACCAGCAAGAGGCCTCTCTCCAGCAAGGCAGAGAGACCCATCTCCACGACCTACAAGAGGCCCATCTCCAGCAAGGCGGAGAAACCCATCTCCACGACCAGCGAGAGACCCCTCTCCAGCAAGGCGGAGAGACCCATCTCCACGACCAGCAAGAGGCCCCTCTCCAGCAAGGCAGAGAGACCCATCTCCACGACCAGCAAGAGACCCTCCTCCAGCAAGGCAGAGAGACCCATCTCCACGACCAGCAAGAGGCTCCTCTCCAGCAAGGCGGAGAGACCCATCTCCACGACCTACAAGAGGCCCATCTCCAGCAAGGCGGAGAAACCCATCTCCACGACCAGCGAGAGACCCATCTCCACAACCAGCAAGAGACCCCGAAAGGGAAATACGGGCTGCTGCGGCATTGCAACGGCGCGAGCAGAATGGGCGAATTGTAAATAATCGGTTTTATCGAGAAGATAGGGGTGAGGGGGGACGAAGTAGAAGCCCCAGAAGCCCGCTTCGACCAGCGGCCGAAGGTCGCCTCAACCTACGACAGCGCAGAGAATCTCGACATACGGCCGCGAGTCTTGGTGGACGGGCTCCCTCATTGAGTCCGATGTCCCAAGATATTCCCTTGGTCATTGACGTACCAGACGATAGACACAGGAGACAATCTTGGGAAGAAGATTTCTGGCAGAGGCAGCCGGCCCACGAGTCGCGATTCGTCAATGTGCATCGAAATGAGGGATTGTTGAACCTGATTACCATCGATCAAACAAGATCAGAAATGTGCGCTATATGCCACGAAAGATACAGTGATGATGTCAATGAGAGGGAAATCTGTATGACGGATTGCCAGCACGACTTTCATCAAGATTGTATCGAGCAGTGGCTTTCATTGCATGAAGAATGCCCTTTTCGTTGTAATCCAGAACGATCCCAATCGCTTCAAATTAATCTCGCCGAAGCATGGAACTCGGACTTCCCGTTACGTGGCAGAGCAGAGAGAGAGACGAGAGCATTTCAAAATCAGGTAGAGAGCCAGTGGCGGGAAGAAGCGAGAGGTCAGGGACAGGGAGTAAGAAATGAGACACTAGAGATGAGGCAAGCACGAGAACGAGGGAGAGCTCGACGAGACCAAGAACGTTCTACTACTCCACCACGACAGACGGGTACATCATCGGATGTTACAATGGAAGATATTGGCGATCCACCTGTTATCGACTTGCTATCTCCGGTATCGACCCCTCAAAGGTACGCATCTCCACGACGTGCTGCATCCCCTAGGCGGATCGCGTCTCCTCGTCGGGCAGCACGCGGACAGAACGCGTCTTTCGAACGAGAGGATACAATCGAATTGCCAACAATGAACGAAGATTACGACGGAGAAGAGGGTTGGCAAGAGGACTACCTGAATCGACGCCCTGTGACTGCAGGAGTGCTTGCTCCAACAGGATATGTAATTTCAGAAGATCGTTTGAACCCAAGAAACATGATATATAAAAGAATTGTCGATATTCTTCCAGCTATGTCCACAGGCTACAACGTCTTGCTCTCCTCACCAAGCGCTAATCTTACCACGCTGCAGTCGTCTAGGCTCAAACAATATGACCTTGACCCCCTCTCAGAGCACCCAAGCGCTTCGGACTTTCTGCGTAATCGCATTGGTGTCCCTGGGCAAGCTTCCGACCTTAATGGTGTGTCTTATGGCGAGTTGCGCTGGATTGGCGTTGCGGTCGTCAAGCAAAACAACCGTCGATTCGAGCTTGACGGGGGAAGAGCTGGTAGATTACCGCTAGATGCTGTCCCGGCTAGAAACCCATTTACTAGAATAGGCTTCACATTGTTACCGGGAGATAATCGGTGGCGTAACAGGGACCTCTGGTTCAACCAAAAGATAATCGAAAGGAAATATGGGCAAACGATGATCCGGACAAAGGTGAGACAGCTTCGCCAGATGACTGGACAAGCTGAGCCACGGTTCGCTGCAGCACAAAGGTCAGAACCTCGACCTAGAAGGTTGGTCCCTGCCTATGATCTTGATAGACATAGAGCAGAAGAGCTTGTCATAAGTGGCCAACAGATAGTGAGGAATGTCCCGAGACTGATCAGGGTCGAGAGATCTGTGGGAAGTGAGAGCGAAGATGAGACAACGATCGGACAGGAAAGATATGACGAGAGAGACATTCTACGAGAGGAAAATAACCTTGAGAGAGCGTATTTGCGTGACAGAGACAGGCATGAGTTAGACAGACTTCTGAGATACGACAGGTTCGAGAGAGATGCGAGAACTGCCGAACCGGAGATCGATAGGCAAGAGAGAATCAGGCGGGAGGATGACAGGCGTGCGAGACACCGCGAGGAGACCAGAGATAGATACGACAGGCTTGCGAGAAATGAGAGACTTGTCGAATCGTGGAACGATAGGCGTGGAAGAATTGAAAGACCTGTAGAATCAGAGAGTCACCGGCGTGAGGGGAATGATAGGCATGAGAGAGTTGAGAGACCTGAGAGAGTTGATAGGCGCGAGAGAGACGATAGGCGCGAGAGAGACGATCGGCGCGAGAGAGACGATAGGCGCGAAAGAGACGATAGGCGTGAGAGAGTTGAGAGACCTGAGAGAGACGGTAGGCGTGAGAGAGATGATAGGCGCGAGAGAGACGAAAGACCTATAGAAGGAGACAGAAACGGGCAAAATAGGGACAGGGGTAACGGGACGGATAGAGAGGGTGACAGACCAACTCAGAGGAGGCCTGAAAGGAGCTACATCCAAATGCCCACAAGACTACCAGCTAATGGTCATGAGGAGGAAGCTGAGGATGAGAGAGTGCGACAAGCCAGACGAGAAAGAGGCCAGCCGTCGCGCGAATCAACTTTATGATGGAATTGCAATTGATGTTGTATTGGTTTGGTTTTAGCACAAGTAAATTAGCATATAGATTTATTAACATATTTGATTCCGCGTCTTTCTCGTCTTTTAGAACTGGTGCCAAGAGAATAGCTGCATTACAGAAACCAAGACCGATGAGAAACCAAGTAACTTCAGCTGCCGGAGTAGGAATGTTGCAAAGACAAGGATCAAACACCCAGGCAACGTATTTAAAAAGATTTATACGGTAACGCGTGTGACGACTTGATCAAGCAAAAAGGCTGGGGTACGAGGAAACGGAGGCAAAATCAATTCAACGCAGCAAAATCATCACAATCCCCTTGCCATACCAAAGAGAAATTCAGACCACATGACTTTGGACTCTTGTTCACCCACACTGTCTTCCCACCCGTCTCTAAAGTGCGATCACAAAGACCTTTCGCAAGATCTCGAGCACTCGGTATCAACAGTCGTGTTCCAACAACGATGACCAGATCAGGACGTCTTCGTATGTCTTCTTCTAGACAAGTAACAATCTCCTCCTCAGTCGGATTCATCCCCCCATAGAGCAAGACGTCAGGACGTAGCAGCCCGACTCCGATCGACCGTTTGCCCCGGAGTTCACGTGCCTGCTGTCGACTCAAACAAGGGCCTTCGCACCCCATAGCCTTGCTTTGAAATGCTGTCGGTTCAATGTCACATGTCCAGTTACACCTCGCGCACCGCGCGCGATCGACTCGGCCATGCAGACGGACCGTTTTAGAATCGAGAGAAGGCAAGAAGTACTCAATTCGGTCAATATTCTGTGTATAGTGTCGCATCAGACGGCCCTGTTGGGCAAGACGATCCATCCACACATGGGTTTCAGAAGGCTGAAACGTTGTTGATGATGTATGCGTGTAGATGCTGTTGGTGAAGGAGTTGAGTTGTGACTGTTCTGTTGGAGATTGAAAGAATGCGTCCAAAAACGCTGGTGATGATAGCCTCGCCGACTCAAAATCGGGAACTATGGCAATGTTAGCAGCGGCAGTCAAAGCGCTATCACGGCCATACTCCCAGCGTTTACCGATATCCCAGCTCCACTGATGATAACAATCTTCTGGCATGTGCCTAGAGCTTGAGCCAAAGCCTCTCGTGTTCCCGCCATGACTTCTTGGCTGTTTGCGAAGGAGAATCAGAGGGAAGGTCAGGAAGTAAGGAGGGCATGAGCTATATAAGGACCATCCAGCTAACGGCGCAGCAAACGCACCAAGACACGTGGACGTGAGGTTGGCCGGGACCGGCGCTGGGGAAGGGAAAGGAGGGGATGGGCGAGGAAGGCAGGATCCTTAGCCAGCCCAAATAATCATTTCCGACCGTGCAAGATCCTTGCTCAGTCCATTCAAACTTGGATAGATCCTACCCTCGAGGGGATGCCTAATCGAAACTCATCAGAGAGTTGCGGTCGTGGATGTCCAGGTGAGCTTCCGGTGGCTGGCATCTGGTGGATGTGAACGCCTGTGGAACTACCCCCAAGGACTGGACAAACTGTGAATCAGCTGATTCGTGAGCTCACGAGGCAGCAGATCTCGAGGAGGTCCTTCATACCATGACGATTTCGCGTGTAAAGCACGGAATTTTCATCATGACACAACTCCCAGCCATATCTTCAAACGTGACGAGTTTTTGCGTGATCCCAGGTATTAATAAAGTTCCCAGGTGAAGTCCTGATTCCGTAATCGCCACAAACGGCCTTCGAACACAGCTTCGGGCGTAACCTATTTTTCGACCTACGCTCACTTGTCAGGACCCCTTCCGTTCCCCCCAGCCATTTTGCTTCGACATGCAAAACTTCGTCGAAACCGTGCTCCTTGCGATCGATGCGGTTGCCGATGTGCCTATTGGTGGGCACAGTTGCCTGAATCCTCTCCCTATGGACTCCAAACTGTCCGCATCGGGAGCCTTTGGGATGATCCGTCGAAAATGGGTTCGATGCTTGAATATTCTTGTCCCGGAGCGTGGATTCAGGGACTAGGAGAAGGATAAGTTGTTTCAATCCGGAAGCGGGCACAACCTTTATCTCAGCCCTGCATGGAGTCTCTTTCACCATCCATTAGGCTAGCACCAGGACCTGACAGCGGTATCCCGACTTCTTTGATCATAGGAATGGGATCGTGATGGCGAGTTCTTGGGTGGTAGAGTAGGAAAAGATCGGATGAGGAGATCTGGCAGCATGTTCTGCTACAGTCGTCGAATGCTGTTGACGCTAGCCGTTTCAGTGTTTACCCGGCTAAGCGCCCGGATTAAGGTTTGGAAGGGGG
>Ga0207886_10145_pt1 | contig 31473 bp, 32 predicted proteins | sample LinPmetageLP35_FD_184048 | JGI IMG/M metagenome (GOLD analysis project Ga0207886, IMG submission 184048) | Marine viral communities from the Pacific Ocean - LP-35 (SPAdes) | ecosystem: Environmental > Aquatic > Marine > Oceanic | place: Pacific Ocean | collected 2009-08-31 | reverse complement strand
CCCCCCAACACCGTTACCGTTACCATCTGACAAAGTCCAAGCCACTGAACATACACCAAGCATTGAGAAGATAACAGAATTTCTGGGGGTGTACTTTAGATGAGTAGAATTCTGTCTGGCACACACAAGGCCTTGTAGCAGACGTTGTTATCGAAACTAATTGTAAACCATAGACCCGTGAGAACCAAGCTTGCGAGTGCAGCTAAAATCTGACCACCGTCGAAAAGAGTCACTTGGTTCCTGGCAGCTGGGATCGTAAATTTATGATTACCTAGGAGAGGTACGAATGAGAATTTTCCATCCCGAATTTCTCCTTCCGCTTTGAATATGTCGCGAACATGGGATTCTGGTAGACCAGGAGCACTCTGGATGCTGTCGGTCAGAGCTTCTACGAGTTTGGGGCAACATATCATGGACCAAGTCAGCTCAGCTACCTTGGAATCTTCCCCCCACCTTGACCGCAAATTCTCCGCATAACTCCATCCAAGATGGCAATGGTGCGCATATCACTGGATGAGCAATTTGCCACTCTCAGCCGTCGGACATCATCGAACGTGTTATGAACGTGTGTGATGGCTTGAAGAGCAGGCAGAATCCTCGATGCATCATGTGTCCAGATATGAGCCGTGACTTTCTCAGGCCACGTTGTCGCAGCGAGCTTGTAGAAATCCGTCAATCTTAGGCCTGATTTCCAGGAATGCTTGTATATATCCACCAACTTCCCAGTAAGTTTAGGTGAAGATGTCCACAAGTATCCATCAGGGTGTAAGCGCGTCGTCGCCTGCTTCAAGAAAGCTAAAACTTCCAGCGAGCCAACAAATCCAGCAATTTCGAAGGAGCCAGGGGGTATATGATCCCCTGGAATCAGTCGCTGCCCGATGAAGGTGATAGAGTCACAAGACAGACCCCAAATGTCGAGAAGGTAGGCTTCGATATTGGAGTAGATTTCGTGTTCAAGGACAACCAATTGTACTGCAGGATTGTTCAGATCAGAACCCGCGTCCCATGGGTTCTTTCCACCCAAAAACAGGGCTCTGTCGTCTCCCAATGGCAGTGATTTGGCGCTATAATATCCTCTAAAGATCAGATTGAACTTGACAACCTCATTTGAATCAGCAACGACGTCGGGAAGAAGGTGTGACAAAGGCACCCTTGGCGTGAAAGATGCTACTACTCCATGAGGCGATTCACGAATGGCAATCCGGCCAGACGGTCCGAACCAAAGGGCGGGGAGAGGGAGATGGGATCTTTCGAATTCGTCACGACCCTCTTGCCGGAATCCGAGCAGAGCACAAAAGCTCACAAATTCACTGCCACGCCATCGCCTTGGGATTTTGCCTTCAACCAACTCAATAGCACGCTCGGTTGAGATTGCGGAAGGGGCAGCAGTAGAATCCGCTTTGGCTCCCGTCAATACATCGCCTGGAAAAATACCCGAAATCTCAAGGAAGTTACCCCATCCGCAAGTAATACGCGGAGTAGGCTCAATAGCCATCACAGGAGCAAGTTTGTACTCTTGCTGAACGAGTCCGCGAAGAGAGATGCGAGGTGCTACAGCGAGTACTCTGATACCGAAGCCGTCTTGCGAAGCAACAACAGATCGCCACTTCCCAACGACAGATTTGTTCTTCGCTTCTGAAATGGTTTTTCGCTGTAGCATGAGAGGTCCGACAGCAATGACGACGATTATCAAAGTTATCAGGCCAGCGATACCACCAACGATCCCGAATGCCCATGAAAGCTTTTCGAATGTGGTGTGTGGCTCTGCGTCGCTTGCCATGTCTAGACAGATTTTAACTTGAAGAACTCAAGTATTCTAGCATGGAAATCTTACCTGTCTTATTTAATTCAACGTTTTGAGCGTTTCCGCAACCGTATTGTCTGATCATGAAATGGAAAGTCAGCTATTGACCAAGAGAAGTGCATGCGATGGTTGACCTTGTCAGTCCGAAAATTAACTGTGGGAGGCTCAGGACGTCATTTATCTTCCTAGTAATAAGCAAATCGCTCATGGCACGATTTACATCCAGTTTTGGTGTTCCTCAACCAATTGGCTTTACGGAAGATGTGTTTTCTCGCTTGTATTTCCCGTTCTGCATCTCTTCTTCAGCCTCTCAAGCCTCACCTGTCGAATGTGTTGTGATTTGGTTCAGCCTTGCAGAATGTCTCAAAAGTCACACCAGACGCTATAAACAACTCACCAGAGATGTGAGATCACGCAGACTTGCACGCCGAGAGGCGTGGGATAGGTCATGCTGTTAGGTTGGCGAACTCTTCGCCAATCAGGAGAGAATGAAGAAGGGGAGATTTACCAGGGGCTGCCTCGTAGTGCATCATCTCATCTTGGCCAGACCATTTCCCGCAGTCAATCATTGTGGCTTGAATGTTTTCCGTGTTGATGGCTTCTTCAAATGCAAGTCTTGTCACGAGCCACGAACATAGGTTCGCAAGTAATTTTTTTTTCACTTGTGGCTACAAAAGGTGAAAGATTCGATCGACCAATTTTCGTCAAATGTCAGTCCAGGACACATAACTTCAGGCTTTTGCAAAAATAACACTATGCGCATCTGTTATTGTATTTCGAGAAACACTGGCAACAAGTCTTGTAAATATTGGTGTAGTGCAAAGCTCCTAGGACGATGCCTTGTACGAGGCAATTATTAATGACTGACTTGACATTGAGCCTACAAGGCGCGAAGAGTGGTTGATTTCAGACACATTGCTTTACTACCAGTGACTCTCATCCTAGGTAAACGGTTGGCCAGTGACGAGAGCCGTGGGAATAAACATCTAAGCTCCGGGGTTAACTCCGGGCTCGCTAAGGCTTGTTCCCGAGAGTAAACAGTTGGTAGGATTGGGGACTCTTATTTCTTCGCCTGGTTTCTCTTTGATTAACGATGATCTAGCAAGCATTTCTCATCTTGAATCATCAAAGTTGGCTCCATACTCATTCCGTACAATCTGAGTAAGGGTTGTTCCAACAACTTTCCAACTCTGCATTCTCCCTCACAGCTAAATCAAGGACTGTCTCGTCTCAACGATATCGATATGCCGCCCATTAAAGGACAGTACATTCTCATCATCGGTGGAACATCCGGCATGGGATTTGCAGCTGCTACCCTCGCCCTTCAAGAACATGCCAACGTCGCCATCGCATCTTCAAACTCAGCTCGGGTCGAAACCGCCGTCAAAGCACTGAAAACCTCATTCCCAGAAGGCAACATTGAAGGATACGTCGTCGACCTTCAGAGCGAAGTTCTCGAGAAGACTCTCGACCACCTTCTCATGAACGTCACATGCGACGGGGTGGCTTTGCTGGACCACATCATCACCACTGCCGGACGAGGACCCGTCGCAAAACCACTGTCCGAAACTTCTATCAAAGAGGTCACCGAAGTCGCCAAACATGGCATTACAGTACCTATGATTCTAGCCAAAGTCGGCCACCGCTACCTCAAGAAGAGCTACACCTCATCATTGACTTTCACGGGCGGACACATCTCCGAAAAGCCAGTCGCGAACTACTCGCTATACTCTGCACTGGCCGCGAGCATGGTCGGCTTGACAAGAAACCTGGCACTGGACATGGCGCCGATCAGAGTCAATCTTGTGAATCCTGGAGCCACACTTACGGAGATGTGGGGTCCGAATCGAGAGCAAATCGGAGAGATGGTGGGGAAGAATGCGTTGCTAGGAAAAGTAGGATCGGCTGAGGAGGTTGGGGAAGCTTATATCTACTTGATGAAGGACTCGAATACAACTGGAAGCTGTGTGAGTACCAATGGGGGTTCATTGTTGAAATAAAGGAAAAGCTGTGTGGAATCATGTACACCGAGACTTCTTGGTAAGCGTAGGGGTTTGATTGATCTACGAAATATGACAGACAGACTCCACTCAAACATGTCACTGTGTGACAATCGACAGCTACTTCGTGCTTGATTGCACTACACAATCTATTTTGATGCCGGCCCTTCACCAGATCCCTGGCAAGAACATCCACCGTACCTTCTCCGTGACAACTTCCCACTGTTTCCCATATTTGCCCTTCATATATCCCTCCAGAACAGGTATCGAGGTGAAATAGAACAAATAGATGAAGCCAAGAAACATACTCCCTCCAAAAGCCCATCCACCAGCCGCAATGGCAAAAGCAGTTCTCCAGACCGTGAATCCCAAGAAATTCGGATGCCGAACCACACCCCATGGACCTCCTGTGTATACTTTGCCCTTGTTCCTCGCGTCCTTACGGAAGATGTATTTGCTGTGGTCTGACCAGACATGAAGAATTAATCCCAATACGAAAGGGATTGGCATCCATCGAAAAAGTGCTGGAGTCCATGTAGGATTCTTGGATGCGAGGTAGGCGAAGAGGATTGAGTGCATGATATCAACGAGATTGACTTGTGTCGTGACTTGAAGTGAGCCTCCCTGTCCTGTCATGGGGAACCGCTCTCGTCGCCATAGAGCCGTGTATGCGATGAATGAGAAAGTGGGAAGTGTTGCACCGAGGAAGACTATGGCGGGGTATGGTTGAAGTCCCAGGGTCTTGTGAAGGAAAACCAAAAGAGCAGTGGGAACAAACGGAATATCGAGGGTGCCAATTGGAGCTGAAATTGAAGGAAGCATCCATGGAAAACGACGGAAGGCAGAGAATGCGTGTGTATGTGGGGCAAGGAGCGAGTACGAGATGAGAGGAACTATGAGGCGTACAGCGACAAAGAATATTGTTCCCATAGAGCTGCCTCCATATTGCCCACGAAATGGAAAGAAGTCCATGGGATCTAGTGCGGCTTTGGTGTCCTTGGAAGCCATGACTGACAGCGGTTCGAAGCGAATTGGATTGCAGAGAGTGAAGAAACAGATCGGAAAGAAATTGAGAAAGGGTACGACTATTTATACCATTTCAAAGCAAAATCAAAGTGGTCAGGTCGACACTGGAGTCGAGATAGCATGGGTCGACGATGTGTAAGACGGACGCAGAAGCAGATTAGAGGCGGCTGCAAAGGCGGAAGCGGAGCGGGTGGACAGGGCCTCCCCATTTAGCGCTTACATGCGTATGTTCAGCCAGCCTGGCTCTCTGATGCAGAGAACGACGAGTTGTTCAGCGAATCAAAACGGAGTAAGACGTGTAGACGTGTCCAGTTCGGAGGGACAAAGTTGATACAATTCTAACAAAACAGGACGAGGAATAGATAATGATGGCCAGCATACGAAGACGAACCAGACAATTATGCAAGAATACAACATAGACAATCTGTTCTGGCAAAAAGCCTCCCCAGTTACACCAAGTTCCCGCAAATAGCCACCCAAACACATTCTACGGTCCAAACAAATGTATACAGATCATGCCGATAGAGGAAGCTCCAAGAACACCAAAATAGAAAACAATTGCCAGGACAATTCGGACCAAATGTAGATGATGAAGAGCCCACTAGCGGCCCGAGAAGTGGAGTTGGCCCAACTTGTCTTCATATGGCCTCTGCCCAGCCAGACACCAGACATGATCTCGTCGACGCTTGGTATCCAGTCCTCCGCTGCCGTGTGCCTTCTCCATATCCTGTCTATGCTTTGACTTTGGCTTTCCATCGCGAATGCGCATCTTCTCAAAGAAAACATACGCACCATAGAAGACTGCACTTGTGTTTCCAGCATATGCCCCCTTCTTTCCCAAGAAGTCATTCAAAACCTTCGACTGGATCTTCCTCCCATCATTGTATGGCTTTGCAATGGCTCGCAGGAAATCGGCTTGGGTTCCATTAGATCCTGCAAGGTATGCGCGTATCTTCCTTCGGATCTCGTCGCAGGAATCGAAGATCGGAACACTGACATCATCCTCGCCTTCAAGTCGGATAGCATCCAAGTCGCCGTTGCTCGTTACTGCATCAGCAGTCTTGGCCTTCTTCTTCGATGCGGCGATCTTGAGTCCCTTCTCCTCGCGCTTCTTGAAGAACTTGAATGCCTCGACGTATGTATTGCTTCCGCTTCCCTTATCACGACCGCTCTGACCCATGAACATGCCGTAACCTTTGCTGTTGACGCCAATTGCCTTCTGAAACTCTCCAACTTTCATCTCTCCGCTGTTGATGAATGCGTGGATCTTGCGTCGGATCTGGTCGCAGTTTTGGGTGACATAGACCCCTTCGTCGGAATCGTCATCATCGTACTCGTCAGCTTTCCGTTTGGCAGATGGAGCTTCGCCCTATCTTTGTATCAGTCTACCACGGTAGTCTGGATGGGCAGAGTCGCATACCATGGGCGCTTTACCGAGGTGAATTGTCTTATCATTTTCGGGAGCTGGATTGAGGATACTGTTTATGTTCGTGGGTGCTAGTGGCTGACGAGGAGTACCAATGAGGTCATAGGTGTGCCCATACGATGGAGGCATATTGGCGGCTGATTGGGTGTTGTGTGCAGGCTCAAATGCAGGTCGTCTTGAGGTGCAGCAGGTGTGGGTGCTGTGGTGGATTTATCAAACAGATAAGAAATCGCGTCGACGCGTCGATCAAAACAACACGTTCCAGATTTAGCGATACACGTGATACTCCAGTAGCATACTCCCACGAGTGGACCTCAGCAGTGTCCCATCCTCCTCTTGACTTCGCTTCATAGATTTACATGTTGCTTCCAAGAATTGGCGGTACTTGCGGGCTTCTCTTACTGGTCCTCTTTCTTAACGAAATGACAGTCGTTTGGATTCTCTCTTCCAGTCAAACGCGACAAGAAAAATTACAGCCAGACCAGTGCTCGTCATGTCTTGTATTATATTACAGCATAAATTGATACAAATAGTCCCAAGTGCTTTCTGTCTACCTTCTCAACCAGATGCATTTACTTCCTTCATCTTGGCCTCCTGTTTCTTATGTTCTCCACATCGCTGTTCGCCCCTTCTCAGAGGGAAAAATTCCGATCACTGCTTAACTTGTGTCGCAATGTCTCAACAAGCATCATCCTCCTCATCGTTTACGACAGCTACTGGGGCCGCAACGGTAGCTGGTGCAGCAACCACAGGAGCAGAAACTGCTGGGGCTGCTGCAGCTTCAGGAACAACGATAAAATCGACACACTGATGATCGAGTCAGCAAGCGGTCCTCGTAAGGGTCTAATTCCAAAGCAAAACAAAAACTTCGAGGGCGATAACATACCGACTCATATGTCTGTTGAGCTCCAGTTCCGAACCAGAACCATTGCATAACCTGTTGCTTGTCAGCCTCGATCAGCCACGAAAGCCGTACAACTTACGCAAGCACCAGCGACAGAGCATGCGGAACCCAAATCAGAAGGCACGGTAACATCGAAGTTGGTATTGTTGGCTGGCAGAGTAGCGAGAGACTCATCGGCATAGCTGTCGAAGCTGATCAATGGAGCTCCGATGGCTGTGTTGGTCGCGGTATTGATGACAGACACATTCATCGGTCCTTCGTGAGGAATCGGGATCACAGCGCGCATGTTGACAACTTGACCAGCGGTAAAGTTCTGTACATTTGCAGTGTTGTCGGCAAACTGTTGACCTTTGCACAGGAAGACATTGCAAGCAGTCGAGTTGAATCCAGGAATGAGTGCAGCAGCTTCAGGCATGTCTTCAACATGGCTAGTCGTGTCTGCCTTGACGAGAGCAGAGACTGATGTACCGCATGCAGCATCCATGGCAGGTCCAGCCGATCGAGTGGGCGGGGAAGTGATCTCCCCATGTGCCAGAACCGTGGAGAATAGCGCAGCCAAGCTGAGGATTGAAGTAAAAGTGTACATGATGAACTAAATGAGTGACCAGCACAACGAATGAGAATGAATATGAGAATGAACGAGAATGAATGAGCGTAATGTTTGAGAACAGTCCTGGACGGAAAGTGAAGGTGGGAAAGGTAGTGACTTATACCATCTGAAGTGTGGAGTTTGAAATGGCTAGTGTTTTACTCGAACTCAGAAGCGCTGCCGCATCGGGTATCTTTCCTGAAGTTATGCACATATTTTATTCTCTATGCAAGTAAAATGCGAGTACGGTTTGGAAGTAAGTAAGAGGACCCAAGAATACAGGGTTAATGGAAGCTTGATCGCCAGCCGAGACAATTGGCGTTTCCTTGTGGCGTGCCAAGGCGTGTCAACCCTTGCATATCTGCATATGGAACAAGGGGTAGACAATACGAAGACGGTCAAGGGCGGTCTCTTGAGAGTAAAGTTCAGACGAAGCAGACGATCTGCTTCGGTTTACCGCTTGATCAAAGTACTACGAATGCCGATATCATGAAGATCTACTCGTGGTTCGGCTAGAGGAAAGGGGGATTCGCTTAATGCTCATGTGCAGATCGATCCAATTTGTTTAGAATCCGCACGAACCCCAAGTGATGAGGCTTTCTGATCCATCTTTCGACTGAATCCTCACTTCCCGCTTGTTGACATACCAAATTTCACTTTTGAACAACAACATTTGTTTCGTTTCTCAGCATCCAAGCGATACCACGGAAGGGAAAGCTCCCGAAGCGAAGACTGAGATATCGAGTTCTCTCCAGCCGCAACAAGTTTCTTCAATCCAAGTTGACGTAGCCTTTCCCTCCAACGAAAGTTGAGTTCCAGGGCCCCTGATGTTTCTGCTTCGCTAGCTCAAAGAAATAATCTGCATGCGCAGATCCACTGACAGCCGTACCCACCGACGAACCATCCTCCTTGCGCTCATCGACATAGCAAAAGCTTAGGATGGATCAGTGCGGTATCAGAATTCAACTTTTCGGATCGTACCGGTAATTTTGCTCATTATAGCCCAGCGCTGCGGCCCGGATTACATGGGCCGAAGCAGCTTTTCCCATACCGAGCGAAATGAGCAACGGTCTCGGTGCCGAGATGAGGATATTCCCTGTGTATAGAAAAGTCTTCAAGACAGACTTGGGCAGCTTCTCATATCCTGCCACTGCTTGCTGAGCTGTAGCATACATGCTCAGTGTGTTGATGTTGAGGGAAGATTCAATGTCAGCAACAGACACTGAGAGCGGGTTCCCATCCGATGGAAATGTGAGAGCTGCAGCTATGGGAGCAGATGTCAGCAGCGATGTCATCATCGAGAGTCAAGCAATTACCATTGTAGATAACTACATTGGGTATACCGATCTGATAGTGAGCCTTTGAGAACAGATCAGCGACGCTGTTAGGCCTGTTCAAATCGATCTTGAATGTCCATCTCCCGTGTGACAACTGGCCATCTTTCAACCTGCGGGCAGCTGCCGCGACATCAAAGCCAGAACTGACAAACTTCGTTACCACTGCTTTTCCGATATTCGCGCCTGCACCCAGGAGGAGTACAAGTGGCTTGACGGACGACATGTGTTGATCTTTCTGGAAAATGGATGGGCAGAAACTGCCACGAAAGTAAATCGAGCTGGAATATGAAAGGGCCGATATTTTCCTACGAGGAATCTTGATGCGACGAACCCAGGTATGTCACTGATGAGTTCGCTGTTGAAAAGCGTTTTATATGCTCCTGGTGAAATCGATTTATAATCATGCTGCATTGTCGCGCCATAATGCGTACTTACGGCTAGACGTTATGGCCGCGTGCCATCGGTCGGCCTGCGGATGATGATAAACTCCGTGAATGCTCGATTCTTGATATCCTTCATTCGCGAACATCACATCAGTCAAATTACGCCTTGGTGCACACAAACCTCCCCTTCCGACACATCAATTTCATCACGATAGCGGGTCGCTGGAGGGGGGTAGTTCAAAACGATACTATATTTCACCTGAGAGCTCAAACTTAGCCAATTCCAAAAACAACAACCCCGCATATATTTCCTCGACTACCTCCCCTCACGAATCACAATGTCTTTCCATTTTTTACTCATCGGAATGTCTCTCGCCACTCCTTTTCGCCGTGATTCTCTCTCCTCCTCATACTCGTTATGCATCTGTTGCATTGCAACCTCCGCCCCTGCTTTGTCCCAACCCCTTGCTTCTCCATCGCCTGGCCACCCAGCAGCCTGCAATACCTGCTTCATTCTCAAATGTTCGCCTTCGAACACCTGGTGTCTAGGCAATTGAACAACTTTCCCACGACATCCATCATGTAACACTGGCATCCAGTTCATGATTCTGAATTGTTCTTTGCACATCTCGAAGAAATCTTCCGGCGAATAGGCGGGACTGATTTTCCATTGATGTGCATGCGAGTCATGAAATCGATTCCATTCTTCATCATCAGAGTCCTCGTCATCAGATTCCACGGACTTCTGTGCGTCGTCAGTAGTTCCTTGAAGCTTGCCGATACCATCTCCAGACCGCTCAGTCCTGTGGTCATTACTTTCTTTGCTGTAATAGAACCACAAGTCACATGGATATTTCGCCACGATCTCATCTGGAATGTCTCTGAATCCCTCTTCGTATTCCCACCAGATAATAGTATTGTGTTTCGTATCGACCAAGATTGTAGATCCGTATTGACCCCCAGCCGCAAGATCCAGCATGTATTCCGGGAAGTATGGCTCCATGACATCCGAGTCGCTATCATCCTCGCTCTCAGCCTTGTTTTCGGTAGTGCCATCCATCTCCGTAGCATCATTATTTGCTTGTATGTCCTCTTGTTGACTCCTCATCCACCCCTCAGTCTTCGACCTTATGGAGTCTGGTGAGGCGTGACCGATGATTTTTGTGTCGGGCAAGATAAAAAGACCCTCGTCGTCAATGTATGGGAGATGACGAATGAGATCGATGACGGTATCATCGTACCAGGAGAACAGCTCTCTTTTTACTCCAGGCCATCCTGTTGGAGGAGGATAAGAGAAATCACACGAGCCGCTTGTGTTCGAGTGCATGCCGGCTTGAAACTTGTAGAAGGAAGTGATGGTAGCTACCATCTTATCCCTGGAATATCTGCCAAAGGGGTATCTTGCCATCGTTCCGCTCGGTCCAATGATGCGTAAGCTTGGTCGTGAAGTGGGGGAATCGTCTCGTGGCTGTATTTTCTTGCACGGTGTTTGAGTCGACTTGAGCCAGAACACAAGACCCAGGACGAATTGCTCGGTGAGGATAGAAATTTTGATCTCAAGGCAAACGATCTGCAGAATAACACGTGTCGCCACTCGAATAATTTAGGAGATTTTATTCAATTTGAGGTGCGGTCCAGTCGATCTGCTGCTGTCTCTAACCGCTAGGATCCCGACCCCACTGCAACCTCGCCGATGTGGTTCACTGCGCCGCTGTTGGTTTTATCCTGGCTACCCAACCGACCTCGGACGATTTCTATTTTGAAGTATTTCAATCGGAAGCCTGGCGGCAAAGACCGTGACCGTGGTAAGAAGTCATGATCGAGCTGATCCGTTTTAACGGCCAACGAATCTCGCTTACATAAGTAGTATGGTTCACTTGGAAACTTGCTCCTACCTTGTCAACATGGCCACAAGTCCGGTCAGCAGAAAGGTTATATGTTGCATTGCATGGCTGGCTGTCTGCAGTTACTGATTTCGGGCCGTTTCGCGTTTCGTGTGGTTGCATCAATGCTACCCATCTTGTTATAGTTGTTGGACTTTCATCAACGGTGTTGTGTTTATATGGAACACATCACGAGTAATGTGTCCATCTGGTCTAAATACACTCGTCAGCCCGAAAAAGTCTCGGTGGCAGTGCATTCTATTTGATAACAAATTATACTCGGCTAACATGTTGCTGTAATTGCTATTGGAAATCCTGCTTGCATATTGCTTTTGACGACTATTCTAAAGTTCTTGCCAGGCTCTACGAGGTTTGCTGATGATCAACATGATAACATCAACCTGCAGTATGGAGTTCACACCAGGGGCTCGCTCCAGCTCTCAATTATCCCATTGTCTCCTTCAGGGACATTGCTATGATCCAAAGATAGATATTGGGGCCCAACAGCGACGTTGGAATAACTGCAACATGGCCAAAGGCCACTCGACGACCCCAAGCAACTTCTATTCGGAGAGCATTCGAGTCAGTGAGCATTGGATCCAGAGGAGTGCTTATCATAGTGCGCAGACTTCTAAATGTATTCAGAACAGATCACAGGCGTGAAAAAGGTCCTTAAATGATGAACATCTGGACACGGAAATCGTCACTGTGCTGAAGCTGAAGCAAGCCAAAGTTTGAGCTACAAACCATTATCGAAAACGACTGTATATCATTTTTTGTTACCGTCTGTCTGGCTACGAGTATTTCAATCTCTATTCTTGTGTCTCTATTTGCAATGGGTATGTTCTGGGCCTGGTCACTTGTTTACCTGACGTTTATATCCTCCTTGGCTTGCGGTCTACCTTCACAACATGGATCGAAAATCATCCGTCGAGACAAAGACGACCAAATCATCGCCCAATACTCTATAGCGGGAAATTGCTACAAATATATCTCTATTCAACAGAGAAACATAGCGAAGTCTTTAAAACCGTGTAATATATTTTGCGAAAAGACTATGCCAGGAGTCAATGGCGCCTCAGTGAGTTTAGTCCTGGAACCTTTTTGACAACACATGGCACAGCCTCAATATCCTTTCTCAACTTAATATTATCCAATGTGAAATAGAAAACATACTGATCACTTCTAGTGTGAACCATTGATGACCGAAGAAGACTGGAAAGCAAACCCTTCGGCAGTTAATAAGGATGATGACGGATACGAATGGGTTATAGGCCAATGCACCTGCGGAGGTGCCATCGTGGAGCTCGCCGAAGAAATTGCCGGCATTGTGGCAGAGGCCCTTGAACAATTGGACAATTTACTATGTGGGATACTGCTACAAGCGTTTGCCACCATTGTCGAGGTTAGAATCAGCTTTGTGCCGGTAGGAGGTCAGTTGCTTGCAGCAGTGAAGCTCTCAATTCAAGCAGCATAGACTTTCGCCGAAAATGCTTTAGAGGCATCTAGCTTCATGGACAATGTATGTATCTGCCCATATGAGGAATGATAGAGCTGGAGAACTGTGCTGACTGCCATACAGTGGGTCGGCAAAACCTGCGGGGCTCCAGAAATCAACTTCGATCCTTTCCAAGTATTCAGTACCTTGACCCAGTTTCCAGATGAAGGTGCCGTATCTGGCGCAAGCATTGGATGCAAAAGAAAGAACAAAAGTGCCTGCAAGAACCCGCGAGAAATTTCAGGTACGTGGTTGACTCGAGATACTGAGGAATAGCCGCTTGGAAAATAAGTTGGCGCGTGCTTACGGGGAGGTGCCAATAACATCGCCCGTTGCATATCGCTGTTCAAAGCCGGTGAAGATGAGCGTTTACTGAGCGACTTACATCTAGCTCCTCCCAGCAATGATAAGCCAACCGACAACAAGCCAACAAATGTGAAGTCCGATAACGGTACTCCTACAACGACAAAACTCGAGCAAACCCCAACGAATCTGTCCGGTTCGAAGGCTACTACCAGTCATGACATCGGAACTAGCACCAGTCTCCAACAGAATCCTACAACCAGCGCGGGCGAGAATAACGATGGAACTGCAAAATCGCAAACTCATAGCCAGCCGTCTTCACAAATCAACCGTCTGAGCGACCTGAGCGGTACAACTTCACATGATAGTGGTACTAGTAAAAGCCAGTCAACGGAGTCAAGCTCAGCTTGTGGTCTCATGAAACGAGCAAAGCCTGCGAAAGTCAATGGCGTAGACCTTGACGAAGGAAAAATTGGCGATGATGAAACGAGCACCGAATGCGCAAGGGCTGGACACGACAAAACTATTCACGTTACCAAGACAAAGATACCAATTGGTTGGTTCACGAGTGTGTTGCCGCAAACTTGCTCGAGAGCATATTCGCAAGCGTGCTATCACTACAGGTCAGTTCTAACCTCGTAAGCTGACCGGGAATCAATCTTTAAGACGTTACCAGATCCGTCATGAGTGTACACACTTTGACACCAGATATGGTTCGGTTTACTTGTGGCGCTACAGCAAACACAAACATGGATGGGAAAACAACTGATCACTGGGGATCGACCAGTATTTGCTCCACTGGTGGCCGTTCGAAGTCAACACAATTGGGCTTGGGCGAATGGGTTTGTGGAATTAACCACGTCGATCAAAGTAGTGAAAAATAAACCGAAAACCATCACTCACGGATGCAACAGGGATGAGTGGCCGCCGCGCTACTTTTGGCCTGGCGATGATGTGGCTACTTTAAACGGGCGATCCCAAAGAATCCGCTTGGTGCCAGATGATGATAATCGGAAAGCTGGACAGATTTGGAACCAATTTTGCAATGATAACGCCGCTCAAGTATTACGAGCCGTGAGAAAGAAGCGTGGTCAGGTCGCCTTGAAGACGAAAGAGTACAGATCTTACATCCAGAGCGCTTGGATTCGCTCGGTAGGCACGGCGGTTGTTGACAAGCCGATAGTTGCCAAGCAGACAACCAGTATGTATTGACAATTTTCTGTTGTTTGCATTTTGTAAAATTATTACTGACCAAGCGTTAGCTGTTGTCTCTACTGTTTCAGTCGAGACTGGAAGAGCCCTCTTCACTTTTGCAGATTGGGATGGATTGCCTGAGGACAAGGATTGGCATGGCCTGAAGGAGAATCGATGCTGGCCCAAGGCTTTGGCCGTAGACGATCCCGGATGGGCGCTCCTCACCGACGATGAGTTTTACTTGACGCAGCACAAGGATCTAGCCAAGTCCACCGCTCGATACGCAGAGTACCCGGATCTGGCTTTGCTCCAAGCAGGCTTGTTGATAAGAGATCCAGTCAACAGTTTTCGACCCCTGGATGCAGCTGCAGCGCTGGCAAAGTTTAAGAACGATGGCATTCCATTAGAACTTCAAGGTATTTTGCCCGGAATACCGAAGTTCTCCACACCAAAGCCTCCGAGACGCATCAGAGGACTTTTATACGAGTCCAACAACATCACAGTACCACTCTTTGCAGGACCGTCTGCGTGGATATTTGGGGAGGAGATTGACCCTGATGATATGAGTGACGAAGAGTGGTCCGACTGGATGCAAAGCTATATTGAAGAAAATCTGGAGGACCTCGACTTCGAGGAGCAGACGCTCACGATACCAAGCGAAGTTGAAACGACTCCGACGCCGATTGGACAGGGTGATCCAACAGTTGCTCCAGCCCTTCAAGGCAGCCTAGCATCGGCCGGACTTCCTCTCGCGACCCCCTTCAAGTCTTGAGGTAGTCGGAAAATATCATCTCCTGACACTTCGAGTAGGTTACAACACTACACAGTCTTTACAAGCAAGAATGATAGCTTGAATGATGGAATGATGTGGAGGTATAGTTCGGTGATCTCTCGTGCTTGAAATATTCTAAGAGTCTAAATAGTTTCCAATCCTATCCCTAAAAATGTTCTATTACCTAATTCGTGCTCCACTGTCTGAAAGAGTGGAAGTCCTTGAACTGTAGCTTATCAGTACTCGTACAATATCCATACATGGCGCGGAACTTACAATACCCATTCTCCTTCGTTCCCACAGCCTCCCAAGTCGATTGTGCCTCAGCTTTGCCAATCAAAACAAGTGGCTTTCCAGTACCAGCAGAAGACGCATCAGCCGCTAACTGCACCTCACAGCACTTGTCCAGAAGAACAAAGTACGCAACTGTTTCTTCGATCGACCGGCTTGCGGTAAGCAGTCCATGATTCCCCAGAAGCACTGCTTTTTTGTTCCCCAAAGCTGCAGCAATATACTTTCCTTCATCGGAAGCCAAGACTACGCCTGCAAATGTGCTATTTCTCGTCAGATATGGGATCTTGGGTTGCTGGAGAACAATCTCGCCTACGGATACAGCACATGATCGTTGTAAAACACACACGAATCCTGGGTGATGGGTTCCAATGTCCTGCCAGTAGCACAGAACGCTCGACCATATGTGCTATGCGAATGAGCTGCACACACGATATCTGGCCTTGCAGCGTGGATCTCGGAGTGGATGGCAAAGGCGGCAAAGTTGAGGAATCTATTTCGTCCTCCATCAATCACTTTCCCATCGTGACTGACAAGAATAAGATCTTCTGGAGTGATGAGCGAGAAGTGCAGACCTAGAACTATAAGTCAAGAACTCTACGAAGCTTAGAGTCCTGCATGAACAGACCAAATGGATTGACCCAAAAGCACTGTGAGTCAACGGGATCTCGAAGCGTGATGTGACCCGCGATTCCTTCACAGAATCCAAATTTGGCAAAGATACGAAAGGCTAGAGCAAGTCGATGTTTGAGGTACTTTCGCTCTTCGTACTTGTCCTCAAATACTGGAGGTCCAGTTGGGACATCTTCAGGGAGCGTCAAGCTTGGATCTCCACTTTTGTAGGTCAAGGTGGGGGATGTATCAGTCGCGGAAGGTGCCATTCTGATCTGGGGCCAATGTGAGATGGTTTTAGATGAAGTAAGAGCAGGGACAAAATGAAAGAGGAGAGAAGGCAGAGCATCGCTTCTGAAATGGACGTTACCATCCCACTTTTGAAAGATAAAGATATGGGCGAAGATTGGACTCCGGGTCGGTCCGTACCACAGCCTAGCTCTAGATAGCATGTTAAGTCTGACTATGAGACCTATCAGTTGAGGCTCGGAAAAAAGAGAGAAACATGTCAGAAGGATACTGCATACAGCGTACTTCATGGACGTTCGAAAACAAGGAACGACTCACCAGATGAGATCTTACCTGCTGAGCAAGTTGAAATCTCTGTGAAAGAAAGCTTAAACATGCTGATACGCGAAGGAGAACCATACTACCCTAGAGACCGTCCTATAAACCTGAGAACCTTGGAACTAAAACTAAATTGAACCAACTTAAAAGAATATTACTCTGCTGGTCCATCCCAGCGCTTCCCCTCCGGAAACCCAATCATAGCATCCTCCATCATCAACCCGATCCTCCACCCCCCGATCCCAGGCCACCAGTTCTCATAGCCCGTCCCATTCCCCGCTGCACCTCCATCACTATCATTATTCAGAAGAGCATCTTCCTCTGTTACCTCCCCAGCCTTCAAATCCCACCACCCCAACGAAGTCTTCCTCGACCACTCCAGCGGCATTACCTCGCACCACTGCTCCGTCCCAATTAGTTCCTTCTCTGACGATGCTGTCCCATCTGGCAAAGGCGGTTGCACAAGATTTAAATCCAGTCCGACATACTTCGCTGCTGCTGTCGACAGTGGAAAACATGGCGCATACGAGATGGGTTTGTAAACCGCCGAGAAGAATGGAGAGCTCGATCTCGTCCTCTTGGTGCCGGAGCCGCTGATTTCGAGAGGGAAGACAGAAATGCGAACTGCGTTGTTTGCAAGAGGTTTGAACTCGAAGTCGGCGAGGTGTTTGGGGATGTTCCAGTCTATTTTTTCAATCCTATGTTCTGTGAAATGGCAGGGGCAAAGCTCACTATTTCGTCCATTCCAACATGTCGCCGCTTGACTGACATATATCCTCGTGACTCTCAGATTCTCCCTGGTCTCCTTTCTGATATTCCCGTCTTTGTCTTTCACCTCAACCTCATACTGGAATTTCCCCGGCACGAGAATAAACTCGTCGTATGGACCGACGGGAGACTCAGTGTAGCGGATGATCTGAACGGATGCCAGACCACCGATCAATTTGCCGTCTGAGAATGACGATGCGGCTTCCAGCGGAGAGTAGAGAAGGGGCTTCTGGGACTGTAGAGCCTCTGCTGACGAAAGTGAGATGTAGAACATGAAAGAGTAGACTGTTCCTTTGAGAGTCCAGGGCGCAAGTGCGACGACTAGTGGCGTTGTTGCCATTCTTGACGAGGATGAAAACACGAAAGTTGAGGATTAGATCTGGTCTCTTGGTTGAGCGCACGTTGATAATAACTTGACCTAGAGAGAAAAAGACATGTGCTGGTCCGAGTCAACGGTGTGGCTGATCGTCGCCCTCTCGGCTTTAAAGCTGAGGTGGCACAACAGGAAGCATGGGTGCTGACTGGTTGACGTGATGTGAGGGGAAGATTGGCATCGGTACTCCAGACGTGGGGAGATAATTCTGGATCGCCGCATGCAAGAATGTCTCAGAATGATCGTCGGATCTCAGATGCCTGAATAGAAGGTACATTGTTTCCTTGAGGCGACACAGAAGACCCTCAAAGCCTTATTTTTGCTTATATAATATTTCATCTCAGAACGCCTGGTATCCGAACTCCCCCGCTCCCCGAAACAAAAGTCCATCTGGAAACAAAACTTCTACTTTCAACATCTATGATGAACGAGGAGGTAAATCGGGTAATTTCTTCGCCGCTATGCTGGGAACCCACGACCCTGCATCCATCTCATGCACAACCACAGGTCTCGCTTCCAACTCCCCAGTTGTGCTCTGCTGCCGATCAATGCCAGCCAGTCCAGTCGGAAGCTCGTGAGGTATATTGTCGTTGTATCCATTGACCGCGACTCTCTCTATCCCTTTGGCACCATAGTAATCCATCATCGTCTGTGGTGGCTGTCTCAGATATACCATCGGTGTAGGACTATCGTTGTTCAATCGTATGTGCGAGCCGTAGTCCGGAAAATTCAAATTGGGATTCAGCGAATGTGTCGAGAGTCGTTTCTTTCTGTAGTGCAATGCCCATGCGATGATACCAGTCATGACCAAAGCTCCTAGAATACTGCCGACAATCGCCCCTGCCAGAACACCCGCATTCGAAGATTCGCCATCGTTCGAAGAGTCGGGAAATACTTCTGTGGCGGTACCGGGTGTGGATGTGGATATTGCTGTCGAGCTAGATCTCGACCGAGGAGGAGGGGTTGTGCTTGCGACTATTGCGGCTCCGAGAGCGAACCCTTCGTACGGGAATGCGAATGCTTGATCTTGAGAATTTGTTGCGGTGAAAAGGGAGGAAGCTATCACGCTGGAGTCATCGTATGAAGTTATCCTGATGGTCGAACCGAATATATTGCTGAAGCATGTTCCCCCGAACGCGGGTCGGTCCGAAGGCGGATTGGCAGCTTGCGCGAACCCATCCCATCCACTTCCAATAGTCAGCACGACCAGCTATCAAGGAACAACGATCCATACCTTGGACAGCAGGCGATGTAGTTTGATGTGAAGGGGCCTTGCGTGGTGTATCCCGCGGGACAGACCATGGGACTCATCGCAGCCTGCGAAACCCCGCCCCTCTCCAACAGAAAACTAGATGCAAACTCTGGAGCATAGCAAGAACTAATCGTGGTTCCAGGAACTGGTAGTGGGTGGTTGAGCCATATCCTGAAGCCATCATTTTTCAACATCGTGAGGCCGCCAACCGCTTCTGCACATTGTGTCGGTGCTATGAAGGTAGTTGTGATGGCAAAAGGAATATCAGACTCAACAGTGGTGGTCATCTTGCAGCTAATGTATTGAAAGAGGATATAATGAACCGACGGACGAGCTTTCTCTGTCACAACCAGTGCAGAAGTTCAAAACACACGTGTGGGAAGTTCATGATGTTCTCAATGAGACAGCGAATAGCTTCGAGAAAGAGATATTGGGGATTAATCTTCGTATTGACAAGACTCTGAAACTGCATCATCAAGATATGCGCACTGATAACATCATTGGCAGGCTCGTGGTAGCCGACCAAGCGCTGAAGGCAAGGGGGCGGCGTGGGATTTTGTTGCTTGGCTCGTATCGTCAACTTTGACAGAGACAAACAAGATCCGCAGAATTTTCGACAACGAGAAATTCAGCTGAACATTGGAGACAATAACAATCTGAATCAGTGCGTAAATAGCTTCGAAATCAACTTCAATTTGATCCCCCTACTCAAGATACAAGGTGGTCTCGAGATGCTGAACAGTTTGGCTCGCCGGTATGGAGGGGCGGACCTGGGACGAAGTTCGTGTCACATCCCAGGAAGATGTCCAAGCACAGACACTAAACTTGATCACCAGCAAGCATCATCTGCAGGTTCCATGGGAGCTGTCATCTGATATTTCTTATCTCTTCCGGACTTCGAACCTTATTTGGATTCCACTTCTCCCTTCATTGCAAGCTGGAATTTACGGACCTGCAAAGAGTTAGTGCCAGCTACAGAGATATCACGATAAACTCACCCAAGACGTGAACTCGTCTTCCTCGCCCTTCCAATTCTTGTTTAAGAGTTCCAGAGCTGTGAATCCCGAGAAGAAGCATTGGTTCATCCTTTTATCGATCTCCTTCACGTCCAGCTCGTAGAAGGCACTGGCTAACTCATCGACCATATCTGGGATATTCTTCATGGCATCGAGCACTGCGTCCACGCTACCAAGAACATTCCTAGCTCCATTCGTCTCCTTTCCTTCCACGGGTGCTGGATCAGCCAGCGGTGATTTTGGGATTGTCTTGAAGCGCCTCTTGGTTACTGCTTGGTACATCAGACTGAGTAGCCGTAGACGTTTCAACGTAGCTTCTAAACGGGGCCGAATCTTCTCTGGGTCGTCGCTGGGAATATGTCGTTGACTCCCAAACATATTGTCCACCTCTGTCTGAGCATCGTCTTCGTCATCACTTCTCGTGTTCCCTTCATCCTCTCCATCAGACTCCTCCTCACTCCACTCCTGCAGCTCCTCCAGAGCATCTTTGAGAGTTGCCCTGTACTGTTCCGCCTTTCTCACTGCCAATCCAGCGATACCCAGTTTCTTCAGTTCAATCACTGCATCGCAGGCTTGCCAAACAGTTCCTGTCATGGCCAAACTGCCCTTGCACTTGGACGAACCTGTCCCATTCTTCGCATCATCGCCCAATATCTTTCCGTCCAAAGGTATAGCCTTGACCAAAGCTCCAAATTCCGTCAGAACCCTGCCAGCCTGATACTTCAACTCTTCGTGCATTGCTTGGGTATACGTAGTCGCGTCGCATAGTTCGATGGCTGAGGCAAGTCCAGGGAGAGGGCCGCTGACAAGCTCTCGCAGAATCCTAGTGATCGCAGATGCCGTGAATGGCTTGTTGATTATCAGAAGAGACAGTTTCGTAGAGTGTGCGCGTATGAGAGAGGCTGCATCGTGTGCGAGGTCCAGAGCATTGACTTCGGTCTGTTTTGTTTCTTCTGTCGAAGCAGTTTGGGAATGGAGTTGGGCGAGGAGTGCTTGAGTCGTTGCAACAGTCGATTTGAGGATTTCGAGATCCTCCTCTGCTTGACTTCCTGACTTCGCCATTATGAGGCTGGTAGGCTTGTATTCAGTGGTTTTTGACAGTGTCGTGGTGTTGTTCTGGTTTGTTGTGCGGGGAAAAATAAATTTCGAGATGCCTGTGGCGGGCGGAATTTGCCCCGCATTGGTACATTCGGGCACTTCCGAAGTCTCCACGCGAAATCAATGTCAACATCAACAGTCAGCAAGAGCATCAATATCAAAAGCATCAACATAACCTCATTCGGGCACGAGCTGATTATTGAGGCGCTTCCCTGCTAGAAACCATGTACGTGACAAATGGGTACACACCGTGCCCTGCTTAAAATCGCCACACCAAGCCTTCAGGCTCAGCCCATGGATCCTATTTCAGCACACGGCAAGGGCGCGCTAGTCTGGGGGCGGACGAGATATGATCACCACTGCGGAAGTCCATCAGTAAGTTATTACATCGGATTCAGCAGATTCCAGACGACGGTAGATGTCTAGATCGGCGCTGAGATAAATCGTGGAGACCAAGCATGTTGCCCAAGTCAGGCGTGTTCAAATTTTATAGTACGTACATATCTGTCATCAGGTATACTTCACAGTCATCAAGAGACAATGATTGTTTCCATTTGTTGCTTCAGCCGCCGTCGTGTGCTTTTCATCGAAGTCTCCAATTTCCACTACGAGCTGCTCTTCTTACAAGCAGCAAGACACTCCGCCGAACCAAGGATACTCCCAGTACCAACTGGAGGAATTTCACCAGCGACACCAGACATATTCATTGCTGCGAACGAGTCACCACCGCCATACGCCGCCTTGATCATATCATCCGGGAACATGTATAGGCTGTTCAACAGGTTCAATGTTCCTTGATCTTCGGAATTGAGGGCCGAGACAAGAGTTGCGTTCGTACATCCTGATCAACGATTAGCCGAGCTCGATGTGGTCCTCGAGAAAGAGCATACCGGTATTCTGCATTGTGTGCAAGCTTCCTTGTGGGAAGATAGTCATCTTGCCTGGAGTCAATGTCTGCTTGACAAGTCTGGCTCCATTCTCCTCAACCATATACGTGTTTGTGGTTCCTTCGACGGCGACCACGAGATTTGTCGCTCTTGGATGCATGTGAGGCGGAAGCATGGCGCATGGTCCGAGGTTTAGCATCGCCATAGTCATGCCCATTGTTGTAAGCGCTGGGAAGGCTGCCTGGCAAGTGTCAGGGGCAGTTTTTGGAGGCAGTCGAAGTCTCTGGGTGTTTACTCACGGCATTCGCATTGACGACAGATCCAGGACTGTACGTATAGCCCTTCTGAGCATTGAAGTCAAAAAGCCAATCGGAATCCGATGCGAGAAGCTTCAAGCGATCGAGTTGTGTCGCAGATCCTTTCAGTGATGCGACTAGTTGAGGATCGACAGTTGTGTCAACAGCATTAGCTGCCGCTGTCAAGAGAAGAACGATTGTCGATAGCGCAAGCATATTGTCCAAGTTGTCAAGACTCAACGATTGAGTTGGAATAGTTCAAAGTGGCAAGGAAAGTAAGAAGAGGAACGATAGTGTAGGAAAGGAAGATTGACGGATGAAATACAGAGCCTGTATCGACGCCAGCGAAGCCCTACATTTATACCCCTTCCACATCGCTAGAACTTCCTCAAAACCAAGGAAATCTACACGGCAGCCGTGGCACAGCAAAGCTAATCTGATTATCTGAGCCTCCTGACTGCCTGTGCTTACTCCCCAATGCGGGAAAATAGAGTAATAGACTTCACCGATGGGGTGGAAGAATTCTCCCCACATACAAGATCACTGGCCGGACCGTCTGACCTGCAGGAAGGCAGATTAGCGACACTCGGTACCGACTTTCATTCGCCCAGCTTCGCCGCATCAGCACTGAAAATAGATTTAGGGGACGCCACCAGCAAAGTTCTCATGACCTAACAATGCGATGCATCTTCATCCAGGGAATGCCATTCAACCGAAGCCCCCAGAACATGTACAGGCCGATAAATACCGCAAAAGTCGGTAAGTTAGAGGTGGTGAGTTCATGACGTTGTGTGCAATGTGTCCAATTGTAACTCGCTGACTTCAAGAAGGCTGGAAAGGCTCTCAAATTTCAGCCATGGCCACGAATGGCATTCAGCGTACCATGCACTACTGACATACATGAGGAAATTGTTACCGGTATCTTGTATTTCGACCAAACTCCTGGAATCTCGGCCCTTTTCCCACGTCCTTATTGGCCATCTGCAAAGATCATGCCGCGTCTTTATTGACTTAAAAGAGTACAGTCCCAGTGCTGGAATGTTTTGAGCCATATTGAGCCACATCAACAGGCACCAGAGAAATCAGCATACGGTTTAACAGCATTGTACAGAGCTCAGACCATCCATTTTTTACGCTGAAAAACTAGCTCGCCCTCACAGCGACAGCATGTCCGCGGCTGGCCCGATTGGAATGTGTTGCTTTCTCGATGTATGAGCATATCCCCTCCTGATCTGTCAAGCATTCATCAGCGTAAGTTCCGTGGCTCGACAAGAGGAAATTTAAATCACTCACCGCGTCAAAATTCTTACTCTTCTTAAATGCCCCTCTCGTCTCTTCACTCTCGTCCCAATACAATCTCATCAACCATTTCTGGATACGCGGATAATCGTGTCGAATCATCTTCAAATTGCACATGAACAGTGTGTGGTACGCGACGTCGAACCTGACGATTGTCGGGTATAGTCTGATATCTGCATCTGTGATATGATAGCCGAGAAGGTGTTTTTCTTTGCCCTTGGCGAGGATGTCTTCGACTCGGTCGAGTGACTCGAATAGCGCGATGACATTTGACTCGTAGCCATCTTGAGTGTCGGGGAACCCCGCCTTGTACACCCCGTTGTTGATGAGGTTATAAATCCATTCGTTCATGTCATTAATTTCTTGTTCCAAATGAGGAGGCAAAGGTCCTCCATTCACCTTGAAGATTTCTCTCAAATTGGCTGGAAGGAGACTGTCGAATTCCCTGTCGAACATGCAAATTATCTCCGAGGACTAATTTAACACGATCGTCTCACTCTTCTTGTCCCAGAGCACCGGGACTGTGAAACGTGCTGAATAGTTTGGCTCTGCTTTGAAGTATAATTGGCAAAGACGAGTGAAGCCATAGAGAGGGTCGACGGAATCAGTACCATCGCGGCCAGTAAAGGACCTGGGTAATCTAGCAAAGACTCTTCCAGTCTGGCCCGAAATCTTACCATCCTTCTGGGAACAGCTCCCAGTCCAGAATTACAATTTGGATGATTTCCTCCAGACCGTTCAAAGTCCTTACCAGATTGGCCCGAGACGCCCAGCGGCATCCGAGATTGATGTAAAGGACCTTTCTTCAAGTCAGATGTGTCTCTCGATAAGACTGGTGATCTTCTGCTCACATAACGATCCTTTTCTGGTGGGAATTGAGCCCCGGGTTTCGATGAGATCCATGATCTGAAAGACGAAACCTGGCGCTCGAAAGTCCCATTCTCTTGCTCGAACATGTAGATATCCTTTTTTGTCGAGTCCGAAGGCTTAGAGTAATCCGCCATGGTTGGCCGATGTCTCTGATGCGATGCTTTGGTCGGTAAATATTGTGGTGGGGCTACGCTGCGAACTGAGAGTTTGCTATATATCGCTCGTGAGTTGTCTTGTTCACATGGGGATAGCTGAATCATACATTAGATGCGATCCCTGAATGGTCTCATAAGAAAAATAAGGAGGGCAAATTCAGCGAGCGAGGTGTTCTCTGTGTCGCAATGCTGGCCCAATCGGACTTTAGCGATCAGCGGACTCCCGTGAGCAGGTAAGCAAGATCAGAACATAGCTTGTGATTGTCAATATATAAGTAAGCAAGCTGGGCATTACAAACCCATCTGTTTACTTGTAGAAACATGATGCATTACGTTCGTTGACAGTGTCCCTAGCGATGTATCGTTTGCGACCTGTTATCACGTTCACAAACTCGACCGTTTCGATCATGTATCAATCCAGTCATGATCCAAGCGAGGAGATCCCAGAATTTTAGCTTAGTTAATGTCAAGGCACGTGTATCGCAGTAAGAACGCCGGGAACTCGAAAGATGGGATCAAGAGTGCGATAAAGCTACCACAGCATTTGGCTCCGACTCTCGGCGTGAAAGTGGATACCGACAGCCAGGGCTTCATTGAGAAGGTGGACTCGTGGTAGATCAATACTGTACACAGAGGCTCAAAATACATTTAGTGTCTTCTTACAAGTTCTTACTCGGAAGATTTAAAGTTTCAAAGCTGGTGCAAAAGACCTTCGGTGCGTGTCTACTTCTGTCGCTGTTTCCCAGAGCGGCAACTTTGCGTCCCAGACTTCATCCTCAGAAATTTCAATCTTTCCTTCTCGAGTGAGGCGCCTGACTTGGCTTAGCGTGTTCGTACCCCAGCGAACCTCTTCCCCTCTGATGAAAGAAGCGATCGGCCTCAAGAACTCTTTGATGAGTATCTTCTCGCTTCCCGTCAGAGCATCCCCATTACCGAAAAGCCATATCGACAAATCAGTCCCATGTGTTGCCCCAACTTCTTTTGGCAGTCGCTTTTCGACACTTTCCGTTCGCCAATCGATCCTATATCGGTGAATATATGACAGTGGGAGCGTTTTCGAGATGCTCTTGACAAAGCCTCTCAGAGTAGAATGGATCTGCATATCGGCGTAAAGCTTTCCAAAAATATCCTCCCAGTCCACCATCATAGTACTCGCGTCTGCTGGGGGAAGCTTGTAAGGTTTGCAAATGGCAAGTGCGACATCTCGGGGGTAATCCCAACTGAGCCTCTCGATCAATTCTTCGTAAGATTGCGGCGGGTATACATTTTTGTATACATGGTACTCTTGTGTCAGGTCACCAATCACAGTCTGGATGCCGAGCTCTTTCATTCGATTTCCAAACGCGCCAGTATGGATGTCGTCGAAGAGGTCTTTCGATAGAAAGCATCCATCGGAAATCGGTCGGAAGAACTTCTGTGGCATTTTGCCAACAGCATCAATCAGCTCATTCGTGGACTTTGTTCGTAGTGCCTGTGCTTTCTCCGAAGCTTTCCAACATTGGGGGATTTCCAGAACATGGAGGAGGTCCTCATATTGTTGCTGGACTTCTAAAATGTCTTTGGGCTGAACACCACATCCATTCGACCACTGGAAAACACGGCGTATAATCTGTCTACTAGCTCTCGCACTGATGTCGTAGGCAAGCTGGTGGAAGGTCGCATATGCTCCGGCTGAAAGGCCACCAACAGTGATGTTGTGGGGGTTGCCACCAAAATGGGCGATATTGTCGTATGTCCATTCCAAAGCAAGTCGCAAGTCCCAAAACCCGAAGTTCGAGTCCTCGCTGATGCCCTTTGATGCGAGAAAGCCAAAGATACCGAGGCGGTATCCCGGAGAGACGATGATACATTTAACATCGGTCCCGCTGAGCAAAGCGGATGGGTCGTCGTAATTGTTCGACCCGAATTGAAGAAACCCGCCATCTATTGCGGATAAGTGTTGTCCGTGGATAGACATTAGGGTACTTACGGATATAAAGGAGAACTGGCCAGCCATTGGCTGGCGGGCAGCCAAGGGGTATGTAGATGTTTGATTGGAGGCAGTCTTCGTCGTGTTGTGCAGACTGGCGACCGAAAATGCGTACCTGTGGACAGATCGAGCTTGGCTTGGTGTATTTCGACGAGCCATAGCGAAAGGCTCTAGGAAGAGGCTCTGGTTTCTCCCATCTGCGCTCCGCGATTGGAGGACGAGCGTAGGGGACGCCAGAAAATCGGTAGCATCTTGCATTCTTAGTGACAGGCTCGGTAATTGTCACGCCACAGAGAGAGCCACGGTCAGGGATCGAGATCTTCATAGCGAGCGGTAGACAGGGCCAATATGTATCACCTTGTGTACTTTGAACCCATCGATCAGTTGACCGGTCTCGAGTGGTGTTTCCATTCATGAGATTGGACGTTGAAGTCAAGTTCCGGGATTGCAGGGAGGGGGCGGGATGCCGATCGCGACTACCTAAGACTATCTCCTCGGAACCCCCCCACCGTAGTCAGCGGCCAGTGCCACATTTCAACGATCATTTCCTTGGTCGAATGCAGACATACTCTACAGGACGGCATCAGCAGCAGCAGGCCGCTTGCCACTAGAGATATGTGCGGCGCGACCTATCAGACTACTATTTATATAGAGAGCTATCCTCCTCGGCCAATCAGACCTTGCTATGCCAGAAGGATAAGGGTGCTCCGATGCAATTGTGTGGCCGCTTCTAGTTCCCCTTGGAATAGCCAGCCTGGACCTCAACGACATTACCCTTGGCGGTGGCACGAAAGCGGAAAGCCGAAGATAATATGACGATCACCGGCCTGAATCTCGATCAAGGCCAGGTTGTACTTCGTACACGGCCTAAATAATGTTATTTTGGTGTCTGTGCTGCTTCTAGACATTTCCATAAAATCTGGGGGTTACAGCGAATCATTTTTTAATCCGGCAGCGTCTCTTTTCCTCAACTAGTAAGAGTGTGGCAAAGCGCACAGGCAATTAATTAACATTATTTAGGCCATGTATGAAGTATGTACTGTAAGCGACGCTTCGCGAAAGAGGGGTGCAGCTGCAAGGACAGGGGCATCCCGCATTCAGGGTCCCCTCCTCCCGGCACGGGCAGCAATGTCGAAGGACGAGAAATGGCATTGTACGGAGTATTGTACCCCTCGTACAAGTCCTTCCACTATGCAGTGGGCTGCCATTGGACAGTTCGAGGCAGTTTAAGGCTACGTTTGTAGGCCTCTTCCCCATTATTTTACGATCAGCTCATTCATCTTGCATGTGGGCTGACTTAGTAAATCGCCAACGCGCCATCCCCAACTCCCACTCCGAACTCGTTTGGTAGAGTTCCTCCGGCGCTTGTGATTTGCTGGTGGCGCGGCTTAAGATCCGATGCTCCGTCGTGCAGTATATGTATCGAGATCAGCAACCATCTCTCTTATCTGAGCATTCACACAGGTCCTTAACGCCACGCTGACTATTCTGGGTTCTATCCTATTACCAACTCCGGCTTTGCTGCGGAAATTCTGTGCTCTACACAACTCATACCACATATCTTACATGGCAGCAAGGTCGGAGCTCATGACGGCAGACAGCAGTTGCAGTGCCATCACATGGACTAAAATGTCTTACCTACACCACCGGTATCACATCATTCTGCGAGGAGATTCCAGGTAGGAGAGGCTGTGTGTCGCCGACCTTGCTTGAATGGAATCACTCGGATGAAAGCCTCTACTCGAGCATTCATCGCAGCTTTTAGTAGCGCCGGTATCCATCTCCTCAAGCCCAACACTTACTCGGCTATTCCAAAGTCCCGTAGAAACCGTTAATCTTTAAATTATAGCTTAAGAAGGCTCTCCATAATCCAATGACGGCGTGTCAATTTTAAATATAAGGACTATTGTTACTTTTTCTCCGACTAGCTCAGGTTAAACCAATATTCCCAACTCATAGCTACAAATCTAAATGTCACCCCCTGCATTCAACGCTTCTCCCCAAGCTTGCTTTGGTAAATTGGCAGATATAATTAGCATCCACTGCAATGATTTAGCTTCGTCCTTTTTCCACTCATCATATTGAAAAGCGATACTTGTTCCAGAGTTACTAATAGAGATCACGAAAATGAACGGATAAAGTGCTTACATCGATGGAAGACTTCTTGACATCAGTAAACCGTATAAAAGTCTTAATATAAGGCGCCGCTCTCTTCCGGCCTGCGTCAAACATTAGTTCTAAGCTCGAGGCAACCTTGTCGCTATCCTTAGCCTAATGACAAAGCATTAGTTTCAAATATTATACTTACTTGGCTTATATAACTGACTAAATCTTCATATAAATGACGCTTCTCGAATTGTAGTTATTAAGTGTGGGTTTGCATTGGTATGTGATATCACAAAGATAATAAAAGTAGCAAAACAAGTGTAATAATAATTCAATATATTTCAGATTATTTAGCTAAGGGAGTGCGAGAAGGAAGAGGATTTATACCCGTAGTTGTAACTTACCTGAAACCCCTCCAGCTACTGTAGAGGGATAAGTCGTCTGTGCTACATAAAAGAAGTTAAGTGAGAGCTAATAGGTGTAACACAAGGATATTAATGAATGTGAATGAAGCTTGAAGAAGTGTATATTGTTATGCATGTTGTTCCGTCCAAAGAATCGATCGCTCTCTGTCTAATATAAGGCTTCGCCTAATCTACCTATGGCTAGAAAGAAGGAAAAAAGTTATTCCGGCCCGAGTGCTTGTACCTACATCCCCGCTACACTACCAGCCAGCTCCTAGCGTGGATACATCAAACACTCGGTATGGGTCCTGTGGACCAACATTAAGACTTCTCTAAATCTTGTCCGCTGTCAGGAAGATAATTCTAAATTTCGACTTCGAGTTTGAGAAGTTTTTTAAAGTACTCATGGCCTTAAACAAAATCTTCTCGATCCACTTTTCCAAGAAAGTAGCAATCAAAGAGATCTAAATAACGATTTCGCTGTCATTGCTTTATATTAATACGGCGCTTAGCACATTTTTTAGTCCTTCCTAGCCCCATGCTATTTCCGAATCGTTATTAATATAGTGTCTTCCTAGCACGCTGCCAACGAGTACTCCCTGAATAAATAAAAAGTCATGTTTTTACAGTATCTCAACAAGTGGCTTATAAATCTCTTACTTAAGGTTATTGTCGTAAGCTTTTAAGTAGCTTAGAAAATTAACCTTAAATCTAGATCCGCTCCTTATAAGTCCTGGTTTGAAGTCTTTAGCAAGATTACTATTACTCAAAAGCAATAGTATTGGCGATATCCAGGTGTTACGAACCCCTTGGCACCAAAAATCAGTTGGCACCAATATGCTAATGGTACCACCAAGTGGATGGTACCATAAGGACTTTGGTACCAACAAAAAATTGGTACTATCAATGAAATGATACTAATCAGGAAATGATACAATATAACAAATGGTATTATTGCACACTTGTATCTTAATAATAATAATTATCTAGATCATGATGAACATTAGATCACGTGATGAATTCCCGGATCTCCAAACTTCTCATTAGGAAAAGGAATCCAAGAATCTAAAGATCCAACATTTTAAAGAATCTAAGAAAAACAAAGGTTCTATATAAAATTAGCACGTTTGCTATTAAATAAAAGCTTCATGTTTAACTTTAAATAGTATTCTTTATCTAATATTTAATAATTATCTTATTCCATTTACATGATACACTTACTTTTCAATTATTAGAAATCAATATAGCCTTTTGTATTTACATCAAGTAAATATCAAATCGTTACACTTTAAGCACCTTCTCATCAAAAGTACCAATTCACGCAAACATTATGTCTACCTTCGGAAGCATTGTAAAAAGCAGCTCGCAAGCTACTCCTACTTTTACCCCGCCAGCAGCCGTTGCTGTCGTGCCTAAGCTTAAGGTACCTTTTCCAAATACCTTCGATAGCACTCGATCTCAACTCAAGTCATTTTTGTTTTAACTCAAGATCTACATGTTATTCAATATTAAACTATATATTAATAAGATATACCAAATCTTATAAGCTTCTATCCTTCTCAAAGGACAAGCCTTCGACTAAATCGAAACGTTCATTACCAATTATCAGAACAACCTGGCCACCGAAACGCTTAACAATATCAAATAAGAAATTAATAACATATTAGAAAGCTTTGTGGAATTTGAAAGACGCTTGGGACGCCTCTTTAGGAACATTGACGGCATTAGAACAATCGAAAGAGCTATCTAAGATATGCGTTAGAAGGGTTTTATCGCAACTTATGCTACCAAATTCTAGCAACATGTTAAGAAAATCAATTGGGAGAATAACGCACTTATTATAGAGTTTTATTAAGGATTAAAAGACTATATCAAAAACAACATTATCTGCTTCAAGAAGCAACCTAGCACTTTTCAAGACATGATTATTAAAGCAATCCTTTTCAATAATCGAGTATATAAATGAAAGCTTAAGCAATAAGATTATTATGCATCAAGATATATGAAGTAAGGAAATAATAATAATAAGAAATTATTTTATCTTTGCAAAATGAAGCTAAACGCCACCTTTCAAAAACAAAACAAAAGAAAACCACGCAATAGCAAGCTTTTCAAAGAAGTTATAAATAAGCAACGCGAAAAGAAATTATACTTCAAATGTGGCTTCCCAAGTCACATGGCTAGCTCTCACTAATAGAAAAAACAATAATTAAGAAAAAAGCACGCCAATGTTATAAAACGTAACATATATAACGGCCCAATTAAATAAGTCGCCTTTATAGGGTTAGGGCTAGGGTTAGGGTTAGGGTTAGGGTTAGGGTTAGGGTTAGGGTTAGGGTTAGGGTTAGGGTTAGGGTTAGGGTTAGGGTTAGGGTTAGGGTTAGGGTTAGG
>Ga0207886_10144_pt1 | contig 31657 bp, 34 predicted proteins | sample LinPmetageLP35_FD_184048 | JGI IMG/M metagenome (GOLD analysis project Ga0207886, IMG submission 184048) | Marine viral communities from the Pacific Ocean - LP-35 (SPAdes) | ecosystem: Environmental > Aquatic > Marine > Oceanic | place: Pacific Ocean | collected 2009-08-31 | reverse complement strand
AGACCCCCCCCCCCCCCCCCACTCTTTCAAGTCTGAGTATAAATGTTTTCTTATTTAGTAATGTTATAAAAAGCCTTGCTCTATGTGTTAATCATCTGATGGATGTCTAAGTCGAAAGGTACAGCAACTAGAAATACCAGAGGCTTCGGCCAGCCAGAAGCCAAGTCATTCTTCGAGGGCTCGGCGTGACATCCTCAATTTTTCATGCTATTTGTCTCAGGGTTGCCACTGCCTTTTCTTTAAATTGGTACTTTGCACGATCTTTTATGTCTCCGTACGCCTTCTACTTGGGTGCGTCTACACTTTGGACAAGTGTATGGAGTAGAGCAAACTGTATTGATGTGGACGATAAGAGCCCGCGGAGTGGAAACTTGAAGCCCGCATGTTCGACAAATGGTTGGCTTCAGTCGCTTCCTTCCATCTAAACTTGACTGGGTTTCTTGCGATGTCCTGTCGCCCATCTTAGTGTGTTGGGCCGCTACTGGGGGAGCCTGTGATGTCTTCAATATTCCTGTTGCCGGCTCGAAGGTCGTTAAATCCAATGATGAGCGCTTTCTCTTGCCAATTGGATGAATGGTCGCACTATTGATCAAACTATTCTTTGATTCAGCGTCACTGGACCGGCCAGCTGGAGCAGACGACGGTAGGCGGATGCGTTTTGCTGGGAGCCTTTTCGGCTCTGGACCAGGAAAATCGAATGCCATCGACATTTCATCTTCTGAAGATCCCCAATTTATATCCCACCATTTAATCTGATCACTGTCTGAAAATCCTGGGCGGCTGTTAGGAGGATAGGCCTGAGTCTGCCGGGCCGACCTGACTTGGATGCTTGAAGACAGTGTTGGAGCCAGCGTTGGTGCCTGCGGCTCAGGATTCAGCACGACCTCCATCCAACTGAGCTGTTGGCCGCCACTGATCCAAAGGTCGCCGTTGCTGTCACGTATACTCATATTTGTGCGAGGATTCAATCTCTTCAGCTATGACCTGAATTTTTCAGGACCTTGGAAAAGTACAAGTCTTATATGGTGAACAATAGAGTCTATTCATGTTCACCACAGAGGGATTGTTTCTTTTCCACGGCTTTGTGTAGTTGAGTCACGAATTTGTTTCCTTTCCAACAAGTGGGTAGGTACAAAGAGCACATTCTCAAACGAAGGGCAGGGCCCAGTTAACAATGAGTAACGTCTGCATACGCCGAGAGGTATTTGCAGCATGCAATGATGAGCCCTCCCGTTTTACTCATCAAAGTTGTCCTACTTCTGTCTACGATACGAAGAGTCTTTTCGGACCCTGGTTTCACAAGCCTGAATTAGCCATTCTGGGAGTCAACGAAACATCTCAAATATCCAATTACACTCTGCCAAATCGCACTTTAGGTGCCTATCAATACTATGCTCCCCTCAAGTGTACCAGGGTATCCGAGTGACTCTCACATACGCCTTGACAACCCGGGTTCATGACCTGATGTCACACTGATCTCCAAGCAGTCCATAGAGTTTCCTGATCTTCCCACCCTCAACAAGAATATGATCCGTTCCCTCAAGCGCCACGTTTCCTCCTTTCGGTCCAAAAGTCCACGCAACAAAAACCAGATCCTGCATCAGCTTCACTGGCCCCACAGTCTTGAACTCCCAACCAATGTTCTCATCTAGTATTTGTTGGACGCGTTTGTGGATGGCATCGTGCCCTTGGATGATCACGCCATAAGGCTCGTAGACAATTCCATCTTCGTGGTACAGATCCTTGATGGCTGCCCGGCGTGCAACAGCGTCGTAATTGCCGAATATGTTGAAGAGGTTGCCTTCAGCGAGTTCCACAGCTCGCTTTTCAGATATTTGTTGTGACATTTCGATTGGATATAGGCTGGTGTAGGTTTGTAGTAGTTTAAGAGAAGTGATTTGTTTTTCTGTGACCGAGGGAAGTTGGGTTGCGAGGAGGAGCTGTAGCTGTATTTATACAGTTCATTGACACTCCAATGACGCTACATATAGATGAACAAGCTGAAGCGCGAGACGTATCATGCTTACAAAATCACGAACCTCTCTGAAGACTAGTATCAGTAGCTTTCTATTTTCGGCCGGGTTTATGATGGGATGTTTGTCAGCCTCAGAGCCCAAAGTGTATCGCCTTCGACCTTCGCTGCTCTGAAGTCCCAGGTTCATTTATTCTCTTCCTCCCAAATCCATATACGAATTGATCATGAGAGCATGCCTTGAGAAAGACAATAGGGATTAGCGAAGGATCATGATTGAATGAAAAATCAAGCAGAAGTCGTACACTGCATGTTCTACATTCCCAGAAACTGCGGAGATGAAGACGGGGAAGGGTGCCTAGGTATCTTGGCGATGCCGTGGCGTTCTCGGCTCACTGTGGGATTACGGCCAGCTGTGGGATGGAACTCTCTCTGTGAGGCTAGTCTGATTACTGCTCTTGGCCGTTTCTACGTCACGACATCATTGCCTCGATACTCACACGAATTAGGTGCATCTCTCTCCTTGGCTGAAAATATGATCGGCTCTCGACTCAGTAGCTTCGCGCTCTCATGTATATGTGGCTATAGAGAGAGGCAGGCGTGCATCTAAGCATGTTCGCCTGATTTGGCTGGTCGCAAGCCCAGTATTTCTGACATCCTCCCACAGCGTACCGAGCGATCCGATATCCCTCATCCTCTCCGAATCACTGCCTCTTGCCATTTGCAATATTGGAGACTGCGCTGTAAGTCGTATGTCGCCTAGTTGATGATGTCTGCATGGGTCTTTCATTAATCTAACATCGCACTGCTGTACCTCTAGTTCTCCTCTCCTCTGAACGATGACCTCGTAGAGAATTTTCACGAACCCAACTGACAAGGACGAGCGTGAAGTCTAGGATGGACTCTCAACGACATGTTTGCAGCCATGTCGGGTGTGAAAAATCTTTCGCGCGCAAAGAGCATTTATCGCGACATGAGAAAAGCCACAATGTCGCCAATTTATTTCAATGTCAAGTTTGTAAGCGACGATTCAATCGAAAGTATTACCTCCGATCTTTCCATTCTGCCCCCGATACCATACATATTACAGGCGAGACAGGGTCGCGTTCTTTACTGTAGGACTTGGAATAGAAAAAACGACAGGAGATGTGAAGTCCAATTAGCATCGATCCAGATATTGAGTGCTCTTCGTTATCAGCTTTTCTATCCTGGAAATTTGATCATGATGGGTGTTTTCGATTGTCTATTCCTTCGGCATTTCAAGCTTGCATGTACACTGATCGTTATACGTGTCTCAAAGAGATGATGCTAATATCTGAAATAGTGATAGCCTTTTACGCCATGGAGCCAAACATAATGCCGCGAAAGAACAGAACCCTTCTGGGAGAAGCAAGCGTGCCTGTATTGCCTGTCACGCGAGAAAGCTGAAGTGCGATGGCAATGAAATATGCTCAAGGTGTGCTAAGGGGGGAATCGAATGCATCTATAAACATGATGACGAATTTCAGAGCGATGAGACTTCCAGTTTGGATAGGTATATGGATATGCCAGTATCCCATTCCGCGGAGCATGTAATCACCGCATCCCTGGCACGACTACCACATATTGGCACATCTTCGAATACCACTGCCAGTGCATGCCCATCAAACGAAGAAGCTGAGTGAGTCTAACGTTGTGGATGTGCTTACCCCTCCATGCCTTGTGCAGAGTCTGTGATTTCCAAATCCTCAACGCAAAAATATCAGGAATCTAGGTCGTGTCGATAGGACTCGTGCTGATACTGCCATCTAGGATAGGACCTCTGGCAGGAAGGACGTCTGCGCTGCTTGATTTGACAACAATCCAGATTCAACCTGACCCTCCAGCGACAACTGTCCTTGAAGTCCCGGCTGTAAATTGCCATAACAAGTCACAGCATGATACTGAGGTCTACCTGAGGATCTACTATGATCAATTCCATCACCGCTGGCCGATCATACATCGTCCTTCCCACGAAGAAGAACAAATTGAGACTGACATGAGCGAGCTTGCCATGAGAATGATTGGCGCCTGGTTTCTTGGTACGAGCGAAGCTGTTCAATTTGCTATCAACACACATGGTGTCTTAGTTGACGAGATCATGTCTCGGCTGGTACGAACAACCCGACAGTGTTGATTATTGGATGCGGATGGCTAACGAGGTATAATCAGTGTCAAGTTACGTCACAAGACAGAGTCCAACAAACGTTGCCTATATCAGTATGCAACGCAGCAGTACTAAACATAATATTTGCATTGTATCACGGAGTCAGTAAATAGCCAATTCAACATGCTGATAGAGGCTCATAAAATCTTAGCATGAACGGCAGTTATCCCGATCGGTCATCCTTTGGAATATCTTACTGGTTACCCTTCGAGAAACTGGATTCTTCCGGCACGAGACCGCATGGCCAGACGAGAGGACAGGCTATTTCTTACCAATGCGTGCAACCAAGCTTGGAGAAAGACAGAGGTAACCTTTCGACTCGCGTCTCGTTTTCTTCCTAACGTCGGGCTAGGCTCGCATACACCATGTTCAAGCTAGATGCATACATGAGCATCATTCGAAACAAACCCGTGTCAGTGCTGCCAGAAGAACTTCACTTTACGCTGCCGTGTACACTATCTTTATGGAATTTGATGAGACTTGATCTTTGGGAGGAGCGCCAGATTGAGGAACCCCCGTCTCGAGCCTCAATGTCAATGTCTAGCCTGATCGCGGACAGTACCATGGACACTACTTCGACAACAGAACAACCGATGCTCATCGAGGATATCCATCTATGCTTGTATGCCATGCAATCAGACGTTTGGAAGTGTTTCAGAAGTATAATTCCTGGTGCAGATTGCGAAATCGACAGCGTCTTCCGTAATGAGAGGTTAAGAGAGCGCTTGGAACGATCCAAATGGAGACTGGACCAGTTCGCAATTATGGTTGCCTCGCGCTCCAGTCTCGAATCGAGCCAGGAGTGGTATCTGCAACTGCCTTTCCGACAATATTATGGCTTCGAAGACCAGTCCCTCCCAGGCTGGCATGATGCTGTCTTGGCTCGAGTCACGAGCTTGCATTTCGATGCTGACATGCTTTACCTTCTCCTGAGCCTGTATCTATCAGTCGACATTCGAAATCTCGCCCAGCTCGCCAGAGACCAACGGCTAAGCACCGTTGAAGAGCTCTCTGAAGCCCATCGCCTTGCCAGACAGCAACGACAGGTTTCGATGAAAGGCTGGACTTCGACGCCCGCAGCTAGGTCGGCGCTATGCCAAGCAGTCGATGTCCTCGATCATCACAAGTTCAAAAGTAGCTCTACAACATCAGCAAATATCCGAGCCTCGGATCCCATCTGCTACATCGCATTATGCGTCAGCGCGCTCGTAGTCTGGGGATTCTGCAAATATAGCGACCTCGGCTGCGAAAGCTGTGTTCCATGGGCTATGCCAGTCGCTGAGTTGACAAAATGGAGTACTCCGGCTGGGGAGAAGTTTGCGGAGGAGAGGCAGGCTTGGATCAAGATGGGCGAAGAAAGTACAGTGGTGAGGTCACAAATTCAAGGTGTAACACTGTGCGGTTGCAACATAGAGGTTGTGATCGCGCTTTTCCAAGCCCTCACACCTGACGAATGGGCTCTGGCCGACAATATTGCACCTTGGATCTTCAAGAGATCAGAATGATAGTTGTTTATAAGGAGTATTTTCACGCTATGAGATATTCTGCAACCGTGTAACGATCAGGCGACTAAGAGGTAACATACGCAGCAGACTTCCTCATTCCCTTGTAGCCTTCCAGAAAACCACTCGATGTTCTTGGCAACCCAGCTCAGACCCTGGAGATTTGAGACCAATCTTGCTTCTTGAAAAAGTCTACCACACTCTTCAGCTCTGGTGGGGAGTTCAACTAGGAAGATTAGTAAAAGCCAGAAGAATGACATTGCTCACAAACTTACACCACTAGGATGGAGAATCGTAGGATCATCTCGGCCCTCATATCCGAATTCATTGCAGTAAGCCCAGTTGTCCTCCATTTCAATCGCAAGCTCAGGCGGAACCGGAATCCTAGACTGGCCTTTTGGCAGCAGCACATACTCTGATTTCTTGCCAGTGGCTTGGGTAAATGCCTCGGTGATTTCGCGAATACTGATCCATTCCCTGTAGCCAATCACATTCTTACCTGCGCTTTCTAACAGGAGCGCTTTCACGATCGGGCCAGTATCCTCATCTGCGGCGATGAAAGGAAGCTTGACGTCCAGATCCAGATTTCCAACAAATTGAGCTGTATCCTGCTCTGTCTGGAAACAATCAGCAATGATTTGGGGAGGCCGATACAGCCAATGAAGAACTCACCATTTGGGGCTGGAAGAATGGATTCGACACAAAGTTGCTTAAAAAGAAGCCCGCCTGAAAGATGCTCGTTTTCTTCCATAGCTCAGGATAGCTTTCCGTCACGTACTCAGCCGCCTTAGCCTTCGAGTCAAAATGGTAGACGTTTGTGTACTTTCCGTGAGACCACCTGGTCGCATTTGGGAGGGACGACAAGACGAAGCGCTCCAAGGTAGGGACCTTGGCAGCAGCATCGATGACTCGCTTCAGCTGCTCGGTCTCATGGTTGGCAGCCCAGACATTGAGGGGTTGGTCTTTGGTAGCCTTGCTCTGGTTGGCAGGATCACCATACAAACCCCAAAAGTCACTGACAGCGAAGATAGCGTGAGCATCCTTGAAGGCCAACGACAGTGTGTCTGACGCATCCATGTTGGCCTGGACAACCTCTGCGCCACGGGAAGCTAGAGCTTTGGCTTTGGTACTGCTGGTGTTCCTCGTCACTGCACGAACACGCCATTGCGAATCCTGAAGAAAACTCTCCACTACCGAGCCTCCCTGGTTGCCGGTGGCTCCGAGGATGACAATGAGCTTTTGGGCGTCCATGATGAGATGAGAGCTGGTGGAGGATGCTGTCCTTTTGCGTTGAAGAATAGCTGGTTTGATTGGGTTGTGATAAACGTAGTAACTTTGATTCGTGTATTGCTACAAGGGCTGCACATGCGGTCTGCTACCCATTTTATAGTTAGCATTCCCAGTTCAACATTTTTAGATGCTGAACAATCATCCTCGCCGAGGCCCCGGCAGAGGCAAAACTTATTGAACTTAATTGGTAATGAAGTTCAGCATTTGAGCGAAAAGCCTGAGACTGGTTAGAATAATCACACGATTCTTTGCTCGTGTAATGGGTCCTCTGAGTCCAAAAAAAAACCTTTCGAGCGGGCTTGTTTTGGTGATGATACAATCGGCTCGCTCGGTTGACTGTGGGAGGTGGGTCCTGTTACTGTTTTGGTAAATTTCGTCAGTTCCCTACTGCCCAGGTGGGGCCTGGAAGATCCCCTAGCTCTGTGAAAATCTAGTACCCTTCGATTCAAACGTCTTTTCTATAGACCCGTGTCGGACAACCTGAACGCCGAAGACGGGAATCTTTGATCAAAGAATATGTATGATGCATATTCGACGGCCAGGTTGCCAAGATGGGCGGACTTTACATCATAGACTGTCTCTATTTTCGGAGATAGTATTCTCATTGAGAATGTGAAGTTCTTCCAGCACCGTCAAGTGCATTTCAAATTTGTATGTGCCGGTATACATAGATGAGGCAAGCATCTTGTGACATTGCCTTTCTTGACAGCAGATCTGAGCATTCGGACGGCATCGAACTCTAACTTAGTGGCTTGTTCAGTGCTCCTCTCGTGATATCTTTTTCCAGGATCCTCGACCTGCTTGTAAGGGCAGTAGCATCAGTGCTGATGATAGATATGCAGACCAAGAAAGCTGATTCTTACTGCACGCAATTATCATGTGTTTGCGGGGTAGCTGTACAGAGGGGGGCCAGAAAGCCGACGATGTTGAAGTGAAGTTGATCTGCACGTGGCGCGGCTCTGCCAACTGCCAGATACGTATTGAATCTTTCGAGCGTTCCAAGTGTTATTTTTGCCTAATTTTCTGAATGCTCTGTTTGTACAGGTTCTCATCCATCTTGTGGACATCAGCCTCGAGCGTAAACAAATACGCGAGATCGATAGGGGCCTGATCTCGCTAAACTTTAGTGGACTCTTACCATGCGGACATGCCTACCTAGTGCCAGGAGACGCTGTAATCTAGGCGAGGAGTCACTGGAATAGTGGGAATAAAGCTACTCTTCGCAATGAAGACACAGCAAGCTTATGGTCTAGACATTCTCGGTAGAACTGACCATGTGACCTCATTCTCCGTATCAGGAGGCAATTTGATAGTTTATTTCCGTTTATCATTAATTTAACGCACTGTTCTGTGGATTATTTTAGACTGAGTTGGGCTCTTGGGGACCAAAAAAGAACAACGTTCAGGGGAGTACTAGTCCATATCGACACGGAGTTCGGTGCATCAATCAAACACCTACGGGTGAACGATTGTTTTCCGGGGAAACGGACGCTCTGGCGAATTAGCTGCCTATTGCATCATAGCCCAATGAGCCGCAGATACATCTCATACTCCTCATCAGTCAACGGCGCCTCAGCATCCTGACTGGATGCCTCCGACGTATTGCTTCCTTGGTCCAAGGATTGCTGCTCATGAGTTCGATTCACCTCGGCTGGTGCTATCTCTCTATATCCTGCATTTTCAACATTTCGCCTTTTCCTACTGCAAACCCCATTCCGGATATGTTTGTCGAGGTTTCTCCGAGTAGACAGCGACAAGTTACAGTGCAGGCAGATGAGCTTACCTTGCGAGTGCTTCATGGTGACGTGAGCTTCCAGATTCTTCTGGGATGAGTAAGGGAAGGATTTTGTACAGAGAGTGCAGAGGAAGACTTCTTTGCCTGACGGTTGGAGAATATTTTGGCAAGATTTGAAGCTTGATTGAGACATCTTCTTGTGGTTGGGAATCAAGAACGGATGTGTCGCTACTCTTATCTGCTTTCCGGAATGCGAATATATCTGGGCTTTGCCCTACTCCGGAGACAATCCTATGTGTATGTTTACCGACTGAGTTTATGCCTAGGGAAAAATAGGTAGCTCGCATGAAGAAACTCTACTCTATCTTCCCTTTATACTTGACGAACCTTCAGGAAAGAGAACAATGCGACAATGCCGTTCTTATCGTTTCTTTGTCTAAATTGTTTGTGGACAAAGGATATAAGAACGAGAAAGAATCATGCACGTAAGGTTTCAAATACAGCAAAACCCCTCTTCTTATGCATTTGTGCGAAGGATGCCAAATCTGAAAGGACGAGATTCAAGGAGTGGACAGATCAACTTCAATTTGAGATAACGTACGACCCCCCAGGACCATGACCAGACAACACTGGCACGAGTATTGTATGTGCATTGCTAATAAACATCATATATTTGGTTTTAGTGCTCTGCAGACGATAAAGGGCAGGAGAATGAAGTGCAGCTATAAATTTACATAATCGTATATTTTGGAACATGGCTCGAAGGGTGAATTGTAATTATATTGGACGTTACGGCGCTGGACGAAGGCCTAGAAAGTAGGTACCCCGGGTTGCATCCCCGTAGACCAAGAAAGGAGGGCTGGGCAACTGGATCAATACAGTCCAATGGAACACAAGTAGCCCTGGTACTCCTCGTTTGTCATGGACGACTGCTGTGTCAATTGAGTTTGACTTGACTCCGATTGGTCCAAATGGCTACACTCAAACCCGAAGTCATGCGTTGAGCCTGCCCCAATTTTTATGAAGGGACTTTGATGCCAACTACTCCAAACGATCTCAGAGGTATTGGTGCTAGCAGTATCTGGTGTCACTATCTGGCCTTGGTCAATTGCGCCTGGGAATGACGTGGCTTGTGCCAAAGGATCATAACCCATCGCGAAGTTTGAACTCGAGTTCAATACATTTGGATCTGCTTGACGTAGCAGAACAGGGTCAGTATCCAGCTGTTGGTAAAAATGAATCTGAGCTTGATGCTCCTCGAAATTCATCATTGGATGCTCTGCCTGGCACGTCTCGTCGATTCCAGTTGTTCCGGGACCAGTGTTGTAAGGTCCTGTATTGGGTTGAATGTAAGTCTGGTACATTTCATCTGACATGTGAGCCTTTTCCGAGTATCCAATACCCACTTCGCCTTGTCCACATCCATCGAGACTCGTATCTGGTGCCACATCCTCTGGAGTGCCTTCAGGCTGTTGAAGAATTGCACCTCCCGTAGCCGTAATCGTCACCGCAAGAGAACGTTGATATCGACTATTGGGCTGGCTACATACCTGTCTTTGGAGATGTCTTGTAAGGTTCCTTTTTGTTTCGAACGAGCGTTCGCATGTAGGGCAAACCATCTTGTCTTTTGGCTCATGCTTTGTCCTCATGTGCTCTCGCAGATAGTCTACCGAGGCGTAAACTCTCGAGTCTGGACCACAGATCTTGCATTGATTTCTAGTTTCGTCTGCGGGATGCTTCTTGTACATGTGAGACTGCAACACGTACTTGTCTTTGTAGACGTAGGAGTCCGGACCGCATATCGGGCACTGTGTTGGAAGCATCTTGCAGTCTGCCGTTGCAAGTCTTTTTAGATTTACCTAAATTTACAAGCTTCGATCTGCATGCGCGAATTGCATATAAATACTCTTCTTCGTCTTTATAGCTCCTTCCGAATCATAGATGGACACCCCGGGCACCTTTGTCTTAGTCTAGACAATGCACTGGTTTGTCTACTTACTCTGTCAAGGGACCGATTGTTGTCCACCAACAGAGATTGTAGGAATTGAACAATTTCATTGTTCAGAATTGAAGTCTGACTGACCTATCTGCTAGTCTCTTTGAACGAGCACTAGGGCGATTGAACCTCACGCGAGTGTCTTCATTCACAAAGACAGTTTGTTCAACCCTGTGATTGCCCTCCCTTCGAGACGTACCCAGGGCCATGCTCGGCGCCAAAGCATCTCAAAATATTACCTCACATATTCTGGTTGTGTGATCACATTACATGAGCTAATTAAATATAGGAAAGTGATGTGACGCATTGGTTATTTCAATACAATACTCACAACAATCATGCATCTTCGGCTTGCTGACTGTTCCATGAAGTGAAGTCATCAAATGAAGTGAGTGAATGGAGAACATCAGAGATGCACGGCAAAATAAGAGGAAATTTGATTTGATAAATTAATACAATCCAATCGAACGCAGGTAATTATGATACTCCTCTGTCGTCATAGAAGTTTCTGTCAACTGGCCATCACCTGAGTTCATCTGATGTTACAAAGCATCAATGTCGAATCCAAGATCTTGGGCAGACTGTGCAGAAGCAATGGCAACTTGTGCAGATGCACTTTGGTGCATTGCGTTCCAGACGACTTCGGGAGTGTTGATATTTTCAGCTACGAGAAATTCGCCTTGATCTGCTGCCGTTGGAATTGACGCAGCAACACCTTCTGTCAGCTGAGTGTGATCCAGCATACCAAAATCTTTTAGATGGTAGTTCTGACCTTGTGCATTTGATTTGAATATCTCGGGATATTCCTGCTGCCAGAAGAATTGCATGTAGTCTTGATACTCCTCATCCGTCATAGGACCCACTCTTGGGCAGTCTTCGCCCGTCTCGCCCACCTCAGACCCATCGGTATCTGTTCGCGAATGAGACAGCATGAAAGCATGAAACTCTTCTTCTGTCATGGAAAATTGGGTTGCATCTCCTCGGACAGCTCCGTCTGATGCAAACGCTCCAGAGGAAGTTTAAGAAGGGACCGTTGAAACTTGCCTCTAGTATTGAGGCAAGTTTTGTCTCGAACATGCTCCTTGTAGCCCCTTATCGTGTAAAAGTGAGCCCCACAGATCTCACAAACCAGTCGTGATTCAGTAGCATGCTTGGCTTGAATGTGTCGCCGCAGAGCGTCCTTCGAAGGGTAGACAAAGGTACCCGCGCCGCAAAATTTGCACCATGATTGGTCTTCTGAGTGCTTGTTTCTGATATGACCCTTGAGAATGTGTTCGTTGGCGTAAATGAGTGAATCTGGACCACAGTACTTACATTGTAATGGCAGTAGTGGACCTTCAAGAATCTGTGTTCTCTCGTGAGTTCTCCTGCGGAACTTTGAAGTCGTAGAAGAGGATGATACCACTGGGTCTCCAAATCTGTTCCGCGCTCTTTCTTGAGGATGCAATCTTCTCTTGTGCTCCGCTAGACTTGCCTGCGAGGCGTACTCATATGATTGTGGGTAGCAAAACTCGCACAAGTTGGGAGCCATCTTAGCCAGTTTGGTTTTATTCTGAAGAAGCTTGTGTCGGAATTCACAATGACTGATTTACTTCATAGCATTCAAACCGGAGACGTGAAAACATATGAGTAATTTTCTGGGTCTCCTTGGTTGGCTCTTTGTTCTAAATGACGGATCCCTGTCGTAATCTAGACAATGGCCTTGTTTGTTCACTTGTCGAATATTCAAGCGATACTTACATAGTCTCATAACATCACAAAGGACAAGGGCATTGTGATATTTTCTATCTCTCTAAATGGGTTCAATACATCGTCTTTGTCTGCGGTCTTTGAGAGGTATTTGTGCATCGAATTTGTAAATCTGACATTGAAGCACGTGACAACTTCTGGAAAGGATTCTCCTCTGCATAGGGTGTCCTTCTGCGCAGGACTCACCAAAAGAGGTATGTGTGATGTTTGTTACGCCGGAAAAAGACCCCATATATGTTGGGTCCGACCAGCTTGGTTGTCTTCCGGCAAAGTCAAGCCATCACGTCAAGTTAGATCAAGCCAAGGATTCCCAAGAGTGATTAATGTGATTAATCACCGCAATTATTCTTCTTACTGCAAGCAGCTCCAATTAAAGAAATAGTTGATAACGCAAATGGTTCAAAATATGTAATATTGCAACAGGCTACAATTGATTCGAAAAGAAAATAAAAACGCCACTCCACACCACTCATCCCAGATATTCCCAAAATCCCCCCATTTATCCATCTCAAAATATTTCAGAAAGACATCTCCCTCTTACGTCATCTCCATTCCCAATTCCTCTCCCCCCATCTCTCAACACGCACTCGGCCTTACATCCCGCTTAACATGCACCATTCAATGATGCCTATTCTTCTCCGCCCAATTCCCAAACCTCTCCCCACAAACCGGACACGCAGAGCTAGCCCTCACCGCCAGACTACAGTCCAGTGACTTATCGACATGTTCTTGAAGATAGCGAGCCGAGGAGTACTGTTTGTGGCAGGTCTGGCAGGCGTGATTGGTGTGCGCGTTGCGGATGTGGTGCTCGAAGTCCCGTTTGTTGGTTAGGGTTTGCGCGCAGGTGGGACAGGTGCGGTTGGTGGGTTTGCGGGGTTCGAGGAGGTCTTCAGTCCAGAGGAACTTCCAGTTGGAGTCTTCGGGGTCGGGGGTAGATATTGATGCTGAATTGGGGTTCGAACTCGAGTCGGTGTTGGTGTTGGTGTTGGACTGTGAGCTTGATTCGTAGTGATCGGTGCTTGTGTCGGGGCTGGGGCTGAGAGACCAGGTAGCGTCGTCAAAGAAACTGGGTTTGGAAAGACCACCGGAATTGTAGTTGTCAGACCAATTCTGTCCACCATTCAAGTTGTTCCAGCTGTTGTCGTAATACATTGTGCTGCCTGGGGTAAGTGGAAAGGTGAATTCTTCGGTAATTTGGTGTGTTATGTGAAACTTTGCGTCCAGAAATATGTGAAGACTGAGTTTGTGGAATATTCTTAAGAGATTGAACTGCCTCTAAAATAACTATACAGCAAGTCGTAACAGATTTGCACTTCTTCCCCGCCGTCTGTTCTCCATGGAGCTTACGACCATGTCTTTGTTCCTTGACTCACAGATTTGAGTCGCTCAAGAGTTGTTATCCAAGCGGGACGGAAGGCATTGTTGTCATTGACAATAAAGCTTGTCAGCTATTCTTTTCCTTTATTGGAATTCAACATTGGAGAGCGTCGAGTCTTGGGTTCACGCTGCTCTCTGTGCTTCGCTCGCTTGTACAGAAACTGGCTAAGAAACAACAAAGGCTCGTTTAGCCGAGCTGTCACTCCCACGTGCAGAATAATCAGCTTGAGACTCAAGCGAGTAACGTCATCTTTCTTCTCTATTTCATATAGCCTCGAGCGCCAGATACCTAATTTAACACCTCCACCCAGAACCCAAGTCTGCCCTCTATCCCGTCACAGCACTACAGACTCCACTTCCGCTCAGCTGCGCCAATGGGTAGAAAACCCTCGGCAACCCCCCGCTCATTGCGACCTGCAAATTCCCACTCCCATCCACGGTATAAAGCGTACACCCTACTACCTCAACAACTTGCATTCCCGCTGTGAAGCCCGTGGCCGAACTTCCCAACGCCAAAGTATAGCTCCCACCACTAGCTCCCAAATTCGAGAACACGCTCACGATCTGGTATTCCGTGAAGCCCTTTCGCATGGCGATGGTGGTGGAATCGGAGTAGACTGGATAAGCTTTGTAGGTAAGGTAAGTAGGATCTTTGAAGATGGCTTGGTTGCGGATCTGGTTGATAGCGGAGATAAATGTATATAGGGTGGCGGTGGTGCTATAGCCGGAGTACCAGATGGCGTCGCGGTTGTAAGGGACGTCGCCACCGGTGTAATGTTGTTCCTGGCCTTCGTAAACTGTGCAGGAGATGTCAGTCACCATGAGATCGACCAAAAACAAACAGCGAGGATGAAAGAAGGGCATCTGAGTGCGAGAATGGAAAGATGTGAAATTCGAACTTACTAATCGGAACACCATCCGCTAGAATCGTGAACCCAATCGCATTCTTCGCGAGCGAGTAATCAGTGGTGACAGACGCAAATCGAGGTACATCGTGATTCTCCATGAATGAGCCAAGCAGAGTTGTGTCGGAGCAGGTGGACTTCATGGTATTGATTCCGTTGACTAGGTTGCTGATACTGCCGCTGGTGGATTCAAAGGCGCCTCTGATCCAGTAGTACCTATTGTTGTCAGTGTCTGTCGGGATTGGGATACGAGGATGAAATACTCACGCAGGGTAATTCATCACTCCGCTGACGTCGTTCTGGTACGGGCAGACATAGTTTGGATCTCCGTTGAATACTTCCCCAACCACGTAAACACCAGCTAGATTCTGTGAGCATAGTCGCCTAGCCATAACCTGACATCGAGCAAGAGAACTCACCGGCAGTCTCAAACGGCTCCAAAAACGCATTATCAACCTGCTGTGCACTGTCCAATCTTATCCCGTCGATATTGTACTTAGCCACCAAATCCGTGATCCACGTCTTCCACACATTCAGCACATCTGAGTCTTCAGTCCTCAGATCCGGGAGTGAGACAATATTGTCGCCTTCCCAGCACGTCTTGATGCTGTTTACATCGTCGTAATTGATCAGGCAGAAGTCATGGTAGTAAGATTCCTGTTGACCGTTAATTCTGACTTGGCTTGCAGCAGCTTGGATGGGAGTAATACTGAGTTGAAGGGATTGAAGACAGAGTAGTCGACACAAGTGCCACACCCTAAATATCCCATATGGTTGGTCACGACGTCAACCATCAGATACATGCCTCGACTATGCAGCGCAGCAGACAGGTCGAGCAAGTCCTGTTCGGTGCCAAAGTGGTCATTCAAAGAGTAGATGTCCTGAGCCCAGTATCCATGGTACGATTCTCCATCTGCGCTGTTGCCTTCAAGGTTCTTCACGATAGGCGAGATCCAGATCTGAGGAATATGTTTTAGCATTTGTTCAAGTGCCGTGGTGAGGTCGGTACTCACAGCTGTAAATCCCATGTTCTGGATGTAATCCAACTTGTTGATGATTCCCCGCCATGACCCACCACAGTAGATCCCATCACCGGTGTTGCATGTGGCTGTTGTCGAGTTATCAGTCCGCGCAAATCTATCGGTGATGACTTGATAGATGGATTGGGATTTCCATTGTGCTGCTGAGAGAGCGGATGCTGAAGAAGAGAAAATGGCCAAAGCCAAAACAGCTGAGTTGAACTTCATGGTGAACGGACGTCGTAATCTGAATATACAGAACAATCAATACCGAGTCTCAGTAGTGAAGTGGACGAAGGCAAGTCTGTTAGGAGTGGCCGCTCTCAAGCTCAAGTCAAGCTTAATCCCTTCCCAGAACCAAGCAGCAGACGACCACATTACTTATACAGAAACTTCCATCCCATCTCGGCCAAAAGCCCACAATCCTCACATCAACAATACCGCCGTAGGAACTAGATCCAAAATCCGCTCTCCACTTCCGAATCCTCCAGCCCATCAAAAACCCACATCACGATCAGTACCTTAGGCCAATCAGCCATGTCACGAAAGGAAGGAGCGAGGCTAGACCTCGGCCATACTATTCAAAGTTTCAAACGAACGCGTTCATCTCACCAAGAGATTGGAGGATTCCAAGCTTTCATTCTTGACGTGCAGCGACGATCAGCAGCCCATCAAAAGCGGCGCGGGGAGATTTCAGGGGGAAGCGACTTGAAAGAAGATCCACTCCGGCGCCAAGGCAGGCTGGCAGGTCCACCACCAGCAAAGCACTACAGTAAACTACCGCGGGGTATCTGCACCCCGCGAACACCAGGCGGAGATGCAGTAGACGGTCAAGTATTCGGTCCTTTGCGAACAAGTATGCATAAGGTTCGGATTAAGGGTGTGAATGAAGTCAAAACAAGCTCCTTGAGGCTTGAGCTGGCTTCGGTACTGGCGGCAGACAAGCAATCTTTGACACCCCGCGTGCGGGGTGGCATCATTGAAAAGACCCTCGGAACTTCTCTGACCTGAATGACCTCAATGTCAAAGTCAGAAGGCCCGAATGATGCAGCTTCATTGTTAGTGTCCCAGTCTGTCAAATTCTTGTAGGTTATGTTCAGTTCGAATCAAGCTGCACGTCGTCATCATTTTCCATGTTGTTCCAACCCAGTTTTCTGGTCAGACCAGTCACGATGATGAAAACATGTGTTGCAACAACAATGCATTGCTATAGCGAATTCTGTGAATACAAGCCGTTGCTCGCGAAGCCAAAGGAGCTTCATGCAAGATCGTGCGTAGAAAGCTCATGCGAGATATCCGTTCGTTCCTTGCTTCATACACGCATCCGGTCATCCATCCCGAGTAGTAACCCCATGAATGCCATCCTCATAAATTTCCAGCAGGAAGGAGCTGAATCAAACGCTCATATTTTAGGCTCTAACGCCAGCAATGAGAAACAAATAGACGGTATCTGCTCCGTTGTGATGAATGAAAAAGAAAGATCAAAATGAAAGTGTTTTGGTTGCACAAGTTCCTCCCAGAAGGATGAGACACGGCTCCTGTAGCATATGAGAGCATTCCAGCATCTCAGAGCTAATTTGGAGTACGTGCCTGATGTTGTCCAATTGTAATTGTAATTGAATGATGCTCGACCAGAAAGTCCAGTATATCATCAGATATCAGAGACAAAAGGCGACGAGAGAGCTACTAATGGCTCGAATGTTTATGATGTGGTTTTGGAATGGGTTGTGTTGATTCGCTCAGGCGGCAGGAAGGGCAGATATGCTGTGTCCACTAGTCTCCATGATGCGGTTCGTGAGAAGAACAACGCCCGAGAGTCTCTTCAAGATAGGGTCAGTGCCCATTCTTTGACTAATGGCCATGAAGGAGTGTTCAATGCGAGAAACATAGATTCCCATGATCTTCGGAATGAGGTCAAGAACTTGGTCGTCCTAGGAAATTATTAGCAAGGGAAGTAAAGATCGGGATGTTAGGCTTCTTACCAAAGTGCCAGAGGAAACCAAAGCCTGGAAAGCAGTCACAACGGTCTCCAACCAGGTGATTCGTAGTGGCAAGAGTTCATCGTCAAGCTGCATACTGATAGTAGCGCCAAGGGAGAGGAGCAAGAGTGGACTCAAATCTTGAACAAAATCCGGATTGAATCTGGAGAAGTAACGTGTGAAGAACTTCTGCTCTTGTTGAGTCTGAAGCCATTGGATGACAGCGATCTCATATTGACCAGCACTCATAGCCGCCTCAATCTTCTCGAGCATAATGTCGTAAGCCTTCTCCAACTGTGTCTTCTCGGAAACGACTCCAGTAGATAGACTAGAGATTGATGCTTGACCAACGCTACCTTCCCCTCGCTGACTGGCACCACGTTGACTTGCAGCTGGTTGGCTCATACCTGGCTGGCTGACTCCCTGCTGACTCACGCTCTGTTGGCTTGATCCTTGCTGAGCGAGCAGACGTCGATCATCTGCAGCTTGTTCTTGAACCTTCAAGAATTGAGCCTGGAAATGGGTTTGAGCCTCGGCCATCGATGAAATGGTCGAAGTCAAACCTGTAACCAGCTGCGTAAGCTGCTCGATCTTGATGGTATCGGCACGTCGTTGGTGTTCAATGGCATTAAGCTGCTCTGCCGTCTGGCGATGAATTTCGGAAGCGATTCTCTGGGATGATTGAGCAACGAGGTTGTGGAATGACGGCGTGACTACAGTCTGAATGAGAACGGCAAAGTGCTCTTCGACACGGAATGCGACACTCTTCGCAAGTGATTCCGACATCAACTTCAGGAGTTGGGGCTGTTGAAGCGCTCTTCCAACGGCATCCGGGAGGCTCTTCTGAAGTTCCTTTGGTAGATTCTGGGCCAAGTGGGTATTGAGAGTAGAGCCAAGCTGTTCCTTGACCGCCTTATGAGAAAGCTCTGCCAATGCTGGAATAACAGATTGCTGAAGACCCTCGCTGACCTTCCGACCAAGAGTTGTCTCCATGTTGTCAGCCAATGTGCTAGAGACGAGACGGAGCATGGCATCCTGCTTTGCTTCTCCGATAGCAGCTTGGGTACGTCTGTCGTCCTTGAGCTCACTATAGAGAGAGCCAAGAGAGTCGTTGAAAAGTTTCTTGACTTCTGCAGAGACACGAGCCTCAATATTCTTGAGAGACGCTTCGCTGAAGTCCTGGGGAGCACTTGTAGTGCCACTTGTCTCGGCAGGAGCGCTAGCAGCATTCGATCTTGTGAGATTACCATTTCTGGCGTGTGACGAAGGGTCAAGAATAACTGTCTTGGAAGACTGGCCAACTTGGGCGCTGTCAGCTACAGCTGATTCGGCAGTAGCCTTTCTTCTCTTCTTTCTCTCGGCCTTCTCGGGAGCATTGCCAGGGGCTAGACCTCCATTTGCAACCTGTTCCTTTCTATCAGACTTGGTATCAGCCTTGACAGCAGAAGAAGATTCTCCCTGGTGTGACTTCTTCGGGCTGTCCTTGATGGAAGTCTCCTTCGGTGTGGGACGTTGAGCAATACGAGTCGGGAGTGTTGACTGAGAGGCGGGCTCATTGGAATCTGCGGCGGGAGCTGGGGCAATATCCTTGAGGGTCTCCATGGAGATAGCACCGGTTGGTAATGCTTCAACTGGGTGGATAACCTTGTTATCGGATGTCCATCCAAGATCGGCCTGCTTGATATTGAGACAAGTGACACCCTTTGAATGCATAGCATAAAGCTCAAATAATGTTGCAGGCTCGCTACTGTTTCCATTGATGGCCGAGTTTGGCGTCTGCAAGATGTCAACACTTCGAAGTGATCCCTTGTTGGCGAACGAGTACTCGCGCATGCCACTGATGACTGCAGTAGACTCTGGTTTGGGGATAGATGAGTCTACGGCAACAAGCTTCTCGATGTATTCAGCTTGAGTGATATTCTTTGGGAGATTGTACTTTGGGGCCGATAAGTGCAAGAAGTAGATGGAGTTTCGGGTTGGGTGGCCGACAACGATCATTCCAGTGCCTGCATGATACAGAACACTGCAGACCGCATCTGACTCCTTGCTGTGTGGAAGGTGGATCTCCTGAACTGGCTTTCCAAGCGCAAGATCCCACAATTGAAGAGTGTGGTTCTGCTTCATTCCAACAATAAGATATCTCAGCGCACCGCCTCGTTGGTATGGTCGGAGCTTGTCAACAAAAAGAACCGAGGTTGGCCATGACTTCTCGCTTGCTGGAGTAGTAGTGAATGTGACCAATGGTTCCTTGATCTCGATCTGTTGAGTACGGGATGGGTAATTGGCGATATCGGCGGAGGTAAGACTGCGGACATCCCAAAACTTGACCCTTCCTGCTTTGTCGAGAGACACAATGATAGTATCATCTTCACTGAAAGTAAAGTCTTTGCCAGCCTTTCCGGTATTGACCTTCAGAGAGTGCTTGCTCAAATACTTGTCCGTATCCACAATGCGATCTTTTCCATGTTTCAGGAGTGATTGCTTGGTGATAACAGACGGCCAGATAACGTGAATGAACTTTCCGCGACCAACAGCGAAGAATTCAGGGTGTCCTGAACTCTTTCTGGCTCTGGTTTTTAGGACGCCGCCCGGCGATTCGGTGTCGGAAGACTGGACGGGAGGAAGGGCAAAGCCGTACATTTCAGGGTTGCTCTCCTCAAGATGATCACCCTCGCCATCCTTGACAAGAGCCCAGTAAACTGTGCCGCTGATACCAGTGCCGATAATCGACTCCTTCTGCTCGGCCGAAGATGAGGAAGTCACAACACTGAAGATGCGATCGTGAGTCTCAGTAAAGAGTCTAGCGTCCTTGCCATCATCCTGTCGGATAATTCGAACTCCACCGTTCTTTGACATGCCGTAGACGATAAAGTTGTTTGAAGCGGTGACAAGAGTTCTGTCAATCTGATCGAATTCCTTCTTGAGACGAGCTATGTCCATAACGGCTTCATCGCGGAATATTGGTCGTGTCTCGTCGGATTCCTTGATGGTGATCGAGGACCATGGCTTCATTGGAAAGTTGAACACCTTGACGATGTTTTCCTCCTCCTTAATTGGGCCGTCCTCAGCATCCGCGCTCTCCCAACTGTCAGCAATGTGTCCGTGAGCAGTCTCATCGATAATCTCCTTGACTTCCTCAGCGAGGGGTGTTGGTAGGCTATCAAGTGCACCGCTATTCTCGGGCTTCTCCAGCTCCTCCTTGAGTGTAGCAGCAGCGTGCTGTGCAGAAGCCTCGAATTGCTTCTCGGTTGATGCTGCAAGAAGATCTCTCAGATCTCTCTCGATTGCCGCGTGGCTCTCTGCAGTTTCAGCACGAGAAATGGCTTCTTGGACCTGCTTGTCTGCGTGACCACCGACTTCGCTAAGCGCATCATGAACACTCTCCTTATTATCGGCTGCACCAATGCCAATCAAAGCTTCAACTTTGGTGCGTCCATCTGGAAGTGGGGTAGGAGGGGAAGACGAGGACTGAGAGGAGGCAACAGCCTTTCGTTTGGTGTGAGATGACTCTGTCTTCTGCTTATTGTCCGTGGGCTCTTGGCGCTTCAGGATTTGAATCTTAGGGCTGGCTGCTGGAGCAGGACCGGCTGATTCGATCTTTGGTGTGCGGTTGCGTGGAGAAGAAGCACTGAGTTGATCGAAAGGATTGACATAGGTGAACAGACCCTGTGCTTTCGGAGCAGACTCTCGAGTATTTTCCTTTCCGAATGATGGCAAGCCTTCAGTAGCTGCTGAGCCCATCATGCTGCTCTCCAGATTTGCCGTCTCGTAATCCTGAGCAAGCTCATCATCATCCTCTTGTGAAGTGGCCTTACTTGGAGGCGTCATGACCTTGGTCGGCTTCATTTGTGGGGTATTTCCAGACTGAGCAGGCTTGGGCTGATTGAGCAGAGACAAGAGATATGCTTGAGTATCCGCAGATGGAGGAGAAGCAGCGCCGAAGCTTGATTGATGTGGCTGCAGACTGGGTGTGAATTGGGGACTTGCCAGCTGAGCAGGCTTTGATTGAGCAGCGCCCATCAAAGCTGCAAGCAAGTCGGAGCCACTGCCACGACCATGGCTCGACGCACTGCTGGGACCTTGGAACTCAGGATTGGCATATGTTGCAGAGACATCGCGAGATGGAGGAAGCGGTGTGCCAATGGGAGCTGGTTGACTTGAAGAGCCAGCAGAAGCCTGACTGAACTTCAGCAGGTTGAGGAGGCTCGATGTGCGGTCAGCATTCGAGGGCGCGCCAGCAGGAGCTGGGACACGCTGGAGTTGCTGCTGAGGGGTATCGACCGGACTGATGACTGCAGAAGCATGGTGAGGTTGTGGACCTCCGACAGGTGGAGTTGGAATAGGTGAAGAAACCGAAGGAGGTTGGTAGCCCTGTTGTGGTTGAGCAGAACCAGGCTGACCAAAGTAGTTACCATTATTGCTGCCAGCATAATAGCTGTAGCTAGGTTCCAATTGAGGCTGGGCAGGTTGAAGAGGCCTACGACTGGGTGGATTCTGAGAGCGAAGAGAAGCCAGAAGAGCATCCAAGCCAGGAGCTTCACCGGCGCCAGTAGGATATCCAGACATGGCGAAAGTGAGCGCACCGTAGCGGCGCAAATGGAAGATTTAGATCAAATCAAAATCCGTGTGAATGGGTATTTTATGGAAGGGGATATTTGTGAACAGAACTGTTGGAGATTGACAGATCTCGCAGAGGAGCCAAGAATACCGTCGATGCCGCAGCAGATATGTATAGTGGAGTGTGAAGGAGAGAAGAGAGGAGGAGGAGGAGGAGGTTGAAAGCGGAGAGCAGAGGTTGGAGGTTCAAGCAGAGCAGAGCAGAGCAGAGCTTCGCGATCGATATCGAGCTTAGGCCATTGCCATTTTCGCGCAAGGCTAAGGCTAATTGGACCGTGCGGCCACGCTGATTGGCCAGTCACTATCTGGTAGTCCGGAAAGGCGAATTGCCCGACAGAGTACTACTTCATTTTCAGAACAAGATCTGGAGACGCTGACATTTTGGTATCACGAAATTCCACTCTGCCACGGGACTTTTTACAGCGGTAACACAAATCTCTCCCCTTCATCCTCATCTGCGGCCCAGTATCTGGCTTTGACAGCTTGTACCACCACGTTTCGGCACTAGACATCGCTTTCGGATTTAGCGCGGAGCCGTTCGTTCGTGGAATCTGGACTGGCCCGACTGGTTGTACAAGAGTACAAGAGCCTCGTTCGCTTCATCCCACATCCTACAAATGACAACATAAGCTGGAACATCATTTCAGTGTGTCCGCAAGAAACAGAGAAGATGTTCTGTCTAAGAAGGTCTGTTGTGTTCCTCCCTGTAATCTTGCTGCCCTTGCTAATATATGCTCCAGTTGGCTTCCCCTCCTCTTCATACCGACGAACGCCTCGCCGATATTCATCTTCCTCTTCTTCCTCTGCACATACTTCCTGAATCGGCCATGTGTCTACTGCTCGTTCCTCCTCCTCATATTATTCGCCTCTTCCTGCCACTGGTCTGATCACTGCTTCTTCGACTTCAGCAGCAACTGGTTCGAGCCAAGGCAGTCGCCCGCGCAATCCGCTGAGCTGATGAATTCCACTCTTTCGAATCCGACTATGGACCAACTCTCGATGTATGTCGGAGCATTCAACAATACGGCGGTCGCGCTGGCGGGGACTGCGCTGGAGGAAGCAAAGCGTCAGCTGGCAATACGTACCGAGTGGACCGGTATCGGGGTCGACTGGCTAAGGAGTCTTCTGGGCCGGAGGGAATGGAGATTACCATGTGTGGATGTATACATAAGGCTGTGACGTTGCGTTGCAAGGAGACCAAGGACGTTATGTTTTATGGCTCTCTGCTTTCTGCTTTCTGGATGGCGTTTAACCATGATGGGAGGATGGATGCATACAGGCTGGTTGGGGTTGGGTTGGAAGTGTTCCTGGGTTTTTGGATCATAGCCTGCATAAGTGGAGTTTTGACAACTTGGGCAATCGGGGAAGGTTGAATTTCTACTCGATAATAGATTGTTATCCCACAGGTGGTCTGATCAAGTTGAGCAGCATCTGGGTACATTTTGGGTTGTACCCAAGATTAGTGGCCAAATAAATATGGCAAGTACTCTCTCTTTACGTACCTTCCGCCCGCGTTGTATTACTACACGTATATGCGTAGAACACGTTCGCGAGTGCTGAGGTTCTGCTCGTGCCAAACTGCAATGCTCTTTGCCCAGTTTAGTTTCAGTGCTCTTGTACAACCCAAAAAGTCCAGCCAATCAAGCCAATGTCCACAGCGACTCACATGCTCAGCCTCACTCTTCCATCATCAGTCTCCAACACAAAATTCTACTTCAGTTCACAAAGCAAACAACTCCTTCGATCTTGTTTCTAATCTTCTTCCGAGGACTAGAAATGGCTTATCCAAACCAAGTCGAAGCCACTCCAAGTCCGGCTAGCGACATCAAATCCTCCACGATCATCCGCTCTACACCAATAAAGAAGAAGCCAACTTTCAGACGTAAAAGCATCACCTCATCGTATAAGAAGTTCGAAGGATCTCTTACAAGACACTCGCACTCTCCGAAACTGTATGCAAGATCCACCACAGTTGTAGTTCATTCCGAGGCTCGAGAAGTAGCTGTACATGTCCGTAGACGGGATGACAAGCAATTCGACGCCATACCACCACCAACAAGCAAAGCTACCACTACTTCCAATAGAGGCGACAATGGCAGTGGGGGCGATGGGGGTGATGAGGGCGATGGACATGGTGGTGGCTCTGGCAATGGCCGAAAGGATAATGATGAAGACGGAAACAAAGGTTTTGCGCCTCCTGCCAGCGATACACCACCATTAGACGCAGATGCAATCGATAAACAGAGAAAGGCGATCAAGAACAAGATTCTGGCGATTGGACTGTTATCGAAGGTGTTTCGGCTCTTGAAAGAAAGAGCGTCGAGCTTGGGGAGTCGGGAGAAGCACCTCCAGGCCATGAAGGAGAAGCAAATCCTGATGCGCGACCTAGTTCAAACGATGACTCCATCTCGCAGCTTGAAGATGAGAGCGCGGATGAATATGAAAGTGCTCCAGAAGACCCTTGGCTAGAGGAAGAAGAAAAGAACTCTTCTCCTTTCCCACCGCCGATAGCAGCACCAACAGTGGACGTGTTCAACTTGAGGAGATTGTATGGTAAATAATTAATATGTTATCCCGCGACTCATTTACCCTGAGAAGAGGCAATTAAAGTAAGCAACAAAGCGTGTTGTGAGCAAAGTCTTGAATTCTATCTAGCAGCTCCTTATCATAATGACGAACAGCGGGTGCCGAACAATGGCATTGTCCAAAAGACCCAGAATCAACAATGGTATTTCCCAGCGGAGTCAGAACAGAGGAGTCGACTTCAAATGCGAATTGTATAAAGAGAACTGGCCTCTGGTTAGAAATCTGCTTGTTTTGGAGAATGCGCAACAGCTTATCAGTCTTCACACAACGGCTTCCACGAGATGTCAGACACCGATTACGACAACGGAAGCCAGGTATGGCAGAATAATGAAACACCTATCATTCCAGCTGTGATCGACCACGCGTGGAACCAGCAGTACCGTCTGCAACTGCGACATGCACCAGGAGCACACTCTGTGGTGGAAGAGAACCCGTCCTCTCCAGGTTACGAGCCATTTGGTCCGAGAGAAGGAAACTTGCAAGACTCTCTTCTCAACCAAACAGTACAGGGACCTTTGCGAATGATTGTGCGTAACGCCAGAATACCACCGCAGCCTGGATTGCAACAGCAGCAAGAGCAGTACCAGCAAACTCAAGGTCAGTATCCTCCAGGATTGGAGAGCTTAATCACGAATGCTAATTTGGCATACCACCTACCTTCTCAAGCTCAACTGGAGCAATGGGAAAGAGAGTACCAGCAATCCCAAATTCTGCTTTGTCAATTTCCAGCGGAATTTGAGACTTCGATGCCTACTCCCATATCAACACAGCCGCAGCTCTCAGGATCTCAATCACGGTACTTGCTTAACGAATACGAAGTTCAACTCAAGAAGTGGGAAGAGGAGTATCAACAAGCTCATGGTACTGTACCCGAAGGATTAGAAGCATTGATCAACGACTCGATTTTATCAGAACAAGTTCCGCTACCCGAATTTCAGCATGCGAAAGACGAACGTCAACAAGCACCAGATAAGACTTTTGGAGGGTTGGAAGGTCTGGTCACTGATCCCGCGTTAACATTTGAGCCTTCGGAAGCTCAGATCCAGCAATGGGATGAGGAATTCTGGCAATCTCTTGTACAATCCCAAGAAGGCGATGAACAATTATTACCTGTATCACAGTTCCATCAGCAGTCGCTTGCACATGACCAGCAGAACTTCGCACCTCAATCACAGTCCGAGGTTCAATTTTCCACTTTTGGAGAAGCATCAACGAGTGGTTACGTGTCACCGTATGACCCCTTGCACCCTCAACTACCTCCTCAACTCTTCGTCCAGCGGCAGCCAGAGCTGCTTCCTTCGCAACAATTGCTCCATGAGCAGTTGCCAGAAGTGGACCAGCCTGTGCCATTGTTCTCGGGACAGATGTCAGGCGATTGCAAGGTTCAATGTCCTAAGTGCGTCCTGAGATTTATGAATCGACCCCAGCTCCGCGTGCACGACAGTTTACATGATCCTAGGAAGCCTCACGTATGCCATTTCCTGGGATGCAACTCCCGGTTCAATGATAGACTTCAGCTTGAAGTTCACATTTCAGGCCATAATGGAGAAGTTACGTGCAGCCATTGTGGTGAATTCTTCTTGAGCACTCAAGCACTTACTTGGCACAACAAGGGATGAGGGCAGTAGTCGAGGTGAAGTCATCATCGGCTGTCTTTCCATTTCTTCACCAGTTTAATGCAATTTTTCAAAACACAAACAAAGTTCCAATCATCATATATCGGTGAATATACTTCCTTCTTTCTTATCAAATAAATAATCTTAGCTATCTTCAAGGTTGTATCCATATTCTGGTTTTGCTCGCTTGTTAAGTTTCCAAATGTCGCCGTCGCTGAAGTTCACAATCGGTTGTTACCGGACAGTGCGAGCATTCCGGTTGATCTTGAAAAACAAAAGCTTACCTGTTCTTTGATTGTTTCGGGGCGATTAACTCCGATCAAATCCCCATTCATTCCAAAGTACAGAATGCTCGACGGAACAGCACAACCGAGGATCAAGATAGCACCGCTGCTGAATCTGCCAACTTTCAAGCTAGCGTCGAATCCAGTCATTTCAGATGTGGCAGATCATTTCAGTCGCTGCATATTTCATAACAGTGTCGTTTGGTAATCTGGCAGTCTGATCTTTTTGAACAAAATCCCCACTGTTTGGATTCTGATCGGTCTGAGAACAAGTGGCTCTACTCTCTATAAAACCAAACCAAGCTCCCCCTTCTCCATCATTATGCAAGAAGAAACTTCGATCAACATCAATCATGAATCGATCATTCTCAGAAAACAACAATTCTGAAGGAAATCCCTTCCAACGAAGTGTCTCAACACAAACTCCCGACTGGACCCAACGAGTCACCGTCATGGAAGCTCCTACTCTGCAAGAGCGCGAGGTAGCATTGGCTTTGTGCCAAATGAGTGGAAGACTAGTAGTCTTTCCAGAGTCTAACGTTCGCGCAGACCGAAATCCCCATGGTTGTCCGTGGGAGGTACCATCCCTTCCTACTCCCGCTCTCAGTCTTCCAGCCAGCCCAGAGCCACAATTTCAAGCTCAAAGAGTTTTGCCAAGCCCTATCTGCGGCTGGATTCGTCCAAGACCTGCTGATCATGGCATTGGACAAGCCTTTGCCACGATGATGGCCCCAGTACACCAAGGCCCACAGCAGCGAAACTTCGACGCCGCATTACCGGAAGCTCAGCGCCTGAGTTCTATTCTGCGAGGACCACAGGAAGCATTCACTCTCCATCGCCCAGGTTATACCCGAGAAGAGAGTTTCTTGCCAGAGGTACGCCCACCACAGAACTTCCAGCAAGCTAATCAGAGACCATACACTGTTGGCAACTCAATGCACCATGCTCCCCGCGTGGAGATTGTTCCTACAGATCTGTTCGCCGAACGGAAAGTTGAAACGCAGCAACCACAAGCGGGATTCCGGAGTTCATTCCCAAACGTATTTCTAAATGCATTTTTCAATACTCCTCCAGCACAGCCTTACCAGAGCCCCCACCCGGTATTTTCACCAGTCCGACCAGCACCACCACCTGCCCCGAAGAAGAGAACTCCTCTTCCGGACTGCCCTCTCCGATGCAAAAAGTGTGAAAAGAAATTCACGTGCATGGCCGATCTGCAAAAACATCAAGGACTATCGGAAGACTGTTCTCAGGTCCACATGTGTCCAAACTGCGACAAGACGTTCACAGGAGGTCGATGGTTGCTGACACGCCACCAGAGAACTGCTCACGCCGATCAGCAGTGTCCGTACTGTCCTCAGAAGTACTTGGAGCCATCCCGAAGAGATGACCATATCCGCAAGAAGCACAGCCGATGCCACATTTGCGCTGATTTCTTCCCTCGGACGAATGATATCGTTCCTCACTTGCTCTCAGCACATGGCTTGACGGTTGCGAAGGCTCGAGCTAACGCTAGTAGAGAGTGGCCGGCCCAAGATCCTGACGAGACCGAAGATGAGGATGAGGATGAAGATGAGAACTGAGGTTCTCAATCGTGTCCTCCGAATGCTGAGTTCTCAGCACACGTTGTAAGATAGCGAATTCTCTCCTCCTTCCTGCATTTACTTTTGGGACTGGGCCCGGTTTTTGGCATGGATTTCAATATAGCGGAGTCTTTTTTTGCGCTGCTTTCTGGGATGGTGCGCAATATCCAAGCACATTGTAAAATAGAGGAATGGTCTCTTGCGCTGCTTTCTTGGCGGTGGCACGATTCACCTGACGATAGACTACATACAGAATAATATAATTACCTAATCACTAATCACCTTGCAATTTATCCATTATTGAAGCCTTGATAATTGTGATGATTAATGTAGTGAAAACTTGAAATGAGAGAGCTGAAGTGAGGTGCAACGTTTCCGCGGAGACCTTTCTCCATCCTATCCAAATAACAATAAACACTTAAGCGAATGAACAGTCCATGTCACCCCACACTACCAGAACAACATCGGAAGCCAACACCACATTGAACTACTTGTGATTCGACAACGCATGATGATTTAATTGCGGCCCAGAAGCTGGCAACATGGGCATTGAATGACCAGCGCTTTTCGCGTGGCAGCTGTGGCTTGCCAGTCACATGGGTTGGCTTTTAACTTTACCTACCCGAACACTTGAAAGGTGAAAGGTCAAAGTTCCGCATAGATCGTTGTTCAAAGGGGTGATGATCAAATTTAATTCGGCTTCCGACAAAGACATCATCTCATCTGAAAGCTTGAAGTGAGCCGAGTAACATTGTCCCTCGTCCACGCTCCTTCAGCCTTTGATGAGCGCCCCTTTTTGAACAAAGGAGACACAATGACATTATGCCTACATCTCTCCATCAGTCGTAAAATTCCAATGGAATTTGAATGTAGACAACATGAAGCCTGTTCAAATAATAACAAAGACGCAATGTGTTCCATAAATCAGGCCGCAAGCACGGCAAGATGATGTGAGTCTCCACGTCAGGTCATAACATCTCCCACAACAATCAAGATGGATTCTACTTTACCGGTTTCAGAGTCAGTAGTAAGCTCAAGCACTCCGCCTGAGAGTTCTAGTCCAAACGATAACGGTCAAGCTAGATGCGACCTCTGCGAGGGCATCACTTCGGCTGTTAACGACCACTTTGATTGTTCTTACCGACTCTACATCTCCGATGATCTGGCCGAAACTATGGTAGACGATTCAACTGGTATAGACTGCCCGCTCCCTGAGACTGACATACCTGTCGAAAATAGTGGTGAAACGTGTGCCCTCTGTGAGGCTATCGTTATGGACGATGACGACCACTTCGATTGTCCTTGGCTTTGCTACCTCTCAGAAGAGTCGCCAGTCGATGGAGACGCCCCAGTTGAGAGCGTTGATCCGCGAGAGGTTAGCAAAGAGACATGTCTTCTCTGTGACGCTATTCTCACGGAAGGTGATGACCACTTCGATTGTCCATGGCTGCTCCTCTTGGCTGAAGAGCCATCTAAGCAGATCACTCAGCCAGCCATCTCCGACAAAGGGAAAGTACTAGAAACCACAAAGCAGTCCCAAGAGGACATAGAAGCAGAGGCCCAGCAACGGAAAGAGTCAATCATGAGGATATATACTTCCGGGAGAGTAACAAAGCGTCGAAGGAGTCGAAGTCCCCAGGCCCAGAGATGGCCCAGAAATCCCGAGAAGCGCGTGATTTGCGAGAACTGCGGCAGAACATTTGCAAACAAATACAACCTCCGCAGCCACCGCAGAGGGATTTGTGGCGGTGATCCCAAATACCCGTGTCCTCAATGCGACTACAAAAACGCGCCAGACGAATCTCACCTCCGCGAACACATCCGGCGAGTCCATGAGAATGTCAAGGACTTCGTATGTCACATATGCAAGAAAGGGTTCGGGTCCGCTGGCGTCAGGAAGTCGCATATAGAGGTGGTACATTTACGCAAGTACAGGTATGTGTGCGAGATGTGCCCTGGTCATAGGTTTTACGAGAAGTCGACATTGAAGGCACATATGGAGGCTCATGACAGTGGGACGACAATGTCAGCATATACGGAAGAGCGATGGGATAGGAAGTTTTCTAACACTTCTGCGTGACCTAGTCAATGAGTTGGTAATCCCGCTGGCCGGGACGTCAGAGACTGTAGATCAGCTTTACTAGAGTAAAAAGAGAATATCAGTGTAAACACGACATTTTGTTGAAGAGAACAGAAATTTTGGGTGCGGAAGGATCGAATTTACGAGTTAAAGCAATATTCCAAGTCTTGAATCATGTGTGTGGCGCTTGCCATGAAGATCAGGTATGATTTCGTAGTGTGACTTACTGATTAAATGTTATCATCTGTTCTACCTGGAACTCTTGCGATTTGTGGTTGACGCGTCTGGCTCGCATGATCAGCGCGCAATATGTAAAATTGTTCTTGCTCGTATTCCACAACGCAATGTGTATCTGACATCCAGTGGCTTCTTGCTCACTACTAGAATATAAGTCTATGTTACTTACTAGAAGAGGTGAGATTGTGGAAGCAAGATCGATCCTGCCATCAACGTGGAGCCAGACGCGTGCTGATCCCCACCTAAACTCAAGTCCACTGCGAACAACAAAATTAAAAATGTAGACACACAATATACACCATAAACAGCCCGGTGACATCATCTACAACCCATCAAAGCCTAACAAACTGGTCAGTGTACTCAATATAAACAATCATCAACCTCCCCATAGGTAGGTACTTACCGGTACCAAAGGCAAACCCCGGCGCTACCAAAATTTCTAGCTGCTTCAAATAACCAATTAATTGATTTCCATACATGAACAGCAACAGGCAGCCGCTCTATGGTTGAGCGGTCAGGGCGGATTGTGTTCATGGGGCTTGGACATCTTACGGATCAAGGCGTGGATCGATGGCGAATCGAGGTCGGACCGGCGGAAAACAACGACAAATTCGAATCGGAAAGTAAAACCTCAACTCGACGGGGTTTTCTTTGTCCTTCGGGAATTTCTTTTGCATCGTTTTCGTTCTTCGTTGTTTTTGTTTTTGTTACCTTCTGGAACGCTGTCTTTCTCTTTTACCTTTTTCTTTTTAGCTGTTTGGTTTGTTTATTGTTTTTTGACGGGGAGGCTCGCTTAGAGCTTTTGTGGGCCAGGTTAGGTTCCGATCGGCTTAATTCGCCATGGAAGCCAGAGCGTGGCATATCGCGTCTCTGTCGCATTGCAAATTCCTGCAGGGGGGCGATACTATCTCTGGGAAACCTCACTGGTTGGAGGTGAACACGCTT
>Ga0207886_10142_pt1 | contig 34284 bp, 32 predicted proteins | sample LinPmetageLP35_FD_184048 | JGI IMG/M metagenome (GOLD analysis project Ga0207886, IMG submission 184048) | Marine viral communities from the Pacific Ocean - LP-35 (SPAdes) | ecosystem: Environmental > Aquatic > Marine > Oceanic | place: Pacific Ocean | collected 2009-08-31 | reverse complement strand
ATAGTCGGGTCTATAGACTGGTCTGGGGACGAATCCTGAGCAGTCTCGCAGTTTTCATCAACTCGGGACGTGTCTGGCTGCTCCGGCTTTGCAGTTGTCTCTGTTGAAGCCATTGTCTACGTAGAGGGTTGGTGAATAGCTCCAATATGTATGTAGAAGTATGATGTTTGATAAGATGCTTGAAGAATCAAGATAGATAGATACATGGGAAAGTGAGCCGTCAAGCTTTGGGAGGATTTCGCCACCTTATATATATTTTCACACCGAATGTTCGCATATGTCTTTCTGGAGCAAACTACACATCGGCTTCGTATTCAGCCGTCTCATCTGATCGAACTTATTCACTTGCTCTTACCAATCGGAGTTGAGTGTCAAAAACTAGGGCTCTGTGTACAGCTTCATCCACTTCAATTTCCTTGAATTCTTGATTAGCATGGTATGTAGGACGAAGAAACCGGTGTTATGTCGACGGTGTTGGTCTCCCAAAACGGATTAGGCTTGCAGAAGTCACCCAGGCTTCATACAGTGCGGAAAGTGTTGGCTTCTCGAGTGGTCAAGCTGGCTCCGCCGTTACATGATGAGGCTGCGCGGAAGAAACAAGACATAGACTGGGTTATTGATAGATAGGTCGATCATGCCAAAATACGCAGAGAGATACGATGCGTTGCAGGGGAGTTGTGAAAAGAAAGGCCAAGTATTCAAGAGCTAAGGCAATGTTGGAGGGACACCGAACCTTGCATTCTAGGATCCGTATCTTCAAAGCAGCTGGCGTTCCACGATGCGGATGACGCGGGGAGAAAAGATGCATTGGTGAGCTTTCATCAAGATCTCCGTTGGGTTAAGGCAATGTTGAGATATCGGGGCTTGTGTACGGGATCCTCATCCCCGAGGCAGCTGGAAGCCCACGACTTGGAGGAAGTGTTGATGGAGCATCGCGGTGTCCTGTTTCCGAAAGGGTAAGCAATCCCAAGACACGACTTTCACTGGAAGGCGACGGATCCGCATGCATAATGTAGAAACGCAAAAGGAAGGGACATAACACGAAATTGAAAACTTCGATGTGGCCCATGCGATTGAAATTTTCGACTTCTCATAACCTTTTCTGTTCCGACACGTTCCGAGTTTGGTCTCGCGACCTACAGTTGAGGATTTCCAACTCGGCACACTTTCGCCCAGTCCTACTAGGCAGCTTCTCGTGGATGCGGTCCAACGGATAGTCGAAGATCTCGATGTAACTCAGTCAACGCATGTGGGATGTCACTGTTCATGATTCTGCCTTCGACACTTTGAGGCATGGCGCACTGGTCCTTGGGTAACAGGAATGTAGTCTTCGTATGCCCGATGAATCAAAACTTATTGCCCCTCCTAGATAACTTAGCTCAGACACACTGAATGATTTTAAGGGGTTCTTGCGGGCCAATGTAGGACGGCAACGCTAATTCCTCCATTCCAGGATTCACAGGCAGCCCACGTTTGCAACAGGATGCACTGGCCCATTGAAATATTCAAGATGGCTTTATCAATTCATCTTGCAGACAACCAGGGGGAGGCGGTACGTTGGAGTGGAGTATTAACGGTGCTCAGACTATAGAATCTTGTTGAAGTAAGCGATGGGATGGAGAATTGACTGTGCGATTTCCGAAGAATGCAGCCTCCCAATAGCAAGTTTTCGTTCTTGATGCTGGAGAGCGCCAGATCATCATGCATAACGGAAGTGAGGAAGATCGAGTACGAGGCGCTATGTGCGAGGCGCTAGCAGAGGATATGATTGGAGCGATGCTTTCATGAGTTCCACTCTCACTCATATTATTGGTCAGACTTGCGACCGAAAACTTCAATCCCGATGCCACGCTGAAGTTTTCAATTTCGTGCGGCCATCCAAGCCCCGCATCTAGTCCCGACTTCCCTACATTTTCAATTTCATGCATAACTCTCTCTTGTCAACAGAGCAAGTTCTGTCTGCGACAAATTTTCAATAATTTCAGTTTTCGCAATGTCTATGGTCAAACAGATGATCGAACCTCTTGACGCAATCAGTCAGCAGATATGGGATGATAGTCTTGATGATACTGCCTTTGACATCTTGAGGCAAAAAACATTATGGCTGTCGGCGCAGATTGCAGTCCATCAAGTCCTGCAGAATACATCTCGGCATTTGCTAGGGCCACAGAATTCCTCAGGTCTCTCGAATAGTCAATCCAGACTAGGCAAGTTCATCGACGTTCTGTACGGAAAACCAGACAATGAAAAAAATGAAGCGCGTTGGCAGAAATTACGAGACATGGATTGCGCAACTTTCTTATTTATTGCTGTGTCGTATACGCCACTAGACATCACCAAGATGCACCGAATCGAGTTCGATTATCTTGTGGACAACGCGTCGAAGTTCTTGCACGTTAAAGATCTTCCTCCGAGGTGGATATTTCGCAAGGAGATTCAAATTGCGATAGCGGGAAAAGCAGATCTCGAGGAAGCTGCTAGTTTTAGGAGGAGTTCGTACACTTCCATGCGCTTAAAGGAGATGATATCTGATATGGTTAGAATATTACGCTCTCGAGTTTAACCCAGACATTTTGGGAAAAGGAGAGCCTGCACAACGGAATCCTTTAGGTGCGCAAGACGTATCGAAAACGAGCAATGCTGATTCTAAGCAGAGCATCAATCGCCATACTGTCTCGAACCGGATGATCAGTCGAACGTTTCAGAACCTCAAGTCGAACCGCTCGACGGGTCCTGTAGTTCAGCGAGCGCAGCAGGTAGATATGATTTGCTCTTTGACTGTGTCTAATGTCTAATTTCTCGTGTGTTAGCGAGCCCAACCATGTCGCCACTTACGGAGACAGGTGCTGGAATCATCCTCGCATCAATCAAGGAACGTCTGGGTCTGGGTCGTTGTGAGGATGGAGCTCAAAAGGCCCCGAGACGTATACAGCCGAGGAAACGGAGGCATATTGAGCATGCACCTGAGGTTGAACAATTCCCGACGATGGAGACTGAAGGATCAGCTACATATGTTGCGGATGGACCCGCACTGTACAGTGAACACAGGGGTGAGGGAAAGCTTTGAGTATGTACATGGCGCTGCTAATAATTACCAACAGAAATAAAGTATGTGTGCACAAATGCGCTCGCCAGCGACATATCGAAGTTGCCCGAGCCATTTAGAACAGCCGTCAAGAACAGCCGACTCTGGAAGTGGGAAAGAAGTCAAGAACCGAAGTTGGAGACGACAGGATGCTTGTCTACTTTGTTCCCGAAGAATAACGGACATGATGTCACCGTCACCATCTTTTGTGGTAACAAGGACGGATACCATCTAAACGATTTCTTCGGGCTTGCAACGCCCTCCTAGACTTTGAAGTATACGGTAGCACGTCTGACGTAAACAGTATACCCAGCAGGCACCTCGTAATCATCATATTTGGTTGTAGGGATGTCGTTATCTATGTGCGTTTTGTAGTCTTCTGTTTGCTCGTTGTAGATCGAAAGATAATAGCCTTTGAAGAATATCGTCCTTTCGTTGGTATTATCTGGGAGGAAATAATGAGTCGAGATTTTTTCTTTCTCCCCAGCGAGAGCTTTGTCGCCTTTCTGAATGACACCCGTACAGTTAGCTCTAAATACGTCGAAAGGATGAATGGAAGCTCAAAATGTCTGACCGCCATGATCAACAAAGTCTGCTGAAGTGCTTGCCTGGCAGAAAGCCGTCCCAAGGTGAGGAAGAAAGCGAGCCTAAGGAATGTGGCTATCGGCTATATAATATTAGTAGCTGTATGGACTACATCATGGATGAAAAGCTCATCTTGTACTCACCTTGGTCGTGAAGGGTGGTTGTGTCGGCTGGGAGAGGCAGAGTGAGGTTGCTTATTTGCGCAAATGCCGAAGGTGAAGTTCGAGTCTTCGAAATTAAGAGGCGCTCTCTGCGACTTAGTAGAATACGATGGGATACGTTAAGTGCGATGGATGACGGTGAGGGGAGGAGTGTGTCCGATGGAAGATATCGCCGGATGGAGTGCTGTGCAACGGAAAATAGGCGCAAGGCTGCCCCTCAGCACAAGTGGGATGAAGTCTATTGGCGGAGCTGGGTGGAGCTGGTCGGGCAGAACAACTGGGTCATCGTTGTCGCTCAGAAGGATAGTGTCTGATCTCTTGCTTGCAATTCGAGAGGTTGATGAGGTTATTGTTCGAAAATCGAACAGTTTGCGGGACTTTGGAAGTGGTGGGGCACGGTGCCATGTGATGGGCTCCGCAACCTGACAGTGGCCGAGTAGACCCCGGTACAATTGGGCTTCAAAGCTTCAGGCCGTAATGGCCCAAGCTCGGCCACAAGAGGTTCCAGAAATTTAACAAGTTGGGATTCGCGCAGCAATCTGGCAACAATTCAATCATCTGAGCTGAGGGCGAAAGGAGTTTGGGAATCTCAAAACTAAACCAAACGGGAAGACTTTATTAACGTTTAAGTAGCTGACCGATACGAAGTAACTGGTGTTCATGATGGCTTCGATCAACACTTTGCCCTTGTCACAACCCCCACCAACAACCAAAAAAAAAATTGATGACACCGTATTTCATCAGTCATAATGTTATCCCAATTACTATATCCTTCAGACGATAAAAGTCATGTCTCAATTTCCAGATCCAGCGGCTACGACCTGCAGCTCCATAGGCATCGTTCGCAATCTAACAAAGCAGAGGTTAGTTGAATTTCGACAAGGTAGAAGTGAGCCGCCGACTAACCATCACTCCCGCTTGTGTCCACACTTGGGACAGTCATCACCCCTCTTTACATTTGTCTCGCCGCAGTATACAGGATTCGTGCACTGGCCATAAAGGCTGAGCTCATCCACAGCTATGTCATATGGGTTGAGAGGGTCGGATGGCTTAGGAATGGCCTCGCAAGGGAGTTGGAAAGGTGACTGTGGTAGATCAAGACAAGGCATGATGATTTTGCTTGGTGTCGAGAGTGCTCTAATGGTCGAGAAAGTTGCAAGAATATATGTCCGTAATGTTGCCAGGAATTGCGTTGTGTGGAAAACAGATTGAAAATCGATCCAATCAGTCCATTACAGTTTGGTAATGACCTAGATGGGGGTTGGTTTTCAATTTGTATTTGGTGAGTTTCAGGTGTTTTGTCGACAAAGAGGGTAGCCGACTACCATTAAATACTTCGTAACATTGCCAAACGCTCGGAGCTTGCGGCATGGAAGGATATAGAAAGCTTGGTTGAACAGATACTACGTTGTACGAAAGTCCACGCCCGAGTTCCATGTTTAGAGGGCGGCAGCAGCAGCAGCGGTATGACCACAGAGATGACTCATTGCCGCATTATTTTAGGCAGCAAGCTTGTTAGGCCCAAACTTCTGGTAAGGTGCAGGGCACTTTAACAACCCAAACCTCACTCCTAAGGTGTTCATTACTGGTACTTCGATCATTCGACTACCACCTCGTAGGTGCTTCCTTGCCCAGCACGGAATCCTCACTGTAACATTCCCGGACTTTCCCGGGATAGAACTTGAAACTCCAAGATCTGGTACTTCCGTACGTACAATAAGGGTTCACCTTGGTCCTGCCCATTTGAAAAGAAAATTGGCAATAAAATGAATCTTATTTTATTTACCGTTACACTGAATTGGATCAAAGCAATGCGTAATAGACTCCGATTCGTAGCGGTCCAGTAAATCCCCGAACGAAACAGCTCTTCCCTCCTCAAAAAACGTCATGCACAGACCGATGTCTCCCAAGATGCTTCCAAAGGTCTGGGACAGCTTGCGACCCTCTCGCGTGTCCTTCTCCTCATTCATGATATCCTCAATATACTGCCTTCCTTCCTCGTCTGTGTCGGTGACTGCATGAAGCGTCTTTGAATCAAAAAGAGAATACATATTTGTCAAAGCAGCGAACACTTCGAGTGGAGCGGAATGCGCAAACTCCCAATCGATCACACCCACAACATTATATGCATCGTCGAAAAGTATGTTATGCAGTAGGAAGTCTCGATGAACGATCGGATAGCCATTTTCGCAACCGACTGGGTTTCTCGACTCCATTGCCGATTTGAGGCGTGAAGGGAACGAAATCACTGCCTGTTTAAGGCTTCGAAGCCCATCGTTGTCTTCATGTCGATCACGGAGGAAGTCCATATTCCCGAATTCGGCATGAGAGGCCCACGAGAAGAAATAATCCACCGCTGATGAAAACGGTCCTTCAAAGCCAAATGGGGCTGGAAGTGGACCAATATCGACCGTCCCGTTTGGCCCCAAGACCAGGGATCCAAGCTTGTTGATCTTCGCAGTTGCCATTTGACACTGATAACATTCATAGTAAGCAAGACGAAAATACTGGTAAGAGTTCCTACAAACCTGTATTGAAGCAATCGACTTCCGGATCCCACTCTTTTGCTCATTATTGAGTATGCCAGGACCTCCAAGGTCGAACAACATGTTGCCTCTTATGCATTGCATCAGCATGTATGGAAGCTTAACAGTGTTGCCATCTATAGATGTCCTGTATCCAAATATCGTTGGTACTGGTATATCGGTGCATTCCGCATAGTATTTCATTGTTGCAATCTCGCTCTCCATGGTGAACTGTCGTTCAGCCGTCCACCATTTCAGTATTTCGCTCTGATCCGAGGTCGAAGATGCTGGAACTATAGGAATGCGAACGAGCCATAATTCGCCTCCATCGATAAATTCGAGACGACGGACAATATGGCGCCCTCCAGCATGATATGGACCATCGAAAATGCATGACCGGCCACCATTAAGAATCTGCGCTTCTTTGAGCAAAGCGGTCCAATCTGTATGCTGAAAGGTACGCGCGGATCGCTTGTCGTTATGCTGGCCTTGCCAACGGAACATGGATGGTTGAGACATACGAAGACTGGATTGGCATTCTGTGGAGTGGGAAACTCGAAAGAGATATCTCTTATCACAAGGTTAAATCCTTACACCTTAGGCAGCACCCCATCAAACTATCACTCCTGGAACAACAAACTTTATCGATAAGCAACGGCAGTGCGGGGCTCAAATGACTAATTTGGGGATTGAGCTGACCCGACTCTGGACCCTTTTTGGTTTCGCCTCATTCACCGCATCTTACGTAATCAGACCGCACATCAGAAATGAACTCGAAATGGCTTTGCGCGCTTCCATTCAATACTCCGTTCAACTTGTCAGTCTGCGATTTGATAAATTCAGGTGTAACTCGATCAAGGAATGGCTAGGAGCGTTTAGCCATCTCTTTGAATCAATACGTTCCCATCTTAGTGTCGCGTTGTCGTCCGATACAGTACAAGTTGTTTTTTCAACCGCCTCCCGCCGCAGGTATGGCTCAACTCCCATAGCTGAGCCCTTTTTAACGTGCATAGATGTCAAAAACCTGGTTCTCGACCTTATCTAAGCTCTACAGATCGAACCGGCAGCTCGTACCCTTTCTTCACGAATGGCTGAGAGAACCCTTTCTGGTGACCTTGGTCTGCTGTACAGTCGCGTGGATGCGAACTAGTTGGACATTGCACTAGCTATCCCTCTAGTGGAACAAGTTGTCAGCAATGAACCTAATGCGCTCACCTGGAATGAAGCGGATATTTAACATACCGTATTTAAATTAGTCGCGCGAACAAGTCCCATCACGCCTCCGATTGCCTTCGAAAAAACTGTCTTTAATACGCCCTTACGATCCAGCTTGGCATCTCAGAGAGGAATCGAACAGACACACGACGAAGTTGACTAGCGAATCCGTGAGGAGCTCACAGGGCGAGTCTTCGACAATGTCGGGGGCTTTTACGAGCGATATTTTGAAGGGAACGCCTGGACGAACAATGCGAGGGATATCTACGAAGTGTCAAGAGCCTAGTATGCAGAGGGTCGCTGGAGCAGGTGGCTCGAGTTTGCAGTTCAAGGCCTTTTTTTTCGAGTGGTTCATAAAGTTCCAGGACACTGTTCTCAGCGGACTTGGCCGTAGGTATTACACATCAGCGAACTAAGTGTTGAGGGGTTCGGAGGCTGATTGCAAGCTTGACATTTTTCTTATCTCCGTCGACGTTACTTTATCGAATAGCGAACACGACTGGTCAAGTGTATTGGTTATTGGGGAACACAAACAGAATCCTGGCGAGGATCGTTTTATAAAAACACTGATACAATTGGCCGGTTATGCTCGCGAGGTGTTTGGAAGTCAACCGGATCGATGATTCGTGCCTGGTTTTACGATCTGCGGAAGTATGATACGGCTTTGGGTGTTTGATAGGTTTGGAGCGTACAATTCCGAGAAATTTGATATTTATGGAGAGCTAGAGCGATTTGTTAAGGTTATTGCTGGCTACGCGCTAATGATGGATGTGGAATTGGGGTTGAATACGTTTATTAAGCGTGATGGGAATGGCAAGTATATCCTCGTATGAAATGTGAAGATCTTTTTGGAGGACAAGCTAATCGCCTCGACAAAAGCGATAGTTTGTAGGGGAACAACGTGTTATTGAGGAAGGAGAAGCGACTTTACAGAATGGGAGTATGTGGTTAAGTTCGCTTGGCTGTCTGATAAAAGGCAACGGGAGGGAGAATTGTTGAGGTTGGCTAAGGAGAGGGGAGTTATGGGTATTGCTGTGTGGTTTAATTATAAGCAGATTATTATCGATAGTGATCTGGACATTATTTTACATTTCTGATGAGACGTGAAATTCGGATCGCTACGAAAGCTATTGAGCAAAGCGTCTTGGGTTGACGGTAGTGCGGAATCTAGTCGGACGTACTCTAAAACAAGTCTCAGAGGAAGGTCGGGGAGCGGTGCGACTCACTTGATGGGCCTAGGGCTTGGTGCACAGATTGAAGAGATCTAAAGCCGACGGTAGTCATGCCAACGGGACAAATGTGTGCTTTAAAGAAGGCGAGTTAGATGCAATCGGCGCTCACCACATTTAAGAAACAGTGGTCGACAGTCTGGCAGATTGCCGGAATGAGTGGCAGCGGAATAATGTCGATAGTAGTTAAGAAGCCGGAGCTGATAGTTTGACAGATTGCGGAAGTGAGATGTACGGCAATTGAGTGCATTACTGCTTGGTAACTTCGCCAGCTGGATGACTTCTCCACGAATTTCAATTGGTTAGAGAGCTTTTGGAGGCGCTGCGCGATGCTATCCGAGGTCATAGGTCACTACTCGAGGATGGAAAGATACTTCATCGGGATGTCTCCGAAAATAACATCATTATCATCGAACTCCTTGCCGAAGGTGCTCCGAAAGGAAGACTGATTGACTTGGACTTGGCAAAGGAGCTGGACAGCATGCCGAGTGGGGCTCGTCACCAAACTGGCATCATGCAGTTCATGGCGATTGAGGTTCTTGAAGGCAAAGGTCACACATATCGGCACGACCTCGAGTCATTTTTTTACGTCTTCATATGGATGTGCATTCGACATGGCTACGAAGGTATGGGCAGGCAAAAAGTTAACAAGGTGATGAGATCTAAGACAAATATACTGCGAGGTTGGTATACTGGGACATACACAGAAATTGCTAATATCAAGCAGGGCCACGTGGTTAAAAATCGATTTGAGAATTTTATCGCGAAGTTCTCGCCGAAGCTCGAAAACCTCAAGCCATTAGCTCGCGAACTCCGATCCGCTCTCTTTTCAATTAGGGATGGGGACATCTTCACAGGAACGTTCCATGACAACGATATAATGTACGATGGGATGATAGATGCATTTAGCAGAGCGATAGATCGCCTGAAGAGAGAGGAATAAGTAATTGCATAAACGTGGCATTGGGAGGCGTTTTTTGGGGCGTTGAGGTTCTTTCTTTTTGGGCACAAAGGATCTTGGGAAAGCTATACGATGCAATGATACCAGGGTGTCCAATGCCATGTGGATAGAGACTTTTGTACAGCAGTAGTGTCTAATAATATTGCTTGCAACACGGAGATGTCCTTGCTTCTAGAAAGATACAGACTGTCTTGTCGGCTCTGAATCTTCTGAGTGACTTCACAGGATCAGACTAAGATTCAGGACAATTCAATACAATAAACATTCTCTCGCATCCTACGCACCCGTAACTCTCCACTAACCCTGTGTCATTGTTCACACGTCGACGGCCTTCACGCCAGGTTTTCGCCCCCGCTTCCGAGGCTTCCCGCCTTGCTTCGTGAAGAAATTCTCCTTCAATGACTGCAGTGTGTGGCCTGGGAATTGCCATCCTATCTCTGCCCAGGTCTTGTCGTCGTGGACCATCTTGGCCAGTAGAATCTCTTGCCTTTCAGTTAGTTCCTTACCCGGCCGCCGTGTTGAGATAGTGTCAGAGGTAGAATCTTGTGTCTATGAATGGCGCATTGTCTGACGTGGCAGCGGTGCCTGACGCATTCCAGAATCAAGAGGAAATGATTGAGAGTGTTCGCAGTTGGGGTTATTGTCTTATCTTTGCCCCTTGTTTTGAGGAAGCGGCAGTAAATCTTGAGAAAATGTGAAATAGTACACGACCTTTGACGCGATAGTCTTCAGCGTAAAATATTCGTGATTGGATATCTTTTCACTCTTTTGCGTCGCGGTGGAAGAGGCTACTGGAGACGCTTGACATGAAACGTCGAGGGGATGATTGGGACGGCCATCCGAATCGTTACGTGCCTGGTCCCTCGTCCGCCTGACCCGTTTCCGAGTGTATGGCCTGCCGCCTTTCGTAAGGCTAGTAGCGTCGCTCATATCAGCATAATCTTCATCTTCTGAATCATCGGCGCTTTTATCGTTTGCCTTTTTTTAGTCGGTATTGGAGAATTTCTATTCCTCGTCTGGGGCTGTGGTTTGAAGGCGTGACTTTGGTTCTTCGAGATCCGCAGATTCGAATGCAGCAGAAGTTGTACTAGCAGTAGTAACCGCTCTAGTAAGAGCTACCGTGCGTGGACGTTTGCGGCAGTCGTGTTTATTAGCACCTCGGCGAAGTTGCTTTCGCAGGTGGCCGTTCTTCAAGTCTGGCTTAGGGCGACGCCGCCGCTAAAGCCAGCAATAGGGACTGCGTATCATCTGCCGGAACATCCTGCAGCCGGGTAATGTTATTACTAAAAGGTGAATTCTTGTCGGAAGCAGCCGGTAACATTCGTCTTTTCGCAGAGCGGGAGTCGGCCTCGTCTCCCTTAGTGACGACATCAAAACCTCGCCCTCCAACTCCTCGGCAATATCGATATCGTCGAAAGCACCGTAGCTCGTACTTCCTTGTATGAGGTCGGCATTCGCCTGCATTTTACTGGCTTGATGTATTACGAGCCCGAAGTTATGAGAGGCTGACGTTGGACAATGTTGATGGGAGGATACCCATTCAATGTTGATGGTCAAGATGACCACCTCGCTTAAAATAGCCACATCATAACCACCACAAAACCGCTGGTAAATAATTCGTCATTACGTGATCAACTAACCATCAAATAGTCATCGATCCGTATTCGCCAAATAAATTAATTTTATCTGATCATATCCTTGTGGTTCCCTCTCAATGAGTTCCAATTCCCAATTCCCTCCCTCTGACATGCGTTCCTTTCTCGCCGTCAAGATAGGCCTCTTCACCGCCCTGCCAATCATTATTTTCATATTGGCAGCTATCGCCGAACCTGCTCTGTGCATTTTTGCTTTACGAGCAGAGACATACAAACTTACAGGTGTGATGGTGATAGTTGTATGTTACCACATGTGTTATCCTACTTCGCGCACTAACTTCGACAGTTCCAGAGTACTAGACCCCAAAGACTCCTGCGACATGGTTTACCAAACCCAAGACAAAACGATCTCATCGATACCCGGCTCCAAAACATCACTTTTGGAACAATTCAATGTTGTCTCGGATACTCTTCGCACACCGACTGCCAACCATTGCCAATAGACCTAGCGACGCTGAATATTCCGAGAATCGAGGATGTATATGCTCTCAAGGGCATTGCCTCCGGAATAATTCATACATCGCTAGCCTTGGCAATTGTATCTACAATGATGCTTTCTGTCACTGTAGCAGCTATGGTCTCTTCTCATTACTATACTATCATACAGCGCTTTCGCCATTTTGGCATTCTACTGAAGGGTTTTGTTGTTTTCTGGAGCATTACTACCTGCTCGTTCCTTATGCTCCCTATAATCTTCACAAAACAAGCATCATGGGACTTGCGCCATGTCGCTGGTATCAAAGTTTCAAATGGGCACGTCGTTGGGTTGAGTTTTGGTGCTCTTTGCTCCACACTTGTTTTGTCCCTTTGTGCATCGTTTGTTTGCAGTTGGAATTTTTGTACTTAGAGTAACTCAATCCAAATAAGCACTTGTCTTCCTCTCTCTAACTTTCGTCAATGGTCTCTATTTTGTCAAATATTGTACTGGTCAAATGTGCAAAGTACCAGAGGTTGGCTTACCGCACGCGATGCTTGGCTTCGTCTGTGTGTAATCGCCCTCAGTAAACCGCTCTCCACAACCACAGATCAGGAATGACGTGGTTCTCAGAAAGCTTGCCAGTGCAGAGGTGGTTATCAAACCCGTTCAAATGTTGATGGTTAAAGTGACCACCTCGCTTATAATATCCACCTGAGACCAGTGACAAGCACCACAAACCGGCTGGCAACAACTACGGATCTCGTTCTCCATGCACTATCGATTACAATACTCTCAGAGAAGATTGAGACGTCTCCTTAAAGACAATTAAATAATTTCCACGTTACTGACACAATGAGCCAACCAGTACTTCGTCATTTGCGAAGGGTTCAAGCTTTTTTGGGCCGCCCGTCAGATGATACTGACGAGGCTCCTCCAAGTCCGACACATGCAGGTGTACCGGAGGAGGTTCGAAGAGTGCTTAGGGTTTTGCTCAAGGACCCCTGGGATGACTACAGCTATATTCGACATATTGGCCAGACCACAGTAACCCTGCGGAAAGCATCGTCCTTCCAGCTTGCCGATATTCGAGAGGTTTCTCCTTTTGAAATTTTAGGAGACTCGCCCGTTATTCCCCAGATCAGACATCCAAACATCGCAAATATTGAAGAGATCTATTATTATGATGATAGGACTTTTCTTGTCATGGAACATCTTGACGTCTCTTTCACTCAGTTGAAATTCCAGAAATATGATCTCAAAGAGCGCGAGATAGCGACGATACTTACCGAAGTACTAGATACGCTTACTCAATCACAACGGAATGGCTGATAGTACCAGGTTTTGAAGGGCGTGGCTTATATCTCGTCGCTGAGGCTTTCTTGCAGAGACCTCTCGCAAGAAAACATCAGGTTGTCTCTTGATGGAGAAATCAAACTTGGTTGGTTTCCCCGACATCTACCACATAGTCTGTGCTGATAAACTTGTCAAAGTTTTAGATCCTCGAGAGCTCAAGTATGATGCACTATATGAGAGCCCTAAAATCTCACAGGTTTTACTAGATTTTCCAATTTTGGCTGAAATCATAGAAGAAATGATGCTTTCTCGCTATCATCTCACCCCAGATGACGAGAATTGGTCTAGGGACGCGATTGATTTCATCTCATGTACCCTAGAAGGGTCATTCGAGAGTTTGATGAATGTAAGGAGCAAATAGATGACGCACTGCGAGTATTGGCTGATCAGACTAGCATTGCTTCCTCAAGCAAGCTGTATCCCCGAGAAGACTGATTCCACGCATCCGTTTCGCTTATGAAGCCGAGCGTGGATCTTGGGATTCCAATAGCGAGAAAGAGCAAGCCTTTGATTTCAATTTTGCTACAGCGGTTTGAGGATGGGATATTTCCGCCGGGTGGTGCCTCGACTTTCATGACCTTCGGTACTCTTAGGCGTGCCAATTATAGAACCTCATTTTGAAGTCATTATTTCACTGGTGGTGGATTGGTACGGAGGAAATTGCAAAAGACTAGAAAAGGAACTCTTTGATTATGGAAATTAGAGATGGGGGAAGCACGAGAATTCGCAGGCCAGCATCAAGTGCGAAGTCATCTCAAATTAATGTCAATGTCGAGCAATAATTGTGAATAAATTACTTCAAATACAGAGGATTGTCCATTTGGTCTTATCAAATATGCTGTCTGTTCCAAGTGTCGCTGCTGTATGTTTTGATTGACCACTCTCTGCTTGTATTGTGGCAAGGCTTACAACTCGACTTGTCTTATCAAACAAATTTCTGATTGATGATAGTGTCTTTTACTCGGTAGCAGTCTCATTGACCTGCTCGCTGCTCTCCTTCTCGAAGTGATGCGGCAGAAGATTTGTCGGCGGCGGGTATGCGAAATCCTGAATTACCGGAATTAGTTAAATGCCAGATATCTGTCTGTCCGACTTACAATATCTGCCTTCACTGGCCACCAAGAGTCGTCATCGATTGAACGGTATGCGGTGACTCGGCCTCGCCGACGAATGAACAGAGCTACTTCAAACCCAGGAAGTTGGCCCAATTTGTGAGCTTTCTTGACCAATGTCTTCTTTCTTCCTGAACTCCCTTTGTACGGATTCTTTGCCTTTGCCATCGTGTTAAGGCACAGGGTATACTTTGTAGGGAGATAAGATGCCTTAGAACATTTATACATGCAAGAAGTTGAGGAGATCAGCTCTCAGCCCTCAAATACGCGATGGTATCATTGCCTTATCACTAAGTTTCGAAGAGGTCACCATCCCGTAATTCGATTGTATTCAGCTAGTGGTGGTGATACCATCAGGATATCGATCCCCTACGGAAACCGGGGGTGGTTTCCAACCTTATCGAAACCCACAAATTATATCAATCAGTGGCGAAGAACTATGACGATTCAAAGAAGGATACCGACAAGGTGGGAAAGGAGGTGATATAGCGTGTTCGAGCTACGGAGAAACACACAAGCATCTCCTCTTCCACACACTTTCGCATTCGACAACTGGCGGCTGGCGACTGTCTACGTGTTTCCGTGTTGTGAATATAGCCGAACGATTCACCCGGTCAGTCCGCCTCACAGAAACCCACAATCGCTCCTATACAAAACCGCACCACATACAAGCCTGTACAAGCACTTCAACACATTCAGAAGATGAAAACTCCTGAGGTTTGCGTAGAATTACGCCTCAGGCTCCACGGCTATGCCATCTCAGACCAGGCCGACACAGGGCTAACTTTGGTTTGGGTCCGATTCGTAATGAATCTGAATGGTGATACAAACCTCCCGTCAACGACCCGTGAGCGACGGTCTGGATCTTTGTCATGAGTCCAGACTTGTTCAGAGGATGCTTTCCACCCATTCTATCGCATTCGTAGCCCGACGCTTCGACCAAGCCTATAGAAAGGAAAAAGGTGACAAGACCTCGAGGAGGCACGAGCAAAGAAACGGGAGCATGCCGTTGCGCTCCACTGTTCTGGATTCGCTGCAGCCTCGTCTCTTTTCTTCCTCAACGACAGCAACACCAAACAACTATCAACTTCCACCACAACCCCAGATTCGCGTCGCAGATTTTGCATCGATTTAAATAGGCCCAGCTACCTCATTTCTGGAGTTTGGAGTTCTGCGGGGTTAATTCGACGCCTCTGTTGCGTTTCGCGCTAAGTCGAGATTACTTTCTCTGACATCTGTACAGCTTCCACATGGGTGGGGGAGCAAGAGACCTGTCAGTCTTGCAACTTTGGCGATTCATTCGGCTCCGTCGGACTACCTTCTGGATACGTTATCGAGGGGGACTTAGATTGTGGTCCGCCTTTTAATTTCCTGATCATCTGGGCTCGTGCTTTGGCAGCTGATGAGGAGTCATCATACTCGAGTTGTGTTTCATCGAATTCGGGCGAATCGGATTTTGGGTCCCGCAGGAGTTGAGAAAGAGTGAGGGTTGGTTTCGGAACTTCTGGGGAGGGTCGCAATGGCAATCTCTGTCGCTTTGCCTCTTCCATAGGTTGATCTTCTCGCGACTGCAGTCGCTTCTCGATTCTTCGAGGTAGCTGTTGATGTTTAAGAGCACGTTCGAAGTTTTCTTCAATCAAGCCAAGCACTGTGGCAACCTTTTCGACGGCTTGGGCAGGATATCTTTGGACTGCTTCTTCGAGAGATAAATCAGATGATGCTGAGTCCAAACTCGACTGCTCGTCGTCCGATTGCGTATCATCAGGATCACTTGTCATATCCTCCTCGAATTGAGTCTTGTGCCAATGTTGGTAATCGTCAATATTGTAGAATTCAACTAGGTAGATCAACCGGCGGGCTATTTTCCGCATATTAGCCTTTGGAATATTCTTCTCGTGAAGTAATGCTTACTGCTGGTTGTATTCACGTTGCCTTTCAACTTCCAGAACTCGCCCGCATTCTTCGGGACATATCGGGGCATTTGGTAGCCTACACCAGGCTACTCAGCTGTGCTCGGCTTTCATCAGGGTGAAAACATCTTGGAGGAGAATGCCGCGTGCCCCGAGTGCTCCACCATTACTTGCACAGCCTGCAAGTCCGAATCTCACCTGGGGACTGTCCTGCAGATGCTGTACTCCAGATTTGCGTCGCAGATTTCATGTCGACTCCAAAAGACCCAAACACCTCATTACTGGAATTTGGAGATCTGCGGAGTTGAATCGACGCCTCTGACGCATTTGGCGCAACGTTAAGTTCACTTTTCTCCGACAAATCCACAACTTCATAACCAACCTCAAGTTCCGTCACAGTCAAAGGCGTTCATCGAGATTTTTAATCTCAGCAGCAGAGAAGCATCGAGCTCCTGCACTACATCAGCTCCGCAACCAAACAAAATCAACCTCCGCAAAAACATCAATCGCCAACCTTAGCCAAAGTCCCTTTCCAGCTACTTGAGCTCTCAAGCGCGTTCCTTGGTCAATATCCTACTTCACTCCTCAATAATAAATATCGTTAGTACACTGCTACAGTATTGTTCAATATGTCTGAGCAGTCATTTCATTCTGTATCTGATAAAGCTCTAATCTCTAATTCCTCTGTTCGCCAACCAAGTAATGTTGTACCAGAAGACAGCGTTTGAGGGTGATTAACACCTATAGTTCTAGTCCTCAACGCTACACATTCCTTCATGAGCTCAATGGCCTCTTTGTCTCGGCCAAGCCCTTTCCATATAAATGCAAGATTGTTCATACTAGTCAGTGAGTCTGAATGCTCCGCACCTAGCAGCCTCGAGCATATCTCCAGTTCAGTCGCTTGCAGCACTTCGGCCTCCTTCCAGCTGTGTCCAAGTGGACATCGATAGCTGCAATATTCATTGTGTTACTGGCTGTGGTTTGGGTGTTGGTAGTGCTTGCGTTCATGTTACTTACCGAACTAGCCTGAAGAGCGCTGCCGGTCATTGATGGCACGAAATACTCAAATGAACCATCTAAGGTAATGAGATGCCTGAAAATATTATTTAGCAGCTGAATTAAGTTGCCATCTAATCGTCTAGCAGTCTGGCAGGATCCATCACAGCCCTACCCTCTCTGCCTTTCATTGCCAGAGACTGGCCAGACACTGGCCTTTTCCAATGGAGTAGCAAGACTTCTATTTTGTTAACATTTTTCTTGACGATGATTGTAATACCTTTGTCACTTGTACCCAGACTATATCGAAGCTCATCTGGTTCACTGCGAAAGCTTCGCGCCTGGCCTGGAGTTTATGATACCACCCCAAGAAAGCCAATGTTTGTATCTGACCTAAGTTAATACTAGAGTTCCGTAACACGGTTAATTTACTCGAGTCTGGAACGAGAGATCATCGGAATAGGAGAATCTGGATCCCACGTCACTGATTTCAGATGTGATTGGCTCGTCAAGGGGGCATCGGATATGTTGCCGTAGGCTCTTGGCGCTCTAGATCGCGCAGTGGCATATGCAAAAAAATTGTCACCACTTTGTTGTTTCGTAGCAACTGTTCATTAATGTTAGGAAGAGTTTAGGGACATGGTAGGAGACTGGAATTGACGAGGCAAGCGGATTACAATATTGAGCTGTGTTCGATTGTCGTTGAGTGACAGATGCTCAAGAGCACCATTATAAAGGAAAGAAAAGGGGGGGGCTCGCGTAACTAGCCCAAGGATCACGTGATGTTCACTGACATTGAGCCCGTTCGCCTTGTCCATGCAGCTTGAGACGATTGCGAGGAAATGGTCAAGAGATTCATTTGCTACTCAGGTTCTCTAGTGTTCGCCAAATCAAACTCGATAAAAGTAACATGGCCTGAGTCATGCCCCAAAGCAAGATTACTATCGCATACAGCGACAGAGGTCGGTCGAAACTCATGAGGAAGCCAAAGAAAGTTTTTTGTCCCCTGATGTACCCACTGTCCCTTTACAAACATGTGAGAGCTCAACTGGGGAGAAATAGCACCGGCAGATTGAGGGTTGATATCATATAGCCCCTTATCCGTATACAAGTATGAGTCATTGTTAGAGAAAGCAAGCGTACGAAATACTGCGTCAGCCATCAATGTAGCTTCTGTCGCTCCCGTAGTGGCGTCCCATATCCTGACCGTCATATCACTAGATCCGGACGCGACAAGCTTGCCGTCTGGTGAGAAGGCGACAGTATTAACTGAGTTTGAGTGACCCTTGAACGTTTCTAGCGGGCTACCCACGGCGGCGTCCCATATCTTGACCGTCATGTCACTAGATCCGGACGCGACCAGCTTGCCGTCTGGTGAGAAGGCGACAGTATTAACCGAGTCTGAGTGACCCTCGAACGTCTCCAGCGGGCTACCCACAGCGGCGTCCCATATCTTGACCGTCATGTCACTAGATCCGGACGCGACCAGCTTGCCGTCTGGTGAGAAGGCGACAGTATTAACTGAGTCCGAGTGACCCTCGAACGTCTTCAGCGGGCTACCCACAGCGGCGTCCCATATCTTGACTGTCATGTCACTAGATCCGGACGCCACCAGCTTGCTATCTAGTGAGAAGGCGACAGTATTAACTGAGTCCGAGTGACCCTCGAACGTCTCCAGCGAGCTACCTACAGCGGCGTCCCATATCTTGACCGTCATATCACTAGATCCGGACGCCACCAGCTTGCTGTCTGGTGAGAAGGCGACAGTATTAACTGAGTCCGAGTGACCCTCGAACGTCTCCAGCGAGCTACCTACGGCGGCGTCCCATATCTTGACCGTCATATCACTAGATCCGGACGCCACCAGCTTGCTGTCTGGTGAGAAGGCGACAGTATTAACTGAGTCCGAGTGACCCTCGAACGTCTCCAGCGAGCTACCTACGGCGGCGTCCCATATCTTGACCGTCATATCACTAGATCCGGACGCGACAAGCTTGCCGTCTGGTGAGAAGGCGACAGTATTAACCGACTTTGAGTGACCCTCGAACGTCTCTAATAAGCTACCCACAGCGGCGTCCCATATCTTGACTGTTATATCACTAGATCCGGACGCGACAAGCTTGCCGTCTAGTGAGAAGGCGACAGCATTAACCGAGTCTGAGTGACCTTCGAATGTCTCTAGTGGGCTGCCCACGGCGGCGTCCCATAGTTTGACCGTCATATCACTAGATCCGGATGCTACTAGCTTGCTGTCTGGTGAGAAGGCGACAGCATTAACCGAGTCTGAGTGATCCTTTAACGTCTTTAACGGGCTTCCCGTGGTGGTATCCCATACCTTAATAGTCATATCGCTGGATCCGGACACGATCAGCTTACCGTCTGGCGAGAAGGCGACAGCATTAACCGAGTCCGAGTGGCCCTTGAGCGTCTCCAGCAAGCTGCCTGTGGCGGCGTCCCAGAGCCGGATTGTCTTGTCCTCAGAGCCAGAGACGACCAGCTTGCCGTCTGGCGAGAATGTGATAGTTTTGACCAGGCATGAGTGGCCCTCGAACGTCTGAAACAAAGTGCTCCAACGTTTTTGCATCCTCGGGAGCCTAGCTATCCACTCAGGGACCTCGACATAGAATTGCGTTCTTACTACGCTCGTCTCCGGTGCGAAAATAAGCGCTGAACAGTATATTTGGAGAGGCGCCTCCTCAATAACTGATCGGTTGTATAGGGCGAATCGTCTTGCATCTTTGAGAAATGCGTGTAGACAGGGACTTTTTTCGGCCTTGATGTGTTAGTTTGTGCTTACTCAGATTAACTCTAAAGTCCACTTACTGCAACGATAGACTCCAACGAACTTATTGCAAGGACGCCTTCCGAAATCTTCCGCATTAAGCTTAGAGCCTCAAGCCAGTGGAGCAAATGCATCTTCAAAAACCTATGGACGTTCCCATTATCTAGAGGTTGAATGTTACTTCTCTGAAGATGTTCGATCCAGTATTGGCATGCGTATTGAAGCTCGGCTGGAATGAATTGCTCTATCCGATGACTTTTGACCTTAGTCACCAGTGTACCAGGTGCCCTCAGAACGCATATATCCTTTTTCAACTTGTTGGACATAATCCGGATGCTGCAGTCAACTAGGGCCTTCTGTGCCTGCTGTTCATCTAACCAGAAGGATTTGTTATGGCATTTTTGCTTGTCGAGGAGGAAGTCGCGGAAGGAAGGATGGTGCAAGCGAAGAGGCTGGCCTTGGTCTTTTGGGACTTCAAGAATAGAATGCACATCGTCCAGCGTCTGGTATATGGAATCCATCGGAATATCTAGTAACCCGGCCAGAGAGATTGAAGACAAGGGAGAAAAAAGGATAACAATAGTTCCAAGAATCTCTCTCAACGCCGTGCAAAACTCTACTTTCTCTTCGTCGTTGTATTCAGGCTTGACAGAATTCGCTAAGATTTCTCGATAAATTTTATCGAGTTGCTCTTCTGGTGGCACATTGGCGGTGTCCCGTTGTAGAATCTGCACTAGTCGTCGGGGAGCAAACATCTTGCCATCCTTGATGAAACGACAAGCAGTTGAAGCCCAGATAAATAACCCATCAGCTTTGCGGACCAGAGCGTCAATGGTTTGCGCCCCGGGCCAGTCAGCGGGGAGAGAACACTCCCACTTGATGACACCCAAATGTTGTTCGAAGAAGATGGAAATATCATGGTCAATAACAGGTTGGGGTTTACTGTGTAGAACTAAACCATGATACATACTCTCCTGGATATTATGGAAGCCATGACGAACAGAGACTTCAGGCCTGCTGGTTAAGAAGATCCGCAGTTGGATGTTTTCTAAATTCCGGGCTTCGGCAAGGAGTTGGATGATCAATCGAATGTCGTTGTCGCTCTCACACTCGTCCAAGGCATCAACAACGAGAAGCAACGGTGATTGAACTGAGTCGACTAGAAGCTTGGAAAGTGGCTGAAGAATAAGATGTTTCCAATGATCTTCAAGACCCTTTTTAGCAATATCCCCTTGTTCTGCAATTGCCTCACAGATCTTGCGTTTAAGCGCTGGTGACTTGCTTGCAAGCTGCACGGCGATACTAGTAAAGAATTTGCCAGCATGATCAACATCACCACCGCCCCGAGAGAAGAAGAAACTAGCTCCCAAAAGGTTTTGGTCACAATATGCGCGAGAAACTGTGCGGGCGATTGTGGATTTCCCCGACCCCGCCATGCCGCTCAGCCAGAAAATACACGTGTTGCTTTGTTCATGAGCCCATGTATTAATCTGCTTGAGAACATCAACCCTGGTGCCAGGAAGACAAAGAGGTTTGTGTTGATTGTCAAATGAGTTGAAAGCAGCTTGTGCAGCACAGGGTAGCCTAATGAGCTGCAGATCTTGCTTGGCTCCAGTCATCTCATACGTCGATATCAAATGAGCGCGTAAGTTGTCAAGTATCTCTTCTCGATCAGGGTGGTCTTTAGAGATAGTGGTAACTGCTTGTTCCAAGGTATAAGTTGCGGTTTCCAGATCTTCTACAGCCCCTGTCCCCTCGAATCTCAGTCTAAGTTGGGCACCTAAGTTGTTGAGGTACTGTGCTCGGTCTGGGTGGTCTCCAGGGATGGCGTCGATTGCTTCTTGCGCAATACTGATAGCCTTTTCTAGATCTTCCATAGCTCCCGTCCTCTCAAACCTCATTTTGAGTTGAGAGCTCAATTTTTTAAGGATCCCTGCTCGCCCTGGGTGGTCCTGCGGAAAAGTGTTGATTGCTTCTTGGGCAATACTGATAGCCTTTTCTAGATCTTCCATAGCTCCCGTCCTCTCAAATCTCATTCCAAGTTGAGAGCTCAAATTGCTAAGGATTCCTACTCGCCCTGGGTGGTCCTGCGGAAAAGTTTCAATTGCTTCTTGCACATGATTGATAGCTCTGTCTAAATGCTTCACCGCGCCTGTCTTCTTAAATCTCAATCCAAGTTGGGTTCCTAAATTGTTGAGGAATATTGCCCGGTCTGGGTGGCCTTGGGGGGTGATAGCGACTGCTTCGTGCGCAAAATTGATAGCGTGTTCCAAATCCTTCATTTCCCCTGTCCTCTCAAATCTCAATCTGAATTGAGTGCTCAAAATGTCAAGGATCATTGCTCGCCCTGGGTGGTCTTGAGGGATAGTGTCGATTGCTTCTTGCGAAACATTGATGGCACTCTCTAGATCTTCCATAGCTCCCGTCCTCTCAAACCTCATTCTAAGTTGAGAGCCCAAATTGCTAAGGATTCCGGCTCGACCTGGGTGGTCTTTGGAAATGGCATTGACTGTTCCTTGTGCAATACTAATGGCTCTTTCTAGATCTTTCATAGACCCTGTCCTCTCAAACCTCATTCCAAGTTGAGCGCTCAAAATGCCAAGAATCAATGTCCGGTCTGGGTGGTCTTCAGGGATAGTGTCGATTGCTTCTTGCGAAACATTGATGGCACTCTCTAGATCTTCCATAGCTCCCGTCCTCTCAAACCTCATTCTAAGTTGAGAGCCCAAATTGCTAAGGATTCCGGCTCGACCTGGGTGGTCTTTGGAAATGGCATTGACTGTTCCTTGTGCAATACTAATGGCTCTTTCTAGATCTTTCATAGACCCCGTCCTCTCAAACCTCATTCCAAGTTGAGCGCTCAAAATGCTAAGAATCAATGTCCGGTCTGGGTGGTCTTCAGGGATGGTGTCGATTGCTTCTTGGGCAATACTGATGGCTCTTTCTAGATCTTCCATAGCTCCCGTCCTCTCAAACCTCATTCCAAGTTGAGAGCTCAAATTGGTAAGGATTCCTGCTCGCCCTGGGTGGTCTTTGGAAACGGCATTGGCAGTTTCTTGTGCAACAATAATGGCTCTCTCTAGATCCTCTCTTGCCCCTGTGTCTTTGTAGCTCAGCACACTGTTACTTGTGTCCACAACGTGCTTTAGCAACTCTTCCGCCTCTATCCATCGTCCCTGGTTCCGGTAGGTTGATGCAAGGTTGGCCATGCTGGTCAGCGTAGCAGGATGCTTGGCTCCTAGCACCGTTTTCCTTGTCTCCAAAACCTGCTCCAGCAACTCTTCCGCCTCTGTCCATCGTCCCTGATTCTGGTACGTTGACGCAAGGTTGGCCATGCTGGTGAGCGTAGAAGGATGCTCCGGCCCCAGCATCTCCTTCATTGTTTCCATCACTTGCTCCTCTAGCGTTTGCGCCTCTGTCCACCGTCCCTGGTTCCGGTAGGTTGATGCAAGGTTGGCCATGCTGGTCAGCGTAGCAGGATGCTTGGCTCCTAGCACCGTTTTCCTTGTCTCCAAAACCTGCTCCAGCAACTCTTCCGCCTCTGTCCATCGTCCCTGATTCTGGTACGTTGACGCAAGGTTGGCCATGCTGGTGAGCGTAGAAGGATGCTCCGGCCCCAGTATCTTCTTCGTTGTTTCCACCACTTGCTCCTCTAGCGTCTGCGCCTCCAACCATCGCCCCTGATTCTGGTACGTTGACGCAAGGTTGGCCATGCTGGTGAGCGTAGAAGGATGCTCCGGCCCCAGTATCTTCTTCGTTATTTCCACCACTTGCTCCTCTAGCGTCTGCGCCTCCAACCATCGCCCCTGATTCTGGTACGTTGACGCAAGGTTGGCCATGCTAGTGAGCGTAGAAGGATGCTCTGGCCCCAGCACCTTCGTCGTTGTTTCCACCACTTGCTCCTCTAACATTTGCGCTTCCTTCAACCGGCCCTGATTGCGTAGATTCGCTATCAAATTGGTCAATATTGTAATGACGCCGATGTGCTTTTTTTCGAGTTTACTATTGTTCAGCAGAAGAAGTACGATACGAGGGTTGCACGCATACGCAGCTGCTTGAAGTGCGCTCCCATAGTTACCGCCTTGTGCGTTCACCTCTGCTCCGTAGTGGAGGAGAAGTTGGACTGTTTCTTCGTATCCACTGGAAGCTGCAGCCTGGAGCGCATCACCATAGCTCCCGCCTCTAGCATTGACATCGGCTCCGCTTTCAAGGAGAAGTCGCAATACATCATTGTGCCCACCAGAGGCTGCAGCTTGAAGTGCATGACCGTAACTTCCATCAGGAGTATTTGGATCAGCGCCTTTGTGGAGCAGAAATCTGACAATTTCAGTATGGCCTCGTTGTGCAGCCCCTTGCAGCGCGCTACCGTAATATCCAGCTTGTGCATTTATGTCAGCACCCCTTGTGCAGAGAAGTTCAACAACATCGGAATGGCCACCGTAAGATGCGGCTTGGAGTGCGCTACCATATTCCCCTCCTTGTGCGTTCACATCGGCACCTCTGTCCAGGAGCATCCGTGTCACGTCTTCATACCCTCCGGCAGAAGCAGCTTGAAGTGCATCACCATATTCCCCGCTTTGCGCGTTCAGATCGGCGCCTCTGTCCAGCAGAATTCGTACCACTCCTTGATGCCCCCCAGCGGCAGCAGCCTGGAGTGCACTACCATATTTCCCACCTTGTGTGTTCACATCTGCGCCTTCGTCCAGCAAATGTAGCACAACCTCCTGATGCCCTCCAGCAGCTGCGGCTTGGAGTGCACTACCATATTCTCCTCCTTGTGCGTTCAGATCGGCACCTCTGTCCAGGAACAGGCGTATCACGTCTTCATACCCTCCGGCTGCGGCAGCTTGGAGTGCACTGCCATATTCTCCGCCTTGTGCTTTCACATCTGCGCCTTCATCCAGCAGAAGTAGTATCGCCTCCTCATGCCCTCCAGCAGCTGCGACTTGAAGTGCTTCATCACGCTCTGCCTCCTGCATCTTTACGTCTGCACCGATGTCTTGCTGTTGTTGCAGAGCAGGACTCGAGCTTTGAGTCCTATGATCTGCTCGCGATTCACCAGGATAATAATTCGCTGAGGAGGGGTCCATCAAAATCCTAGTTCTCGACAAAGTTGACTGAATTCGTCAGCGTGTGAACGTTTTCGCGGCTACCTTATCTCTAACCTCCGAGACTGGTAATGTCCAAGGAACACGTATGGGCGGGTCCGACTACATCGAAGACCCTCCAGTTTGCGATTGCTGAGTTTGTTGATACCACGAACGCGAATGCTGTGTAAAATTCCGAGGCTTGATGTGCTCTAGCAAGTTCAATTTGTTCTTCGAAGCTTGGGAACAGAACAGAACGAGCAGAAACGAAAAGTGGGGTTCGAGAGCCTCGTCATATGCAACACGTGATGGCGGCTGATAACATCGACGGCTACTGGAGACAGTCCTGCTTCTCTGGCTCCTGTTTCGTGATCGGGTCTCGATCGCTTTTCACGCTCTTGACAGTTTCTCATCAAATTTGACAATCAACAGCAGCCGCGACTGTCGAGTCTGGAGTATCTTTATGGCTCTACCATGCGATGGATCACCTCGCACAGTTTCCTGCTGGATCGGATGTCTGCGAAACCAAATTCCAGAGCCACTTCGAGGAACGGGTTCCGTTCGTAGTTGTCCGTAGCGAATATAGTGTCCACGATTTTTATGGCATCCTAGACGGACAACTAGAAAAACTACAAAAGGATGGTCCAGACACAATTCATCAAACTCCGCTCCATCAGGAAATACCACAGTTTTTGCAGTCGTGGCTTTTCTTCGCACTTTTATCTCTATTCTTGGGCGCCGATATCGATGCTCAAGACTTTACCTGTGAGCAGTCACAGTACGTCACGACGGCGTCGCTCCCAAGTCGTCTCCGGCAATGGAGGGAAATAGTGGAGAAAGAGACTTTCGAAGAACGGGAAAATCGTGCAATCCTTATCGATACAGCGCTCAACGATGCAAGCCATTTTGTTACTATGTGGTACAGAGAAGATTTTTCCTGGAAAGTGCCCCGAAAACTGTGGTTGTCCTTCGCAATACTTGGGGAGACACTGAACTGCGCAAGACTTAAAGCTTTGCCATCCACAGGATCAGGAGGATGGCAAAGCCTCGATGACAGACAGTGGGGGGAGAGTAAGATCATGAAAAGCGATTTGCAACAGCGAGGATGGTGTCCGAATACCATTCGAAATCTTCAAGGGACTGTGGGCAATCTGAGTGGGCTTTTCGTGATAAGTCGTCTAGGTCCCCCGAGCGGGTCCCACGGCTCCTGTACCGACCAGGAGTGCATGGCCCACTCGGAGGACGGCATGAAATTTCCTATTCACACGAAGAGGTGTAAAGAGAGGACAAGAGACGAGCTCGGCTACGGATGTCCTTCTCTGAAGGTGCCGGAGGTTCGTGTTGCGAAAATATTGCAAGAAGGGAACATTCCGCTAGTATACCTAGACCGGAAGAGAGCAAATGACTACGGGAAGTCGATACTCCAAGAGTGCATTGAGGTTCGAGCGTTCCGTCTCCTCTCGGAAAGCCATTCACGCCTCTCGCGACAGATTTCAGCCTCGATCGGCAGCGGAATGTCGGAGCAGACGCTATCCACACAACATTGTCCTAGATACGTTGCTATATCCCATGTCTGGTCAGACGGATTGGGAAACAACATTGAAAATGCTTTGCCACAATGCCAATTCTTAGAACTGCAGGATATGGTTAATGAACTCCAGAAGAACGAGGAGAAAAAGCCCAATACACCATTTTGGTTGGACACGCTTTGTATCCCACTAAAACCCGACATCAAGAAGATTGGTATACGGGGAATGAATAAAGTCTATGAGAATTCCGATAAGGTTCTCGTTCTTGATAATGATCTTCAGCAATTTGAGCAACACAATGGCCTAGAACCGCTGATTAGGATCAATACATCGAAGTGGGTGACTCGACTTTGGACTTTGCAGGAAGGATCACTGTCGAAAAACTTGTTTTTCAGGTTCAAATATGGGAGATTCCTGAGTACGCGGAATATTGAGGAGAGATTTGAAGAGGCCGAAAAAAACCTTCACCTGAGCTGGCTCAAAACAGCTCGGATCTTCAGCCCTACAATCAAGAGCCTACGAAATCGTGATGAGAAGCATAAAGTCGCACACCTGTGGCAAGCAGTTCAGGGGCGCAAAACCTCTAGGGAACAGGACGAGACTGTCTGCCTGTCGACGTTGCTTGGTATTGACCCGCAACCATTGCTAGACCCAACAGATACAACGGAGCAAAAGATGTGTCGCTTCCTTTCGATGCTGGATAGATATGTCGGGATTCCCCCTGGCATGATTTTTCTGCCTGGATCTAAGCTTGATGAACATGGGTTCGGATGGGCTCCAAAAACTTGGATGAGTGGTAAAGGCGAATGTTTTCCGTACCCACTATATTCAGACGATATTTCCCCTTCCTTTCTCATGAGAGATGGCTTGCTTGTGCAATACCCCGGAATAGAGTTGACTTTTGAAACCGTTCCAAACGAGAAGATTTTCATGTTTCCTCGATCTTTGGATTACACGCAATGGTACCGTGTGGAATATGTCGGGGACACCGAAAAATATACAGCATTTCATACCCCTAGGTCAAAGATGGACTTGGACAAGCTCGCGATCATCCTTTCTCGTTCGGAATTCTCGTCTTTTCCTGAGGTAGCACTTTTGGTATCAATCACGAGTGCCAGAGATGGAGTCATATGGGCTCATTATTGCTGTAGGGTATGGATAAGCCTGGAAAGCGATTCAGATGAGAAAAAGAAAATGGTTTCTCGCTTCAAAGCCCAGAAAAACAGCATCAGGGGCAAGTTTCTGCCTAAAACTCAAAGGTGGTGTGTCGATAAGCCAATGGTTCGTTCTCATATCCGACAACTGGAAGCCCCTCGCTAATAGATCACACGCAGGAAAATCTAACTAACGTACAGCAGCCTGTTTCAAAGCAACAAGTCCAACTCCAGGCTAGCCGGAAGAGAGAACCACCTCCTATTCCACGGAAGGACCCCAGGATTTCCGGCAACAATGTACGTTCTCAGCCCTTTCAAGCTGCCCCATCTGAGAACGAAAACACATGTAACGACGACAATTCCTCTTCCAGCAATGGCACTTCTCCGGCACCAGACAAACTTTGAGAACTTCCTGAACTTCCAGGTTACTGCCAGCTCCTTGGTGCTCACAAGCCCGTAGACAATATATACGTCATACGTTCTGCTGAACCAGGTTTGGTTTAAAAGGCGAGTCACGGCCTGGCGTCGCCACTGTTTGCGAGGTATCATGTGTGGTGCTGTGTAGGCAGACTGCTCGAGGTCCAAGAGCCCCTTGAACAGCCCGAAGTCGTCCTTCACTGAGGTGAACGGCGTGTTTGTGAGCGATGTAAACATTTCTGCAATCACATCTTTGTCCCAGTCCTCTTCGCCCAGCCATATGACTGTGCGCTTGGACTTTTTGTAGATATCACCCATCTGCCGTACCTGCGTACTCTTCTCCTCCTTGTCAGCTTGATTGATGCAGATTTGATCTGCCCACAAAAACCGTGGCTGGGTAGGATGGCGTAGCCTCCTCAGCGCCGCGTATAAATGTCGCGTGATCTCTACCGCTTCCAGTGTGTTGTCCTGAGTCTCAGTGCCCGTGACTACGATGACTGGGAAGTCTTGTGTATTTACAACACCCCACGTGTACGAGATAGCCTCGTACTCTGGCGCTTCGTCCAGAGAATACGTATGTAGCTTGCAGCGGATTAACTCGCTATTCGTAGTTTCAGGCTGCAAGAGCTCCAATAATCTGACAGTATTCTTTCCGCCCACAACTGATGTGGCTGCCGGTTCATCGTGGTAAAGCGCGCTGTACCGGTAACGCTGATATTGAAGCCTTCCTAAGGCAGACGGTTTCTCGATCAGTGGCCCGTCGCTCAGCTCAATCGGCTCCTTGGAGTACCTGTTTGTTTCTCCGTAATGGTGCCACTGTCTTGCCATCACTTCCATGGCATTATATAAGATCGATGTTATAGAATTGCCGAGATCCAGGAAGCCGCCAAACATGTTGAGAATTTTTGATCTTCGATAGGTTGGTCCCCGTCAGTACAATACAAAAGAGGAGTCGCAGATCTTGGGGGTCTCAAATTGATCGTGAGCTTTGCTGTCGATGGGTCGTTGCCTTTTATGTCAAGGCTCGGGTCGTTGGGGCAATTACCTCCGTAGAGTGGCGCCTAACTTCATGCTGATGCACTACGATGCTAAGGTTTTGGGGTGGGACTCCGGACGAAGCGAACGGGCCACCTAGTGGTGTGCTTTAGCGGCCCACTATTACCTTATTAATTGGTTGCTTCGCTGCACCACAGCGTTCTAATCCTCAACTTCCTACCCTCCCATCTTCTGCTCTCTTTCGAAAAGGAAGTTTATGTCGCGATACTCAACCTCCCTCGCTCTTGCCTCAAGGACCTTCTAATGAAACCCTCCCCGCCATGCCCCCGCTTGTCTTTCAGCTGCTTCGCCGCAACTTCGATCCCAGCGTCCCTGCTGGCGAGTTTTCTGACCAGTGGGAAAATCCGAGCGATGTCTTCTCAGTGCTGCTCATCCTTGGTGGTGATGTTGTCGAGCGTGCGCTCGCGCAGCTTGCTGGCTCACCAGTAACACCAGTAGCCTTCTCATTCGGTACATCGTCCTCCCCGTGGCCACCAGCTTGAGACGCGTTGCCCCGCGTCGCGAACATGCTGTGCTAACCTTCGTGTCTTTCGCCCTCTAGGATGGGTCGCCTATGCCGTCACGGCCGTCGTGTCCGCCATCGGCGAGAACAAGCTGATGCCCCTTCCAGACTGTGCGTGCAAGGTCATCAACGGGCGTACCGGCTACGTCCGCGACAACTCAAGCTGGATTATCGGTCGTATCGTGCGGGACTTTGAGAGCTGGATGGATGACGGCAAACCCCAAGGACCCATCCACATACACCGAAGTCGAATGCTCCATCAGCGATGGGAGAATGACAAGCGCAGGGCGGAGATAAAGAAGGTTGGGTCAGGCAAGGACGTGGCGAGGCCGACACAGGCGGGCCTCTGCGTCTCTATATACCAAGCGGACTGCGCGAGGCCGGGATATCCGGGCTACGACTTGATGTACTTCATCGGTTTCGTAACCATCGTCGTCCAGCTTGGAATTGCGGCTATCCCGTGTGGCATATTTGGTGATTGGGGCATTCTCTTGGTTACTGCATCTGGCATCCTTCTCTCAATTGCAACAGGCAGCATTTCGCAATGGTCTAAGGAGAAGTGGGCATGCCGAAGCAACTCTGAAAAGACGGTCATACTAACCAGAGGGAACGGCAGCCAGCATGCTATCGTGATTATAGGCGACGGCAAGGGACTCGATCTCGAGGATCTGGCTGCAGGCCCTACCAACGTGGATGTATCGACCTCATATATGACGAGAATCGCAGTGACTCTTCTTGCTGCGTTTTGGATTCTCCTGCTGATCACTGCCGCCGGCTTAAAACAGAATACATGGTTCCTGCTCGCAATCGGCAGCATTGGAATCCTGCAGAATATCTTTGTCGCCGGGTGGAGGCGTTTCCCCAAGTCTTTCGGAGTGCCGCTCAACTTCAAAACCGTCATCGGCAAGCCAAAGGTCATGGACACGCTGTTTGAGGTTGAGGAAACATATCCTCGTTTGGGAAGGAGCATGCTGGATACCTTCTTCCCTGGCAAATTGCGCCCAGACGAGGAGAAGAGGTGGGCCCAGTTGGAGGGAAAGGCCAATGCTCTAGATGGTTCCTTTTAATACCCAAACTATACAACTCAGGATAATACCCAAAGCAGCAACACTCGTGCAAATGCCCAAGACAATTTTCAAAACAATACCCAGGCCTTCCAAGGTGCGGTACACTACTTACTGCAAAAACGGGGTCTTGCAGCTCCCATGAACGTATTCCTCGGCCTGACTGTCTTGTCTCTACTTGCCGTCCCACTGGGAAGGCGACTGCGTTACGCTACGCTTTTGTGTTTCTCAGAGCGGACCAGCTTCGGTACACCAGGGATGATTCTAAGCGATTTCTACCCTTTATTTGGTTTCTGGTTTAATTTCATCACGCGCATGGGCATTCTCTGGATGAATGGTGGGTCATGTGTTCGAATTTCGACGACCCGAATTCGGATTCTTTCGACATACGTAGCTAGATTACTATGCGTAGAGGCATACGCCTGAACGAAAGTATGTTGTGGATTCAGGCTAAATGTGCCACGTGCAACATGCTATAATCAGCTTGAAAGTGTCAGATTAACTGCTGTTCTACAGTGGTAGGTAACCTGTATTTGTAGGTGCTGACAGGCCCTGAAGCCCCTGGATATTCAGCCCTCTCGGCGTCACCCATAGCTGAATCCCATAGAGTCCAGCCTAATCGCATAAGCAGGATGGGTTGCCTACGCAGTTTCGGCTGTTGTCTCCGCGGTGGGCGAGAAAAGGCTAGCTAATGCCCCTCTCCGATTGCACATGCAAGGTCATGAACGGCAAAACAGGACATGTTCGCGACAATTCAATTGGATCATTGGGCCGTTGTTCTTGGCCGAGGGCGACCCTTTTTGGCTGCCCGACTTGCTTGGTACAATATTGACGCTTATCTGTTACCCCTCTCCTCCTCACAGCATACGTAGCAGATATCCGACTTTCCTTGAGTGCCTCGCCGTCGCTCTCACGTACAAGATCCTGCCTAAGCCGAGCACTCTTGCCGCGATCTGACCAGAGCGCAAGTAACCATGCCCTCCAATGAAGACATCGGAAGTGGTTGGGAACTAGTGGCGAGGAGTGAAAGTACAGTTCCTCTAGCCAGCAAAGTAACTGAAGATACAATCGTTACAAATGAAGAACATCCTCATGCCGATGGTATTGGTCGCACAGAAATCCCAGATGATCTAGTTGAAAGCACCCCTACGTACACCACCTCTCCCATTATCCCGCAAGACGATTACTGATTGATTGCTGAACAGACAGGGTCACGACCTTCCTATACACCTGAACTCATCGAATGGCATCGAGACAAAGCATCATAGAAACGACGAGGTAGCCTCGAATTTTGATACCACGAACAGCGCGATCACAGCAAACGAACCGAAGGATCCAACCAAAGTTTTCCTATTCAAAAATTTATACACAGCGGGCCACTTCAATATTGACGTCCAAACGGAAAACGGCGCAGAAAATGTTCCGGGAAGACGTCAGATCTCCCAGTGTTCGTGACTTCAATGGGTCACGGTATCCACGATAATAAAACAGTCCAGCATGATCATGAGTTCGCTTCCTTCCCCTTTCCAACGATCCTATTTTTGTTGTTCTGCCATGCCTGCCCGTTTACCTGCACGCGTTGCGGACATTGAGAGTGTGTTACGAGAACCAGGACCCCTCCCATTCGATTACCTCCTACAAATCGCCAGAAACAATAGTACGAGTATACAAACGGTTTATAAGATCAAGAAGAGGGTGGATCGTGGATTTGCCGCATTCCCACTATCTGGAGGACCTATCCCAGTACTTCTAGCGGAGCACGAAAAGGCGTTAAAGCACCTACTTGATCAGCGGCCTTGGATGTACCTGGACGAGTTGCAGAATTTCCTATGGGAGGCCTACAGCATAAATGTCCATATATCGACGATTTCCCGTCGTGTTAAACGTATTAAGACTACCCGGAAAAGACTCAAATATATTGCGGCTCAACGAAACGCTGAGTTGAGGATAGAAAGGCTTGATTTTATGCAACACTTTACAGCCGATCAAGTAGTTGCTGTCGACGAGTCAGGGAGCGACGAGAGGAATGGAGATCGTACGTTTGGGTGGTCCGATTTAGGTGCAAAAGCTAGGGTTTCCCAATGGCTTGAATATAAGGAAAGAGTCTCTATACTAGCGGCATATACTGTGGATGGCTACATAGCCTGCCTTTTCCACAGCCACGCTCTGTTGTTATATTAGATAATGCGTCGATCCACCACAAGAATATTGAGGCTGTAAAGACGGCTTTCTTGCGGAAGGGCGTATGGCTCAGTTTCTTACTACCATATTCTCCAGATTTCAATCCTATTGAAGAGAGCTTTGGGGATTTAAAGCATTGGATTCGAAGGCACTATCGCAGGGAACGCAGGAACCATGCCTCATATCAACATTTCCTTGAATTTGCAGTGCGAGAGTCAAGAACAGGGCCAAATGCTGCACGGAGAGCGAGAGCGCATTTTAGGAATTGTGGTATGATCTAAATATATGTATATTACGCCTAATTACAGTGAGAAACACGTATAATACGATCATCTTCAAGTTCCATAAATGTGTCCCAAATAGGAAGTACTAAGTGAAGGTGAATAAGTGATGTTGGATGCAAGGAAAGGATTGATCCCGGCATTAAATTATACGAGAAAACCACCCAAAATCAACGCAGTTAGTAATAAAAAAAGACGCAGATTAATTGCCCAGGGTGTGTTTATTACTTATCAATCAAATTCTACCCAAAAATCAGTAATCAACAAAAAAGTTAGCATCGTCGTCGTCCTCACCTGACCCCGCACCACTCATATTATACCTCCCGGTAGCTCCTGCGCCAGCACTACTAAAGGAAAGCAAGTCCTCTGCGGCTGACTTTCGTGCTTTATATGCTTCTTTAAATGTTGATACATTAGAAGATATATAGTGTGCGATGCCAGCCTTGATTTCCAAAGAAGTAATAAATGGTACGTCCTTAAGTTGGGACAATTCCGTAACAAAAGCATCATCCAATAGCTCAAATGCCTTCTCTAATAGCTCCTTTCTCTTTGAGTTCCTCTCACTTCCCGACGGTTAGCTAAAAAGAGAGAGAGGGATGCTGAGCTTTTACTAGAAGATGTTGATTGAGCGTTGATCTTTAATATACATTTATGTGTAGAGCGCCTTTATAGCAATAATACTCGATGTTGCTATGTAATGCCGAAGGCAAAGACGCCCTATGTAATTGACCTTAATCGTTAACGTGAATGGGCCGCTACTATACGAGCTAAAGCACTAGAGTAACCAAAGATTTTCCCCCAGTAGTATGATTAGCTGGTTTTGCTAAAGGCGATAATCAAACGAACTTCAAGCCAAAGCTCTCTGGTATAAAAAAGTCAAATCAAACTATACAGGGAACTACAACTAAATCAAATCAAAGTAGCTTTATCATAGAGCAACTGACTTAACTCCTGTTGTTACAAGCTGTCGATAAAATTACCAACCGAGCGTCTACTCCAGCACCCCCCCCCCCCCCCCCCCCCCCC
>Ga0207886_10141_pt1 | contig 34798 bp, 35 predicted proteins | sample LinPmetageLP35_FD_184048 | JGI IMG/M metagenome (GOLD analysis project Ga0207886, IMG submission 184048) | Marine viral communities from the Pacific Ocean - LP-35 (SPAdes) | ecosystem: Environmental > Aquatic > Marine > Oceanic | place: Pacific Ocean | collected 2009-08-31 | reverse complement strand
CTGACCCCCACCTACCCGTCCCCGGGCTCAAATTCGGGCCGGACCGCAGAGTCTTACCCCAGGTCCAGTTTGTACTCCTACTTACGCCACAGCATCTCAATCTTACCCAGCGACCCCCCCCCCCCCTCTCACCCCTCTACAATCCACCACCGATGTATTTCAGCCCAGAATTTTGAAATCCCATAGCCCATATTCCAGTAGACAAGGACACAAGTTCTGAAAAAGCCACATTCATCATCCAAAATGTCGTCACCCCGCGAATGGTACAAAGACAATTTTCTGTTCTCCACCAACCCCTCCCTAATCCAACCATCCGCCGTGAATGCAGCTTTCGCTACCGACTATGTGCATTGGGCGAAACCCATGGAAGAGGCTCTACTGAAGAAGATGTTGGATAACAGTCTCTGTTTCGGGGTTTACGAGCTGCCGAAGACGTCGGCTGAGATAGCTGGTACGCTTCCCTATTGCCCATGATCAATGCCCGTCAAATGGTCTCCATTCTCGTGTGCATCTATAACTCCCAATTACATGGATAGGGAATTATTTTATTGACACAACAACCAGGCCGATCTCACCCCCCACAAATCGGTCTAGCCCGCCTAATCACCGATCACGTCTCCTTCGCCTACCTCACAGACGTGTACATCCTGGCACCCTACCAAGGTCGTGGTCTGGGTAAATTCCTGATTAAGTGTGTTGATGAGGTGTTGGATAGCTGGCCGCAGTTTAGACGCGCGTTGTTGATGGCGGATAGTAAGGAGAAAAGGTTTTATGAGCAGATATTAAGGATGAGGGAGTTTGTGCAGGGGGAACATGGGTTTACGATGATGACGAGGAAGGGGGAGGGGAGTGTGATCCCTGTCTAGGGAAGAGGGTGGTGGCGTTGAGGCGGAGAGACAAGGTCGGCTATGTCCTCTCTGATGGGATGGGATCGGGAAGGAGGGTCTTGGTGATAGTTGTAATGAGGCGACTTTTGGTCAAGTATCTGTAACAGGCTCTCTCGTTGGGAACATAGGTGCCTTGTGTTTGAGAATCTTAATACATTAGGGGAGGTGCAGCACTAAAGATGATTTCTTATCAACATTTGATGTCGAGGAGATCTTTGTAACATCAGAACGACAGAAATTAATACCATCTTGCTAAAGTGTAGCTTCTTATGTAGGTCGCTTTCATATGTACTGGAAGGTAGTCGCATCTTGCAGCGAGCCAATACTGCAGGTAATAAGGCGCTCACAGTGCAGACAGCATTTGCAGCTTCATTGGCTTTCTTAGTGGTCAACTTTTGTCGAGAAAAAGCCTCAATGTCAACACCCGAACAGACGAAAATAACGAAAATAAGCAACAAATCATAATAAGATTGCCAACGTGGCTCTGATAAGAGACTTACCCTGTGATCGAGACATGGGATTTAATGGCTCAAAAAGCATGACGCGATTGGACATGATTCCCGTGTTCGAAGGACGAGTGCCGAAATTCTATGCTTCTGGTGCTTGTCAGCATTTGTGTTGTTTGAGCTGAGTATAAACATGTGACACTTGCCATTTTGATGAGGGATTTGAATCCTTTCTATGCTCGAGAATGAAAGATAAGCAATTGACGAACAGGAAGGATGGTGAGGTGTTATTTGACGCGTAGGAAACAGGCCAAGTGCTATTACAGCTGGATGCATCCGATGTCCCGACAGCAAAGTTTGATTCGATAGAAAACGAAACAGGAAGTGAAGACAGAAGACAGAAAAGTCGAAAGAAGACAACAATACGGAATTTAAGAAAAGTAAACCGGACTCCAAAAGCAGTGCTCAAAAAACGGGTTGCATGATATAGAATCCAGCCGGTACTCGAAGCTGTCAAATGTCCACTTCATTCTCGTTCCTTCGCACCGAAACTTTCCCAGAAACTTCGCACAAGCTGAACGCTAGGGCAAGGGTTACGCACTACCGGACAAAGTAATTTTAATCCATGCACCGTGTTGGAGCACGATAAGCTAGAAAGTGTGAAGTTACTTCGCCATCCTTATATATCGGGTCAATCCGGGTTCTCTTGGCCGGAAGAACCCCGCGCTTCAACTCCGTTTCGGGTGATATCCGAAGGCGTCAGAATTGATGTTTTTGGAAATTATCGCATTCTCGGTCTGTTGAAGAGCGAGGAAATTCAGTGGCCGTTGGTGATTGAGCTCAGAAAGGGCTAGGAAGTGCTGGCAGATTTATTGCATAGGTAGCTGGTGGCATTTCTATGCCTTGATATTTTCCAGCTTGGCTTCCCCAGGTCGGGAGAGTAACTGTTTCGATCCCGTCGGAACAGAAGTCTGAAAAGCCCCACATTCCGACGACCCCTCCATTGCCCCGCCGCGAGCCCAAAATCGTGATCCATACCTTAGGAGGGGGGTTATGTAACAAGGCAAAACTCTTTGCCGCCAATGTTTCGCTGTACACCAATCAGAACAGACTATTACTGTACAGACCTCTGTTTGCGGTCAGCTCGTGACAAGTTTTTAATCCGGTGAATGTCTCTGTTTGGGGATTTGGAGAAGCCACGTAGAGCCAGGCGGTAATGTTCTTCAATGCTCATCATGCATGACGGAAAATACAAGATGATGTCCGAAGCAATGGAACAATTATCATGGAGCACAGCCGTACCGTTCGACCGGTAGGTACAGTACAACAGCAGTTGCTTACGATCATACCAGCAGCCAGCGTTCTAGACCGGAAGTCAGTGGGCATTAGATAACTGCCCTTGGCGTCCCAAGCCCGCTGCCCAAGCCCAAGCCCAAGCCTATACCGAGCTGCGGGGAAGGACCAACTCGGGGCGCTCCCTCGTGTGCAGGAGGGCTGTGCTACTTCTGTATGCATGCTGTTGCAAGGATTCGGCTGAGATGCACAAGGCAAGGGAGGCAAGGGAGGCAAGATCGAATTTGCATCAGACATGAACCCCCAAGCAATCGTGACCGTCCCAAGTCTCAAAGTGGTCTCCATCATTTGCATCCCACTACTGCTGCCGCTGTATACATTCCCCACAGATCGCCCGAGTTCGTGCCATCAGCCTGTCTGTTCGAGAGTCACGCTGAAGAGCCTCAAGAGTGCGTTCTTTTTAGGAAGTTATCCGGTAACGCTGGTTAAAGTCGTCGGCGGCAGTGTTGCAGCAGGCAGCGCATGTGAAGGGAAGGGACAGGGCTGGCTGCTGATGAGCGCCTCCGACCACCAACCTCATGCCTGCTTGCCAATTATGCGAACGCCTTCACGATCGCCGTGATCGAGCAGAGGAAGTTCGTGAAACTGCTGCATCTTCCGTGTCCACCCGATCTTCCAGCTCAGCTTGTCCGTGTTGTTTTCGGTCGAGACCCAGTTGACAAGGACAACGAGGATGGCCGGCGTTCGTGATTCGCTAATACAAAGGATACTGAACCGAGGTGGATGCCCCAGAAACCACTACCACCACTACCTGCTATCATCATCCCGTAGCAACAGCCAGACCACTACCAGCAAGACCCGCAATCACAGCCGGACCTTCAAAATGTCGAAGCCCTCGCCCTACTTAAATAACTCTGCCGACCCCATCGAAAGAACATCCTCTCCTTATCCAGATCCCCGCGAACTTGGCCCCAAATCAAAAATCCTCGCAACCCGCACTGGCAACTATCACAGCACGAGCTTAAGAAACATGGTTACTATCAATACTGTCAACAAGACGGCTCTTCACCCCGGTGGAGTACAGTACGTCGAATCCTCCCTACATCTGCCGTCGCTATCATTGCTACTGTTGGCATTTTACAGCAGAACGAAGAACTAACCCCTCAATAGGCCTGTCAAGGAACACACAGAACTAGAGGAAGAGCTACACGAGAAGGCACATATCGACTATGATCGAGTAGCAATTGTAAGTACTGCCAGTACAATTCTATACTATCGCGACATTGTACTAACTCGTCCTCCTTCACAGGTCCCCAACCCAAGTGTCGCTGCCCTTTACGAAGATGCCCTCGTCTACGAGACTGGCTCTGCCATCACATCAACCGGTGCCCTCACAGCATATTCAGGAGCAAAGACTGGTCGATCACCTCTAGATAAACGTATCGTTAAGGAACCCAGTTCAGAAAATGAGATTTGGTGGGGGTAAGCATATACAATCTATACTGTTTCTTATGGACGAAATCTGACTTTCTATAGACCTGTCAATAAGCCAATGACACCCGACGTAAGTTTACATTCACAAGAATCTACAGTCTCAGACAATTGTGCCTCTACTGGGCTTTCTTTCGTCTTGAATCTCGCGTTCCCAAGCACGTCAATTGGGCTCATTTCCAACAAACGTCATCACTTCCCCCTTCCGTTTGCCCTTTCTGTCATGTATCCGACAGCACCATCTTCTACTATCACCATGCATCCCCCTTCTCGGCTTTCGGGGAGCAACGGAAAAAACGTCACAAAAGTTCGGCTGTCGTTTTCAACCCCGCATTTTGTATCGAGGGGTTTGCTGCACTATTATGTCATAGCTCTCCCCACACGTGCAGTCTCGGCACCCTCTTTATCATCACGTGGAATTGGAGATCACTTTATTTTGACGACGAGCTCTGCACACGACCATTCGCTAACACTATTGTAATAGGTCTGGAGAATTAACAGAGAACGTGCCATCGATTACCTGAACACCCGGAACCGTATTTACGTCGTCGACGGATTTGCAGGATGGGACAAGAAGTACCAGATCAAAGTCCGAGTCGTCTGCGCCCGTGCCTACCATGCTCTGTTCATGAGGAATATGCTCATCCGACCTGATCGCAAAGATCTCGAGCATTTCCACCCAGATTATACTATTTACAATGCCGGATCCTTCCCAGCAAACAGATATACTGAGGGTATGACCTCTGGTACCTCGGTCGCTATCAACTTCGCAGACAAGGAGATGGTCATTCTCGGTACTGAGTACGCTGGAGAGATGAAGAAGGGAGTCTTCACAGTTCTATTCTACGAGATGCCTGTCAAGCACAACGTCCTCACTCTCCACTCGTCCGCAAACGAAGGCAAGGATGGAGATGTCACCGTTTTCTTCGGTTTGTCAGGTACTGGAAAGACAACCTTGTCCGCAGACCCCAACCGTGCGTTGATCGGTGATGACGAGCATTGCTGGAGTGATCGTGGTGTTTTCAACATCGAGGGTGGTGTAAGTGAATTCCCAGGCAGTGCTACTTTCTTTACTAACTTTTTTAGTGCTACGCAAAATGTATTGGTCTCTCAGCAGAGAAGGAGCCAGATATTTTCGGTGCCATCAAGTTCGGTTCAGTACTTGAGAACGTTGTCTTCAGCCCCGAGACCCGTCTCGTCGATTACGATGACTCGACTCTTACTGAGAACACTCGTTGTGCTTACCCTATTGAGTATATCGAGAACGCCAAGATCCCATGTTTGTCAGAAAACCACCCCAGCAACATCATCCTCCTTACTTGCGACGCCCGAGGTGTTCTCCCACCTATCTCGAAACTCAACTCCGCCCAAACTATGTTCCATTTCATCTCCGGTTATACCTCGAAGATGGCTGGTACGGAAGACGGTGTCACTGAGCCACAAGCTACCTTCTCTTCTTGCTTCGCTCAACCTTTCCTGGCCCTGCACCCTATGAGATATGCCAAGATGTTGGCTGATAAGATCGAGCATCACAAGGCCAACGCCTGGTTGTTGAACACCGGATGGGTTGGAGCTGGTGCTACCACTGGTGGAAAGCGTTGCCCATTGAAGTACACTCGTGCTATCCTCGACGCTATCCACTCTGGCGAGCTCGCTAAGGTCGAGTATGAGAACTACGAGACTTTCAACCTTGCTGTACCAAAGACCTGCACAAACGTTCCTTCAGAACTTCTGAACCCAAGAAACGCATGGAGTCAAGGACACGACAGCTTCAAGGAGGAGGTAACGAAGCTTGGTGGTCTTTTCGTTGAGAACTTCAAGAAGTACTCCGATGAGGCCACAGAGGATGTGATTAAGGCCGGCCCAGCGGTGAGCGCTTAGGAGATTCCCCCGGTTCGCGGACAGATTGGATACATCTACTTTTAATAAATTGCATGGCGTTCCCCTGATGTGTCTAGCACAAGCAGACAGCACGAGAATACAAAAACATTGTAAAACTACTCAAAATTCTACTTGCATTTTCATGTGATACGGTGACCTTAGAGATGGATGATATGGTTATTAGTAACGCATGATATTTCACACGGGGTAGTAGTTGTTGGCAGGATTCTGCTTGGAAAGAGTCTTCCTTGTACTGTACTGTCCCTTTGCAATTATTTGCCAATTAGTGAAGCTGACCGCATTCGTATATCTTTGTCCTGATTGGAGGATTTTGAAAGTGGGTAATTTGATGAGGGATTAAAATAAGAAGAGTATCGGGCACGATTGAGGTATATAGTATCCTTGAGAATAAGATGTACCAATTGTAGTCGATATCCAATGTTGAATTGGGCATCAATGATATTTCGATGTCAGAAAGTCTAGATGCGGGAGGGAACAAGGCCGAGCCAACGCATCCGAGCCGTCAACCTGACTAGCTTGCCCAACCATGCACTTGTTCACGACACACCCTCCAGTGACACAACCCGAAAAGCAATTATTGCCCTGCAGATGATTCAAGGCAGGCAGACAAACGAAACCACAGAATGCCATCCGAGCATTTGTCCTCTCAATCGCAGACGCGGCCATCCCTTGGCCATCATCGATCGACAAACTCCGTCCACAGCCAAACGGATTCACCTTCAACAACACCTCCTCAACATGGCAAGCCCAAGACCCAGAAGCACGTAGTCGGCGGAGGAGGACGAGGCCACGCCAGAGTACCATCAAGTAAAGCGCTGCACAAGCTCACGAAGGCTGCGCACGGGAACGAAGGGTCACACACGGACTTGAAGAAGCTGGCGCGGAATTCCTCCTCGAAGGATCTGAAGAAGAACTCTTCGCATGTTACGCTGAAGCGCAATCGGTCATCTGCAGATGTAACAAAGCGCGCAAAGGCTGGCCAGGAACAAGTGAAGAGACCAGCATCCGTTCACTTTGAGATAGGTGAGCAGGAAGACGCATGGGAGAACGCAAGTTCCAGTGCGTCGCCAGCTTTATCCAGATCAGCTTCGAGGCCTGCAAGCGGCCATTCATCTTCGAAACCAAGCGCCAGCAATTCACAGTCGCATTCACCACCACAATCGCCTGCCGCCAATTCGAAGTTTGTTACAACTTCGAATGGTTCTGAGGACAAGCAAGCTTCGCGCCATTCAGCAGATGCAAAGGTTATTACAGAACGACTCCTACAACGCACGCACTCCCAGAACACAACCAAAATGTCTCTAGCTACAGCAACACCTTCGGGATATACTCCCGACTCTCCAGATAAGAGCCAGAATGGCACGCCGACTGTTGGAAGCGGCGGTAATGAAGTGGTTTCCCGCTTCGTAGGAGGATCAGGTACACCGAGCGAGAACTCCCCATTTCTCAACAACCGTAAGAACGAAGGAAGAGCCAAACAAGCAAACGATGATATCAAGCGAGCGCAATCGATGGGCAACTTGACGAGACCAGACCAGGACAAGGACGACGAGGAAGAGAGCGTCCTAGCCCCTCGATCAAGAAAGTCCTCCACAGGCCACGCATATGTCCCACCTCAGCAATCACGCACACAACAGAAACTCTGGCTCCAGAGAGCAAGCTCGAATATCGAGCCTCAACAACTGGCGCCAGGTGTAGCTATGAACGGTCTCGCTGGTCTACACGGAGGTATTGGGGGTACATCACTTGTCGGAGGAGCAGGATACGACGGCCGCGATCCACGCATCAAGCTACAACTGGAACGAACCGGTCTCGAATACCTCGTCGTCAGACGCTATCAAGATCCCCTCGGCCAAGCCTTCAAACGCCTCGCTCAACTCCCTGGCGCAGAGAAGAATCGCAGGATTCCGGTCGCTCACAGACCCAAGACCAGCAATGAGCAAGGCGCTAATACGGGTCGTTATGGTCTCAGTCAGAGTTTGAAGGAGTCGCGGAGTCGGACGAAGGATGGTGCGAAGCCGAATGCGAGTGCTGCGAACTCGAGTTATGAGGGCCAGGCAGGGAGTCTGGAGGATGGGAATGGGGATGCGAGTGATAGGGGCGGTGAGGGGAATGATCAGGGAGCTATACTCAGGAGCATGTGGGATAAGACTTATGATCTGAGTGCCAGTGCTGATTGAGAGGATTGTGGAGAGGGGAAGGGAGGAGAGGGTGGTTATTGCGAAATGAATTCTGCTCGCGTATCATGCTTGTTACTTACTTTGTACATCTTTTGCACGGCGTTTGATAGGACGGACGGAAGGGAATGAATGGCTTGAGGTATGAACACCTGCCAGGTTTGTGCGGCAGGTTGGCGTCTTTCTTGGGGTACAATCGAGAGTAGTCTGAGCCGAGCGCCCATGATGGGGCAAGAATAGAAGATACTTTACGGTCGACTAAGAAATTTGATCATATCACCATATACCCAGATTCGCTTCACCGCTTGTTCATTTCCGCCCCCGCCCCCTGGTTCTTGTTATTGAGAGTGAACATGTTTGCATTCATCAAGTAATCATCACAACAAGCAGCGTTCCTTCCTCTAGACCTTCCATCCTCCCATCCATCGTTCAACACCCCTCCAACGTTTCCCTACGCAAATCAGCCCACTATCTCAACGGCGAACCCCCCAAGCCCCCTCCCTTCCCAGGCGTCCACCCCGAACTAAACGTTGTACTCCCCGTCCCCGGCGCCAACCCAACCGGCTTCCTAACCGGCGTCGTAGGACCCGATTTTGCCCCCGCAGCAACACCATGATGCGCGCCCTCAACGCCCAACTCTGGCGTCTGCGTCCTCTCAATCAACAGCCCATCCTTCCTCGCAGCCGGAGCCTTGAATCCCATACTCCTCCCATTCTGATAGATATCCTGAATCATCAGCTCTAAGATCCCGGCATCCTGGAATTCTAGGAACTTCTTGTACAGTTTGAGCGCTGTGCGGGCGTCCTCGATACTATCGTGCGTCTCGAGCTGGATCTCTTCTTTTAGGAGGTAAGATGCTAGGAAGGAGAGGGAGAGACGACGGAGGTGTGAGGCGCTGTAGAAGAGGTCGATGGTATCGATGACTTTGCTCTTTGGGATGTGTACGTTCAGCACGCGGAAATCTTGCTTGAGACCGTGGCCTAGGAAGCGGCAGCCGAGATTGAGCAGGATCCAGAGTTTCTTGTAGACGACTTTGAGGGCGACAAGGTTGTGTTTGGAGACTCCGGGGTCGAGATCGCCTTTGCGGATCCCGGAGTATTCGGTGAGGTAGTCGACGACAGTGTCACGGATGTGGATGTAGTCGTCGATGAAGGGGAGGCCTTCGTCTTCGCCGGAGCAGCGGACTACGGAGACGCGCGCGAGGGCATAGACGATAGGTCGGACGGTGGTGCGGTCGCCTTTGGCGTTTACTTCGATCTCAGGGCGGCGGACAGAGACGAATTCGGTGTCGAGGGCGATAATGGTCCCTTCGACTGGAGCTTCTTGCGGGAATGCGAGAGGTCGATATGTTTTCACTGGGTTGGCACTGTAGCGGTGTAAGTAAGGGTATTGGTACTTGATGTTTGCGGGACAGGCGATACATACTTGGTGTCCATGTAAAGAACTTTTGTATCCAACGTCTGCTTCCAGCTATCGTCAATCTTATTGTTATATGCCTTGACCTGATATGTGATGACAGAAGGCAGTTTCCATGTTGTGTTGAAAGTGAGAGCTTCGGCGGCTTTGATGGGCCGTACTAGAAAGTCATTGAAGAGGTGCCATTTGCTCTCTTCTGGTTTCGTTGGAAGAGAGTGGGCAACTACAAACTGTGAGAATTGGTGTCATGATATGCAATGGAAAGAAACTTACCATTGACAAGTGAGACGAGATGTGCCTTTTGGTTTATCCCACTCATAATCTCGGCAGCCACTCCCACAAGCGAGTATACAGTTATGTTGTGCATGCCCCGTTGAATATGGAGCTTCAAGTCGTCGCCCTGATAGCAGAAGAATTGTCCTTGGTCAATTATTATTCCGATTTCCTCTGGAAGCCATCCGGGTACAGCCCAGAATTGTTTGGCTTCAGGGCTGTTCACAGCAGCATTGAGCATCAAGATGGCGGGCACACCATGTATAGTCTTCTTGGTTGCAAGGGACTGATACCTTTGACATCTACTACACCACCCTCGACTGGTGGTCTCACGTTCAACGCTGGACTTGAGGATCTGTGAGAAGGATGGCTTCTGTGCTCTTGCATTCCGCACAAGGATTTTCTATTTCTGGTCAGTCATATATCCACTACTGGTATGGAGTCAACTTACAGGCAGTGGATAGAGAAGCTCGTTGACAAAAGTGGTCCCAGGTCTGGTATGCTCGCTTCGGCAAGCCATACAACGAATCCCAGTTGTTGCTGAAGTAGCCAAAATCTATCAACGTGAGCCAAGTGTTGCTGCAGTAAACAAGCGATGTATTACCTGATCAAAGACAGGATTCTGTGGCAGTATGCTCTTCCAATCTTGTGTTAGTCTATCCAACAAAAATCTGTTTAGTCCTTGCAGCATAGTTGTTAAGGAAGAGCCTAGTGCATCCTCCTCAAGTAGACCTAGTGGTCCAGCTGTTTCCGATCAGTCCATGCGTATTCGTTATATTCAGAGTCTACATACCCTGCGGCTGGTAACTGAAAGTCTTCAGGAAATTTGTAGCTTGACAAATAGACCCCTCAGCCCTCTCAAGCATATCAAACAGGAATCCCATCTCGCACAGCAGGCACAGCTCGTTGACACATCTCGTTGCAGTGTGCTGTAGAGCAAGATTGCGAATAAGAGGAGTGAAGTGTAAAATCTGCAACAACGGGTTGGCATAGGAGTTTGGGATATGAATCTCAAGTCCCGAGTATTTCGTTTTGTTGTAGTATCTGCGGCTGCTCAGCAATGATCATTTCAGTCCACTGAATGACTTACCCGAAATCAAAGTCATCCACACCAAACTTGCTATACTTGATTTCTACGTTCTCATACCACACGGGGACATCTGCTTTCAGGCTCAGGACCTCATTTGCGCCAATGTCATCAGCATTGCTAAATCTTCGTTCTCCGGATCCATCAGTCGATGCCTCTCTTGCTTTTTCACTCAGGAACTTGGGTGCCTGCAAGCTGGCGGGTGTCTTCTCGAATGTTCGGGTATTCTCAACCTGGTTTCTCTTCGTAGCACGGTTGTTGCGTCCGTATCCGCCCCATTCTGTTACCTTTAACGACGATAGAAACTGTTGGTCAATCTTCGGTGGTGGAGCACCAGTCTCAAAAACCAAGTGGCTGGGCCAAGACGAGAGCAACTGCTCACGATAATATGGCATGCCAATACTACTCAATGGTCTAAAACTTATTAGATTTGGTTTAGGTTCCAAAGGAATATGCTTACGTGTTTGGACTCCAATCAACTTCAATATGGGATTCTTCCGGTTCAGCAAACTCCACTGGATTGCTGACATCTCCAAAGCGCATTCTTGAAGGAGATCCCCACAAGTGAATGTTGCATTCAGCATCTGCTAAAACCAGCGCCTCCCCAGATGGAGCAATTTCTATCATGCTAATGTAGGCCAGAGTGCTTACTTGCTTTATGTTGCTTGAATTGGGGTTCATGAGATCAACTATATGCATTTGGCCATGCTGAGATACAACAATTAACGTTGTTGACATGCGCGGATGCATCCGTAGGTATGCCGCCCCAGCAGGAAAAGGGACCGGACTCGAGGCAACCATGTTTTTCAGGTCAAATACATTGACCATCACATCTAGGATATACGGCTGACCTTGCCGCAATTGGCATCCACAACTGACAATGAAGTCGTTTTGTGCATCCATGTCATGTATGAGAGATGAGTGGGCGTTCCAGACTTTCACAAGACGGAAGTCTGACGGGTCGAGAATATTGATGGAGCCTCTCTGGGTGGCAGCACAGATGTATCGGCTTCGCCTCATCATGGTATATTGGTCACTGGTTGGGACCTGGAGTGCTTAGTTTTCAAGGTGTGCAAGGGACTGGGCGTATTGAGTACCTGTTTCGTGATGGTGCCCTTCTCTACATCAATTACAAACATTTGGTCTTGTAGCCCAGCAACTACAATCTCCCCGGTCCCTTTATTCGTGTAACTCATGCATCGAAGGTCCTTCATCTCGTTGTGACTGTGTCCATGTTATCAGCCTTGATTTAGCACCCGATCTTGTGAAGCAGTACGTGATATGCCATAGTGGAGGTCCCCTTCTCATGGCCATATGAACACTCTTGGACCCCAAAGCAATAACCCCTTTCTCGTGGAACAGCAATTGGTGAACTGGCCCATCTCCACATTTGAATGAGGTATATCGTTGGAGCTCATTGCCATAGAAAGCAGATACGCGTCCGAATTGGTTTCCGCACCAGAGTAATTCTTGCGAGTTATCGAATGCAAATGTCGATACGGGCGTTGGAAGCGCTTGAGGCCCAGGAGGCGGAAGGAGCAGACGCCCGACCTATCAAAGAGTATTTCAGCATTGTGTTCAAGTGAAAGTGTCGAAGTCCTCGAGGCTGAAGCCCCGCCTGAGGTGTTGGGTATGGCTCTTCTGCCTCCGCGCACAAAGAAAGGCTTGCGAAGCTGAAGCTGAAATGACTTACTTCCTCCCAATCGCCATCCATCAAGTCTGGTCTGTTTTGTTTTACCAATCCATGGCTGGATAACAAGAAGTGCAATGTCAACCCTTCAAAGCCTTACTGCGGGCTGGGATGTGATGCATCCGTTTCTGCCGTCTTGAAGTAGCTAGTGGAGGCAAGGCGGTGGTGCAGCTTAGTCAGCCTAGATTAGATCTCGAAAGCTTGGCTTTGTTGTTGTCAATCCCAACTGCCAGCGGTCGATTTCTTTCAAGCGAGGTGAGACCTGAAGTGTGGCATGCATTCTACCCTGTTCTCAACTCAAGAGCTTGTCTGTTATCTTATAACTCCTTTTCAAGCTTTGAAAAGTATAAGTCGGGACAGACGGAGTACCACAGCTCAGGAGCTCTACCTTGCACATTCCGTCTCAGAGTCCCCGCTCGGCGTCTCACACGAGTCGATGGGATGACATGTTTTGTTTGAAGTACCACATATTTGTTTGTGCTGAATGATCGCTTTGCAGATCACAACGTTCCATTCCGTATTTCTGAAAGCTATCTGTTCTGATCAATTTCTTTCCTCTTTCAATCTTTCACATCCAGCGCTGGCAGCTTTCTATTCACACTTCACATAATGAACTTCTACGATTCAGCCTTCCTTCTGCTGGTAACAGGATGTGGTCTTCTCAGCTGGCGCCAGTATTACACTGGAGAGAAGACGCCAGAGGAGAAGTCATTGAATCAGTCCATGATTACGCCACGAGCAAAAGCAGAAGCTAGCCAGTTTACACGCCTCTTTCTTACAGTATATTGTCTAGTGATGGGATCAGATTGGCTTCAGGGTATGCTTGCCCATTGTTGAGATCCAGTGGATCTGTCCTAATTATTGTTAGGCCCATACGTATACAGCTTGTACAAAGACCAATTTGGGCTCCCAGAACGAACAGTCGCCGCCCTTTTCACAACTGGATTCCTATCGGGTGGTATAAGCGGATATTTCGTTGGCCAATTCGCTGATCGATATGGCCGCAAGACCGCCTGTCTAGTCTTCTGCATCACCTACTCAATAGCATGCTTTTCGACGCTCATCCCAAGCGTGCCAGCCCTGTTCTTTGGTCGAGTCTTCGGTGGTCTGAGTACAAGCTTAATGTACAGCGCTTTCGAGAGCTGGATGGTGACAGAATACCATAAGCGACAGATGGACAAGGCAGGATCGAGTCTGAGTGGAATGTACGGGATCATGACAACACTCAACAGTATCGTTGCAATCTTGTCAGGTGTGTTCAGCGAGTGGCTGGTCAACTTCACGCACACCAAACGAGCTCCCTTCATGGCGAGCGCGGCCTTATTGATGGTCGCCTTCTGGATTATCTTAGTCTGCTGGGTGAGTACTTCTCCATCCTCTCCCTACTACCAAACACACCAAATCAATACTGACATTGTCACAGACCGAGAACTACGGCGATAGCCACTCCTCATCCGAATCATCCACACCCCCAAAAGACGCCCTCAAAACCTTCTTCACAGACAAACGCATCCTCACCCTCGGCCTCGCATCCTGCTTCTTCGAAGGCAGCATGTACCTCTTCGTATTCTTCTGGACACCCGCCCTCAAAGCCGCTCAATCCCTCGCTAAATCCCCCGAGCTACCACTCGGTATGATCTTCGCCTGTTTCATGGGCTCCGTCATGGCAGGCTCTCTAGCTTTCAACCTCCTCGTCTCAAAATACCAGCTCATCTCTCACGCCCGCCTCCTAACTATCATCTTCGCCACTGCGAGTAGCAGTCTGCTTATTACCGTAGTGGTCAAGGATGAGGCTTGGACGTTCTGGAGCTTCTGTGTTTTTGAGGCGTGTGTGGGCATGTACTGGCCGAGTGTGGGATACTTGAAGGGCAGGTTCATAGATGATGGGATACGGGCGAGGATTTATGGAATGCTGAGGATTCCGTTGAATATTTTCGTGGTGGTGGCCCTTTCGTTGATCAAAGAGGGCCCGGAGTATAGGAACTTGGTATTCATGACTTGTAGCGGGCTGTTGGTGTTGACTTCGGGTATCTTCCATCATTATGTTAGTGATTGAGAAATCCAGCATAGATATAGGCATCAAAATTAGACCTTAGGATGAAACTTATAACCTCAATGTGCACTAAAAGGGTGTATATCTATCTAAGTCAATATATCGCAAAGTTGCAACTTATCTGAAACTTGACTAAGTCGAGTTTTCTCTGAATTCCTATCTTAACCTAATTCTGCGCCAATGTCCAGCCAGAAACAACGCAGAAAGCTCATGGAAATGCTACCAGCCGCATACTCCGTGAGACAGAGGTAACCCCATATCCGACCCTAAACCCCGTATGAACACCACAGAAATATGCATGAAATCCACCGAACCGTATTATCACACCCGCCAGAAGACGAGCGGGGTAGTCAAATCTTCCCTGACCTACACCTCCTCCATTTGTCCGGCTGGCTCCTCGTCTTCCTCATCACCGAAACTTCCTACTGAAGACATATCGTCATCATCGTCCGTCTCGGCTCCAGCTTCGTCCGCAGCTTCCTTGCTGGCATACTTGGCTACGTATTCTACAGAACATTAGCTGCATCCAGTAGCTCTCTTACCATGTGTTACCCACCCTTGACCTTGGCATCGTAGCTCTTCGGTTCCCTCATCAGTAATGCAGCGGCCTCGCCGTTCAAAGGGTCGGTAGGATTTGGGTATCGGAGGAGTTGCGGCAGGAAGACTTCGAAGATATTGATCATGTCGAACATGGGGGACCACGTCTGATTGATCACGTCCAGACACACAGAACCAGATCTGTTTTCCGTCAGAATATACCCACTAAGTTCGGAAAGGTCCATACAACTCGTCAATATTGGGGTGGAATATGCGGTTGACGAAGCCGATGCTGGGAGATTTGTAGGGATACTGGTCTGGCAGCTCGACATGGACCTTCCATAAGCCTCCCTGGAATGGTGCTAAACTTTGTCAGATCCTTTCCTTCACGATATATCTTCGAGGAACCCACTCTCTTCCGGACCCTTGAATCGAACGTAAAATTCCTGCCTATTGCCAAAACGTCAATACCGCATGTGCTCGACTCGAGAGGAGAAAATCATACACTAAATGCAAGTTAGCATAAAATAACGAAATTCAAGACGGAGCAACACTCACTATTGTCATTGACCAGAGTAACCTCATAGTCGCTCATCAACCTAATAGTCATTAGCATCCTCCTCCTACTCTATGGTCCGAGTTTCATGAGGGATTCGCATACATCCTAGGGAAAATACGTTAGCAGCAGCTCTCTAGCCCAACCATGTGAAGACTTGACTCACTTCATGACCTATTAACCACAAGCACCAGTCAGTCTCTGCCACTATCCTCTACATGTTCCAAGGTATATTCTTCACTCACATCCGTCTCAATACGTCGTCGTGGGGAAGACATCTTGGCCTTAGTCCTTGTGTACTTTGGGGATGTGGTTCGTTGTTCACGCGACCGGGAGAGAGTTTGAGGCTGGCTTTGGTGAAGAGGCGGGGTCCCTGCAGAAAGTGAGGCGGTTCTTAATTTCTCGAGGTCGATCTTTGTTGTTGCTCTTATTGTTGTCTCGAAATGTGGCGGAAGCTGGTGTCGAGAAGGAAGGGTGGAGTGAAGCTTGCAGGTGGTTAAAGGTAGGTAAGTATCGGAAGTCGTGAAGTCAAGATGGAGAATGACGGAGGGAAGTAGCGGACGACGGCGGCAGGGCAGGGCCTGGTCTTATCGCTGGCTTTATCGGCTCGCTTCGAAGGCTTCCCCTTTTTGGCGCGCGGGGTACTTGTACTTGTACTTTGTTGTCCAGCTACCACTAGTTCGGGAAGTCTTGAGCTGGGCTGGAATATTATCACTTTCTGTTATTCACTAGTTTGTAGACATACTCCATTACTCATATAAAAGATGCGAATTGAGAATATGCATTTGATCAGAGACAAAAAATAAATGCCTGGCATTGCACGAGTCACTTTGCGGCTACCATGACTGGGTCAGTTGCATTTTGAGGAACTTAGTCACACTGCTAGGCTACCTCAGGTACCTCTGCATGTCCTGTACAGTAATCATTTTGAGGCATATTACTCCTTTGAAAGAAAGCCTAACAAAAGAATCAACTAAATCTCTTTGGAGCAAAGAACCCAAACAGAACAGTCCTCGTGACTTGAGACCGAAAGCAGCCTAGAACGCCCGGCCGAGGCAAATCGGTCTCAGCTCAGAAGCTCCCGTCCTCGTCCCGTCAGAGGCAGTATAGAATCAACTGCGTGAAGTTCATCACGACCCATCACAATAAAAAATCTGCCTCCCCGCAAAATGACCACCTTTCCTTTCCGTTCTTCTAAGAATCATCTCGGTCATCACAATTGCCAACTTTTGCGCAACAACCACCCTTTGCCGCCATGTCGCCAGCACATTCCGTCGTGAAAGGGTCGCGTACTCTACTTTCACTTCCATGCCGACCAGCTTTATTTACTGCTAAGCCTTTCCTGTCACAATGTCAGAGCAGATACAGCTCTCACTCGCCGATGGGATCGTCCGGTCCAAATCAGAGGAAGAAAGTCACACTGAATACGCTTCGTTCTTTGTATAAAAAGGGGGAACCAATTACTGTTCTCACAGCTCATGACTTTCCAAGTGCACACGTTGCTGACGCTGCCGGAATGGAAATTGTACTTGTGGGTGACAGTCTGGCAATGGTAGCACTTGGAATGGAAGACACGAGTGAAGTCTTAGTGGAAGAAATGCTACTTCATTGCCGTTCAGTAGCTCGAGCCGCAAAGACAGCCTTCACTGTATGCAACCACGTGCCCTCATAACTACGCAACTAACCACCCCTTTTCAGGTCGGAGATCTTCCCATGGGCTCATATGAGATCTCTCCGGAGCAGGCCTTGGAGACAGCAATCAAGTTCGTCAAGACGGGCCGTATGCAAGGCATCAAATTGGAGGGTGGCCTGGAAATGGCACCAACCATTAAGAAGATAACGGCCGCCGGTATTCCAGTCCTTGGCCATATCGGACTCACACCCCAACGTCAAAATTCCCTCGGTGGGTTTCGTGTCCAAGGAAAGACGTCAGCCGGCGCCTTGAAAGTCCTCGAAGACGCCCTAGCCATCCAAGAAGCAGGTTGTTTCGCAACAGTAGTTGAGGCTGTTCCTCAAGAAGTTGCCGCCTTGATAACAGAAAAGCTCTCTATTCCGACTATCGGTATCGGTGCCGGGAATGGTTGCTCTGGCCAAGTGCTGGTCCAGGTAGACATGACCGGTAACTTTCCGCCTGGACGGTTCATTCCAAAGTTCGTCAAGAAATATGGAGATGTATGGAGTGAAAGCCTTAAAGCTATCGAAGCATACAGAGACGAGACAAAGAGCCGGTCGTATCCTGCTCCAGAACACACTTATCCGATATCGAAGGAGGAGCTTGCGGAGTTTGAGCGTGCCTTGGAGACAAAAGCTGTTTAATTTATTTCGTTGCTTCTCTTGTAGAGTGTGAGGATAGTGTATTTCCCTCCCATACCATCCATTTGGATTGCATTGTCGGCGTATGTTCTCTGCATGTTGGGATTTTATTGTTTGGGTGGCAGATAGCTTCAGCAGCCTCTTGGTGTTCGAATCGTAACCTTATCTTCCAAAGTACTTCATCCAAATGCCGGTGTCATCGAATAAGTGACAATAAGTTGATCCTTGGAGTCCTTGAAGCACTACCAGACCAAATCAGCACACATTCCCATGAAATAAAAGCAGAAGAACCAACTCACTCTATGCAAGTTCCCCACCACCTCATCCAACGCCGGCGCAAAGCTAGAATTGACATACAAAAAAACACTATCCATCTCCCCAACCTTCAAGACCCGCCTCAGATACGCAACCACGACTTCGAAGCGCTGCGTGCTCGAGATACTGCAAACCTGCTTCCTAAGCGTCGGCGCGCTGCCCACAGCCTTGAAATGTACGGCTACCTTGGGCTTGGGCAAGTCGCCGGCTGTTGAGAGTGCAGTGGCTGCGTCGCGAGGTAGGGAGGTCAGGATCATGGACGAGGCTAGAGTGAGCGGGATGTCTGGGTCGTGGTCGGCGGAGTCGGGGATTGCATTATTGCTGGTGTTGTCTGCTGGTGTGCTGGATCGCGAGGGCGATGGAGATGGAGACGACATATTTGTGGCGTGGTGGCTCGATGTTGAATAATGGTAGTAGTGATGTTGATGTTGGATGTGGTGGAACGCAAGGCTGAAGTCTTGAAGATCGCGAGGTTGCGGGAAGCGATTCCCAGAGCGAATGGGGCGAGAGCTGCCAGGAAGACTTCAGCACTCCTGATTAGGATAGCTCTTTTTAAGTAACTACATATCGTGGAAGTTACTGAAGATACGTATCATCTTTTTAACAGGTCACAGGGAAGTGCTTTCAATGTTTGTTTGAATTGTCCCCAAGTTACGAACCTGAAAACGTCATAGCCATGAGTGAAGTATCTCTTACACATTGACAAGCTACTCATACATGATTCATACAACCATTATATATTACAAGTGGATCAGTCCCGTAATGCTTCAATATCTACAACCTCCTTAACGGCTTCCGTCGTCAGGATGAGTGGATTATCATCCTGAACACACACACTGTCCTCTATCCGGATCCCCATGCCTCTGAAATGTGCTGGCCATCTTTCATCATCTGGAACATAAATTCCCGGCTCGATTGTAACACAATATCCGGTTTTGAGTGGAGTTGCGCGAGAATATCCGGGACAGTCATGCACATCAAGCCCAACGTAGTGGCCAACGTGGTGAGGAAACAGAACATCCATCGCATCGCCATTCATATTGAAGCCCAGGGATTTCAGTCCCTCTTTCAGCCCGTGCTCCGTTATCTGATGGATCTTATCCAAGGTCATGTTTGCACTTTCTCTACAGAGTGATACACTGCTCCTCTGGACTTTTAGTATCATCTCGTACAGGTCCCTTTGAGGATCAGAGAACTTTCCATTCACAGGCCACGATCGCGTAATGTCTGTAATGTAGCCGCCGTACTCTCCACCAGCGTCCACTAAGACGATCTGGCCATCTTGAAGCACGTCGTTATTTCGAACATAGTGAATGCTCAAAGCATTACTACCTCCTGCGATGACTGGAATGTATGCGGTAGTATCGCAACCACAAACTTTGAAGTCGTAGTCCAGGAAAGCTGCTAGGTCTTTCTCTTTTGTCCACTGCTGGCGCATTGCATTGGTAATTGCCCTTCCAGAATATTTTCCAGCAAGTCGCATATTCGTTATCTCGGCTTCGCTCTTAATGATTCTGAGATCATGCATCAGCGGCTTGAGTGGCTTGACTTTGCTATCCTTGATCATCCTCTGGAACTCATTTGGTGGCGCATCTTGATTTCGGAAGAAAAGTCCGAATCCAGAGCACTTTGCTATATCAGTGTAGACTTCACTTGCGCCTGCAATCAGTGGCGGGAGCAGAGTGTGCATTTGGTTGATGTCGCCCGACTACTTTCATCAGCACTTGCTCAAAAGTTTCAACGGGCAGACGAACCTCGTCCGCATTGAACACATCTAAGGCCGCTTGTTCGCCAGATCTTGCACCTTCCCATTGTTCTGCTCTTGCATCCTTCGGCCGTAGAAAGAGATGAAAAGTATAATCTGAAGAGGATCCCACTCTTTGTATGACAGCTACTGCTTCTGGTTCGTTGAATCCAGTTAAATACAGAAAGTTCGGTTCCTGGTGGAATTCGTAGAAGACGGCGCCTGACCGATATTTCGTGTTAGATGAAGCAAGAATTGCTATACCATTAGCAGGTAGACTTGCAGCAAGTTTTGCTCTTCGGTCTGCATATTCCTGGGCGGTGATGCCAGGAGTTACTGAAAGACAGTTTAGTAAACATCAGCCAAAATAAGAGCATGGACGCACTTTCTCCTGGTCTCAAAAGATGAGGATGTGTCTCATACACAGGCTGTCCGAATTGTAGATCTGCTGCGGATATAGAGGCATATGCTCTTCGAGGTTGACATGTGGTGCGGTTCACAGCAGATGTGAGGACTCGGGACGGGCATCTTGGGCGTGAAGGCTTGAATGCATTGTGCAGCTGCCGTAATAAAGGACGAGAACTCCGGGACATGGTGCAGGAAGGAGTGTCGAAAGCAATGTCATATCATTGCGTGTGCCGTGGAGGAGGGAGTTGGAACATTGGACGAACTCAATAAGTCCTCAAAGCAGTTGCTACTTCAATGTAAAGTTAAGGTATAAATCGAGCATAATTATGTTGTGTCGCGCATAAATGGCTGCAGCGTTGGTGCCGCTTGCCTTGGGTTGTTTGTCAGCAGTTGCTGGGTGGCCCAGGGAAGTCGCGTTCTGCTCTGGTGGGTCCGAGCACACAGATTGCTTGTTGACTGCACTCTCCATCATCCAAACATCCAGGATCACCAAGACAAACTCCAGCTTATCCCTCCACGCTCCTTGACTTGTGTAGTCGCGCCGTTCGCAACCTAGTCACCTCGAGTAAAGCATTATCTTTTCCCAATGTCTTTATAATTCTCGTCCGAAGCTTGTCGGACGTACACTGTCGCGTGTACACCCCACTCCACTCCCTCTCTTTGTGAAGCTGCCCGAAGCTTAAAAGCCTTCATATGGCAGCAATATCCATATCACCCTTGCCTCACACTCTATCCACCATGTCGAGCAAGAGAGTGCCCTTAACGAGCAACCCCAATGCTGTCAATTCTCCCTACAGAGCAGTGGCAGCTGCTGCTTCGAAGCAGAAACGATCATACGCCACGATCCAACGCGAAGAAGCTTATGGCCAACCCCCGCCTGCTAAGAAGCAGATGCTCGAGAATTACCAAACAATAAGAACACCACCTCGTCAACAAATAAACCAAAATTCGGTGGAAGGACGTGTGTTTACTCGAAAATCCAATGCCTCCCAACAGTCCGCGTTTGAGCGGAAACTTGTTGCAGTGAGGGAGAAGCCACAGCAGACGGTCACCAAGGCGGATAAGACAGCTGAAGAGAACTTGGACACAATAAGACAATGGCAGAAGCATTACCGGAAGATATTTCCAACTTTCGTCTTCTACTTTGAGAGTATATCGGAGGAGGTTCGTATCAAGTATACAAAGCAAGTAGTTGCCCTTGGAGCAGTAAGTTCAAGCCCAGTGTATCTCTTGTGGTTGGATAATGCTAAGACTGGATGTAGCGCGAGGAAAAGTTCTTCTCGAATGCAGTTACACATGTTGTCACAACTCGATCTATTCCCCCTGCACAGCAAAGTAATTCCACAGAGACACCCGTCACGTCCTCAACGAACGACTCCCAAAACAGCCAGCCGCAAACGATTAACCCATCTCTTCTAGACCGATCATCAGAATCGGCAAACACAAATTCCGACTTGGGAGGAAGAGGAAAATTTACATTCGAGGCACCAATCAACAGGAGATTGGCACCTCACGGTCAAGATGGAGATATCAGGAGACAGCAAGGTCGCAATGCAGATGTTTTGTATAGAGCCCGGGAGCTGGGCATGAAAATATGGGCCCTGGAAAAGCTGCAACGAATGATGAATGCTATGTTTGATGCGGAAACGGGACAGGCAAACCATGGGCACAACACCAGGAGCAATTCAGTGTCAACGACACTTCCAAGGACAGCCCGTGAAGCGGACCTCTCACAGCTGTTGCGTAATGAGAGGATCAATGGACCTTCCGATCGAGATCCTACGGTGGCCACCAAGGAAATCACGCTTTTCAAAGGTCCCTTCATCTACATTCACGATATTGATGAGAAGCAACGACCAATCATGGTTCGAGAATATGCTAAAGTAGCACATAAAGAGGACGGAGATTGGCCTCAATTTCGAAGCGTGGCCAATGGCAAATGTCCGTTCGTTGAGGAGGTTGACTACAGCCAACGGGAAGCCGACAAGGAGAAGGAAGCGATTCGACTTCAGAGGCAGCAAGAAAAGGAGAAGGCGATGATTCCACGCACTCGCGCCGCAGCCGCTGTGCAAGCAGCCAAGATGCAGCCGCCAAAAATCACCGGAAAGAGAACACTATCCGAGATGGATAGTGCCTCAAACCGAAATGTCACTGTTTCGACCAAGCAAACCAACCCATTTGCTCCTAGCAACAGCTCTTTTTCTCAGAAGACAGAACAAGAGGCTTCATCTCGGGGTAACCAGAATGCTTTCGTAAGCCGTGCTGGTGCGGGCCGTCTCTTTGGAGGGGAGCCTGTTGCGTCAGGACTTCAACCATCGAACATCACTTCAGCCATTCGATCCAATGCAATTTCTTCTACAGCAGCCCAGCCAGGCGCTAAGGCTGGGACCAGCAAGGAAGTCCATGGTCTGCAAAGAAAGGTTCTGGAGAAAAACAGTGGTGGCCCTGGCTCACACGGATTGACAAGCTCCCATCGTATGACTGATATCTTCAGTGCTGCCAGAGAGGAAATGGCAGCTCGACCATCTAGGTTGCGAGCACAGGATAAGCTCCATCTCATTGAGGAAGATGTCGATCCATCTGAAGCAGAGGAGACTGCAAGAAAGATTGAAGCTACACGGAAAGCAAAGGCGGTTCAACAGCGGAAGCTTGAGAAGCGGGATCCAAAACCCGGATACTGTGAGAACTGCCAGGACAAGTTTGAGGATTTCGATGAGGTATGTGGCCCCAAGGAGTATTCACCAAGATCCAATGCTAACCTGTACTTAAGCACATCCTGTCTCGCAAGCATCGAAAGTTTGCCGAGAAACCTGAGAACTGGAAAGAACTTGATGCCTTATTGAGCAAATTAGTACGGCCTCTTCGCGATGGCTTGTGAAACGAAGTCCTTGCTCTGGACGGCCTCAGAGCACAGGCCGTCACATGTGCAATTCCAAAGAAAACGTATAATGAACCTACATAATCCTCATATCGGCGTCTCGGGAAAGGTGTTCTGGTGGTTGTGGTACGCGCTGCCCTTTTGGGCACGTACGGTGTGCATTTCTCTTCTGTTTTCCCCGGCTTTGCAACTATACCATACCAAGCTTCTTCGACGCATTTCAGCCAGGCTTGCGTGCATTTTGGGCAGGAGCGGGCATTGATTGATTGTTCTGTGCATTTTCTTTTGGGAGACTCGCATTTTCACCGGCGCCTTCTTTTTCTTCACCCGTCTCATCCAATCATCATCATCATCATCAGCTCGCGTGTTTACTTGGGAAGGGAAACGGGTTGCCGACTTCCTCGCTTGCTTGCTTGCTTGCACCTTCGTGCGTACTATACCTTGTCTGTTGTATGTAGCGCTGGACCAAACTGTCGGCAATGAAAGGAATGGGAAATGACAAAATGAAAGTGAAAAAGTGAAAGGAAAGGGCTGTTTGTTGTAATCTTTTTCACAGTGTAGATACAGAATGTGTGTTTGGTCTTCACATGGAATTTTACAAGACACCTCCGAATTAACAATCTTGCTCCCGGCTCCCTTCTAAGCTTCTACCTCGGCGACTGCCTTTTAAATCTGAAAGCCGCCAACCCATGTGATAGTGACCGTTGACGCTTTGCTAGCTCACTGACTTTTTTTCTCCCCTCAACGGTACGTACTCTAGAGCAGTACTGTAGGGAGGCTTGTGCGCGTGGCTACGTAAGGTACGGTACGGTACGGTAGGTACCTGTGAATTAATTAGTACAGTGCAGTACATTACATTACTCGCAGCGTGCAGTAGTTCAGACGGAGACGGTAGGACGGGGTCGGCGTAAGTATACTTAAGTATACTAGACTAGGTTGAAGGTACTGACTACTCAGTCCAGGTGCGAGGTGTCAAAGCATCATAGCCGGGACTACTGTGAGAAGAACCGGTTTAAAAACACATCACTAGCACTAGATACTGCGCGCTCGAGGTAGGTCTTTCTTCTAGGGGGTGTTCTAGCTGTGCTTTTGGCTGGTGCTGCTATAGTAGTCTGTCTCCATGGTAGAGAGGTTCATGAGCAGCGGGTTATTACTACTGTAGGCAGGTAGACAGGTAGACAGGTAGAGACGGGCTCGGAGGCGGCTGAGAAATAAAGTTTATAGACGAGCGAAGGAAGGAGTGTGTCACTGACAGCTTGAGCGAGCTTGTGATACGGCTGTATTGGTGTTCAGAGTATCCTGCTTTTGGTCCCTACAGACGAAATAGTGAACGAGCACCTTCTTCTTTGGGGTTTTGCTCCCGGTGTGAGCTGAGCTTGTGATGGTTCGATGGATGGATGATGGCGTAACTGTGTAGAAGAAAGCGGGAGGCTGGAAAGCTAGGAAGTCAAGCTGGGAGTTAGGAGGGGAGACTAAGAGGGATGAGAGGTTCGGGGATAAGCGAGATCTTCGAAGGGTTTTCGGGGACGGCATGGGCTTGGGCGTGCCCAGTGGGCATGTGAGATGTGAAGATCTGGATGTCACTGCGGGGAGGAGGGGGAGGTTGATACTCGAGGTTGGAAGGAGGGGATGTAGATCTGGGAGGGCTAGCAGAAGGAGTTCATGGTTGGGAAAGTTACCCGGTGAACTAGAAGTCACAAGATGAGTGAGATCTTCTTGCCAGGTCAAGAGGGCTACATTAATTGAGAATTGGACATATTCAGCGAGCTGGTCTTCAAGCATTTGAGTTGGCTGTTTTGATGATATTGGTAGGTGAGGATATTTGGTAGGGTGTTACGTTCCCCTGGTCCTGGCTTTTCTTCCACTGTCAAGGACTCCGAAAAGATTCGTACCTGCATGATTTGATTTCTTGCATCTCGGGGTCCAGACCTTTGATAGTCGGGAGGCATGAGCAAAGAAAAGTATAAAACTTGCCATACGTTTGCTTCAGCCCAGCCACGAACGCAGCTGCAGCTCCCCTAATCAGATACTTCTGTATTTCATATCTCCGTGAGGTACGCAGCAGCGCGCCTTGTCATGTCCCTCCATGTCAGTACCTGTCCATGAATCAAGACCGGCATAATTCCGCAACGCCAGTGCAGCCATACCATAAGATTACGGGCGTATCAATTTCTGAACCACCATCAAACCTTATCCTTTGACTTTTCCAAACCGTTCTCGAAAACACAGGCTAGCCGATAGGTCGAAAGAGTGTAAGCGCTCGGGAGGACCGAGACGGCGGGTTAGCAGGTTACGGATAGGGTGCTGTGGCTTTCGTGTGGCGTCCCGAGCCCCGGATAAGACCCTGAAGTCGTTTAATTTTTCCGTTTTCTATGTTTATTGTTTGCATGCGGATGCTGCATGTAATTATTGTGGGAGGGTAACATATAGATTGTGGCTTGAAGGATCAGTGGCTTGAGTATCGTATTGCGGATTTTTGTTTGAAGGTGGAAAGTACATGATTTTGAAGTGGACGCAGGAATAGAATCCTAGCCCAGGAGGCTGGAAGTGTGTCGGAGGCTCTCGATGTTCAGAGATGTGATTATTTAGGCGAGCTGTTCTAGAGCTGTGCTGTCCGGATATGGTGCGGTGCTGATAAGCAGAGGATCCTGGGATGCGAGGTGTTCGTCGATCAGATCAGATCACTTCAGATCTTTCATGGCATGAAGATGAGCATGAACGGAGGTCACACGAATGGTTTGAGAGCTGTCTTCTAGAATGCCGTCTCAGGAGTTCGGAGGAAGGATGGTAGCTGCCGGTTACACAGAGATCGCTGCTGTAACAGTTGTGGCCTTCTAGAAGCAAGGCTGAGACGGCCATATTGCTTTTTTTTGTTTGCTCCTTTTTTGTGATTGCTTCTTGTCGCTTTCAAAGACGGTAGGAATGCAGGTACGCGGTCTTCTGGTGCTGGCCCTTGCAGACGACACGTGGAAAGAGACAGGCGTGTCTTGGGCAGGAAGTGAAATCTGATGAATCCTTTTTGAAGATCTCCATGTCCAGAAATAAAGACACCTCGTGGAAAGGGGGGATGAGGACGAGTTGTCGTCGTCCTCCAATAAGCACTTTGGGAAGCGATTATGACGATCAGGGTTCGAGGTTTCGGCAACGGCGGTATAAATGATATTCGTTTAAGGTTATTATTCCTTGGTAGGGAGGGATGGGCGTGCATGATAGGACGGAGACATGTTTCTTGTACAAACCCGGTTTTTTGACAAGTGATGTGAAATGTCTCTGGCAGAAGCGAGTCTCAAACTCTCTTTTCTTTGATTATCCGAACCCGAATGTATATATTTCTGCTACATCTATCTAATTTAGAGATGACAGGTCATGATCAGAGAAAAGGAGAAAGACGAAGAAGGCTTCCTTCATATGCCGGGAGATGAAACGACAAGGCGATGTCTCACCTTGGACTCATCGGACTTCCAGGCCCCGATGAGATATGGGGTAGCTCGATATCTCGTGGTCCTCGCACAGACGGCCAGGCTGTCCAGTAAAGGAATGCCGGTCAACAGCGTGTTGCTCACCGCACTTATGACAGAATTATGGAGACGATTGATGTTCGATGCGATAGGATCGATTGGCCTGTGGAAGGTACGTTCCGTGTTAAATGGTGAGTGATGATCGAATGACAGAGCGTTGCTTTATCTTTGATAGACGCCGTTGATGACAATCGCAGGCTTTGCAGCAACTTTGCAGGAATGCAGTGCATGAGAGCTGAAAAATGAGAATATATAGATGAGCTTGGCTGTGGAGAGAGTGGATATCGACATCGTGCAATATTGCTTGATGAGTGAGTGTTTATGAGGCGTGGAAGTTTTGGTCTTGTCTTATTGAGGTCCATGATGGAGTTCGGAGAGTCTCGATCTGCTCTTCACCCTGTGACTTGAACCTTTCCACTGCTCCCCCTGGCAATCTAGTTGTCTCCGAGATGTGACAACGGAGGCTCTATTTCCAGATGGTGGGGACACGGCTATTGATTCTGGTCTTGCAGTGTGAGATAAAGTCAATAACTTCCTCAACGAAGAATCACAGCCGGGAAGATGATTCTACTGGTCAACTATACTCCGAAGCAGCAATACCTGTATCATACATCTGACTCAAATCTTTGACGTTTGACGCTTCTTATGACTTTGTCTTGATGTTCATGGCGCGGTGTAGCTGTCGTGAGGCGGCTGTCGCTGTACTCTATCGAGCCCGAGGAAAGATCGGCTCTCCCTCGGATGCAACGCCAGCGCCAAAAACAGCATTGGTGGTGGTGGTGCCCCTGTCGATTTGCCATGTGTCTCCCCTGTAAATGCACCACTGCCCACGCGCGAGCTCCACCAATTCGTTCCGCCATGTGCCAACCTGCCATGCTCTGCCAGGTGCCATGCCACGCCGCTATTGATCCTATCATCCTGAACCAGACGAAGCCGGACCAGAAGAGATCCAGTCAAGTCAAGACAGACAGGTAGGAAACTTCAGTCTGAGCTCAGCCCAGCAGGAAGATAGAAGGCAGGAATGGCAGGAATGGCATGAAGAGCACGAGCATATACTGATTGAGTGTCTGACGAGCTGTACCTCGAATTCCGAGACTATCTGCAGCGTCAGCTTCAGCATCAGCATCAGCATCAATACCAGTCCGAGCAGGAAGCCGGCACTACCTACTAGGTACCTATCTTTGTCTCAACTTTCAACGGTGAGCTGGACTTCTCCTCCTCGCACTCGCCTTGCCTCGCCTCGGCCGTGCTGTCCAGCTCAGCTACTGTACGGTGTCCTGAAATCTGCACACCAGAACTGTCACCAATAATCTGAAGCGTCTTGCCTCTTTACTGGCCAAACGCTGGCTCGCCCAGGAAAGTCAGGGTTCAAGAACGCTATCGGCAGGGAAGCGGTGGACTGTGGATCGCTACAGCGGGGCATTTCCTAGCCCATCAAGCCCATCCTTGCCGGGCTTAGTGACCAATCTTGCCCCTGTTACCCTGGCCACAGGCTGTTCGATCACTGACGGAGCTTTTAACTACCAGCCTGGTCCCGTGGCTTCGGCTTGACCTTCGCCACGCCAATTCAAGAAACGAACGCCGACCCTCCCTCCCTCTGGTATTCAAGATCTTGACTTGACACCAGACCCAATCGTCCCTCGTTGGTTGCACCCGAGCTGAAGGAAGGAGATCCAGAGGTTATCTATCTTGGGATATCTTGTGGAAGGTCAAGAAAAAGCTGAACAACCCATTGAGAGACATCCCGGCAAGGAGGTACAGGAAGGCCCAAAACAAGACCACAGAGCGTGGAGTGAAGCGGGAGTGGAGTGCAGTACTGCAAGCCAGAGTCTCAGACACAGTCAGAGAGGAAACATTCGAGAAATTCCCCTTTGTTCCATCGGGCCCCCCCATCAGCGACCGATCGACCGCGAACTTCCTTCCATATTCCATCTAGAAGACGCTGTAGTGCGCTTCGTTGCGTCTTTGTCGGCACGGATCGTTTTGAAGCTATCGGAGAAAAAGTCTATTCTAGAAGACATCGAACAACTTCGTGCCACCCACCCTCGGGAACTACCCTCGATTCTCGAACTCAGACAGACGACTGTAGTTGTTCCATTTCCTCCCCTCCAAGTGGTCTTCCGTGCATGATAAATTATCACATGCTAGTATGCCCGCGGGCAACATCAACGACAACTCCTTTTGAACATACAACTCAACAGGTGAATTGGCTGGAAAGGCTGCAACGCGCCAATGGGGAACGGCCAGTCTGCTGTGTGCTTCTCAGATGAAGGTATGTGCAGGTTCCCGTCTTCGCAGACCTTCGCAACGAAGCACAATTACAAAATCCTCAATATCGCGCGCATCCAATCGGGGACATCTGCTAACCTATACCTCCGCTGCAGTGAACCTCAACCACTTCAGGCTGTTACGAGTTGTCGGAAAAGGTGCCTTTGGAAAAGTTAGGATCGTGGAAAGGAAAGATACTGGCTTGACCTTTGCTCTGAAGTACGCATACCCAATGTTTATACCTGGGAAAGTGCTGACACTAGATCCTAAAGATACATAAGGAAGGATGAAGGTATGCAAGTAGGATGTTCATGCTGTAGCACCTGCTGACCAAATCTTCAGTTGTTCGATCCGAAAGCGTACGGAATATATTGAGGGAACGGCGGATGCTGGAGCACTTGAACTACCAATTCATCTGCAATCTGCGGTACTCTTTCCAGGATATTGAGTACATGTGAGGGACTACGACACCTAAAATCGATTCAGCTGCTGACGGAGACCTAGGTACATGGTGATCGATTTAATGAATGGAGGTGATCTGCGGTTTCATATTTCCAGGAAAACCTTCACCGAAGAGGCTGTACGATTCTGGATTGCGGAGTTAGGATGTGCTCTGAGATATATTCACAAGCAAGGAATTATACACCGAGATATCAAGCCAGACAATGTGCTGCTGGACTCGGAAGGTCACATCCATTTGGCGGACTTCGTGAGTATATGGACATGTCTGGAAGGGACCTTCACTAACAGTTCTAGAATGTTGCATCTGACTTTACTCCTGGAAAGCCATTAACAAGCAAATCGGGAACTTTGGCCTATCTCGCACCTGAGGTTTACAAGGGAACTGGATACACTGATGGAGCAGACTGGTGGTCGTTAGGGGTATTGTTCTACGAATGCATATACAACAAGGTAGGAAATCGCCATTCTCCTCATTTGAGGCTCTGGACTAATGTGGAAACCTGTAGAGACCATTTGAAGGCAGCACACAAAGCACATTAGCTGTGCAGATCACGAAAGCCAACCCCAAATTCCCAGTCACAGATCCCCCTGTGTCGATGCCATGTCTACATGCAATCAGTTCGTTCCTGGAGGAGGATCCAGCCAAACGCATTGGGTCCGCCAGTTTCTATAGCTTCACGGACAACCCATTCTTCCGGCCAATAGACTTTGAAGCTTTAGAGAGAAAAGAGATAGAGCCTGTGTTCGTTCCGTCATCTGAAAAGACCAATTTCGACGCCACATACGATCTCGAAGAGTTGCTATTGGAGGAAGCGCCATTAGAGGCTCGCGCTCGCCGACAGAAACCCAGAGAACAGCTTAAAGATGATGCTACGGACAAGGAAATTCGAGAAGATGAGCTTTACAAGATGATTGAAGTGCAGTTCACTCCGTTCGACTACACAACTGCTGCGTACGAAAGGTCTGCCCCTTTCCTCCATTACTCACACTCTAACACTAACTAGGCTTGCCAGGTTCGTCGAAGCCTCTGATCCGAATGCCCCAACCAATACCGCTCCATCGGACTGGACACAACCTCCCCCTATACCAAGTGAACCAACGTCCAGCATAGGTCGCGCGATCAGCAAAACTTCATCGAGGAAGAGATCCAAGTCGAAGTCTCAAGCGTCATCGGTCTCCGGATCACCGCCTTCCATACCGTCGCATCATCCACCCCCTCTTCCGAACGGGCAGCCAAGTTCAATTTCAAGATCACAAGGCCGCCAGGGCCCTAGTCAGCCTCCTCCTCTATCACCATATCAACCTTCGTACAGCCGCTCGCAACGACCAACTGGTACTCGCAAAGAATCTATGGGTGGCGGCATGCAGGTAGTACTTGGGGAGACGGGCAGTTGGTCTGATTTGGCCAAGAACGACACGACTTTACCTGCGGATGCCAAGCTCGAGGTTGCTCCGAAGCCAACTGGAATGCTTTCGTTCCTGGGACGGAAGAAAGGTAGAGGTCACAGCCCGAAGCCACAGGAGCGTGGGATTCTCGGCAAAGAGGGCGCGAGAGTCGTTATCAGCAGTGGGGAGTGATTCAGAATCCATGGGCGAAATGCCATCGTAACGACAAAACGCAAATACGGCACATCCCAAAAATTAAAGACAGAAGCAACAGCGCGCTATCTGAAATAATAGCGGTGGAGACAAAGAATTCAAACTTGGGTGGGCACTTCCCCCAGCACACACCTTGGGAGAGAGAGCATTGGGGCAGCAGAGGTAGAGTCGACAGTCATTTATGCATTGCGAGGTTACGTCAGGTTCAGGTTCAGGTTCGGCTCGGTCTGAACAAGCAAACAAGCGGGAGTTGGTCGAGTAATTTTTATGGTCATTGGGACGGAGCTGTGGTTTTTTCTTCCTCGTTGATTGAGGTTCGGGCTGAGATAAAGGGAGAGTGGAAACTTGACAGCATGGAATGATGATGGATTAAGCAGTAAAGAAGCGAGTCTGTGAAATAGCATTTACACCAATATCTGTTGTGGAAGTGCTTTGGAGATATAGCAAGTCCTGCTTGATCTGGGGTGGTATGTAGTGGCGTGGAGTAGGCGGGTGAGTGGGTGGGTGTAGCTTGTACATATGATACCAATATTTGATTTTCTCTTCTCATACTCACTCAAATGTTCCTGCCTCTACATTGTTGTTCTTCGCAATTGTGTAGCCTGCTCCCCCTTCTGGCCAGGCGGAGGCAACCAGTCCAGACCGGGCGATATGCGAGAGGGGGGTACTGATGTACGCAGGTATGAGGACTGCTCTAAAAATCATGTTGTCTGTTTACCTGAAGAAACCAATATGTTGAAGAAGGCAAGCTCAGCTGGCCGATCTCCAGACCCTCATTTAAACCCAACAGGCGAGATCAGTGATGAAAGGCTTCGTCGATCTCGAAATTCGCTTCAAGCTTTGTTTACGTCTTGGTTGCTCTCATTGGCGAGCTTGGCTTTCTCACTTATTGCCACTTCAATTCCATGTTGATTTCCTCATTCCGCTTGGTTTCCTGATTAACGGGCCTGCGCATTCGTCAAGTCGATACGTCCTCATAAGTCACTCATGGTCACTTACACATGCATTATTTACACCGTACACGAGTTCATGCTTCCTGTTCGCCAGTAGTGGCACAAGCCATTATAGGGGTAAAAACAGAGATACATTTCCGACATCCATAAGTTGATTGTTATCAAAGCTCTGGACCTGATAGAGACGCTTCAGCCACAAAACTCTCAAAAAGCCTCAATTCGAGAGCAAATGTTCTCAATGTGGCTACAGCTACATCCACATATAGCGTGACTATAAGTCTGTGTCTATAAGACGGGCAAAAAAGGAGCCGCCTCTGAACCCGCTTCTGCATGAATCCTAACAAAAGTCTGTGTATTTTTCTGGTCTTAGGCTTCACACTGTACATTTTATATTTAGCTGTCTTGCAAGACGTGAGTCGTTCATCTCCGAGTACTAGCAGTAGGACTTTTAATAACAAAGAGCCAGCAGGAGAAAAGAAAAGAGGTGAGATTAGAAGCTCGGAGACCTAGGACAGCCGTGCCAATGGCTTCTACGGACTCCCCTCCACTCAGCTACGCTCATGATGAGAAGGGCGCCGACGATATAATTACCGTCCATATTTCAGAGCAAGACTCAAAGCTACAACTCAAGCATACTCTAGCCGTAGTACATGAGAATGCACCAAACAACAAGACCGTCGACACCAGATTCCAAGCCAATGTGCAAAAGGCCGAAGCTATCACCACCCCTTGGTCATTGTCCGCCTTAATCATAGCCTACATCGTGATCTGGCTTGTCTACTTCGTCCACAGCATCGATGGTCACTGGAGTCAGCGGTGCTCTTTTGCCCTATGTCACGTCCACTTCCGACTGTGCAGCACATTCATTCATCCCTACGACCGGGGTCCTGAGCCAGGTAGGTAGGTCATCGGCGGTGTTACCAACCCATATATGTATCGCAAAAATCTTGGACATTCTCAGTCGACGCCCTGGGCGGGCTCATCATGGCAGTCTCCTGCAGTAGATTCGAAGCGTAAGCTGCCTCGCAAGTCTTCTACATCATGGTTTCATGGGAGTCAACGGCCTCGGCTACTGCCTCGGTGTTTTAAAGCATCGCCGATACATCCTCCCTCTGGTACGAAGGAGGTCTCATGCAAGCCCTCCTCGATTCTCGGTACCTAGGTAATCACCTTCTGGCTCGCCGGTCCAATATTAATCTCTTTCGTGACTGGAGCCGGCTGCCGCTGGGCCTTCCCTTCGCCATGGAAAGTATCCTCTTGCCCTGCGTCGCTTTCTCCTCAACCTCTCTGCTCCATCGGGAATGCAGTCAGCTACACCATCTCCACTGCAATCTGGTCGTCCACATTTCCTCATCCTCATAGACTAAATGGATACTCCCCGCCGAGGCTCCAAGCGATCTGACTACCACATATGGGACGGGGATATCAGCAGCAGTTGGCTGGCGTATGAGTGGGAATCGCCGACGCGGGTGGCGGTCCAGCATGCGTATGGTGATTGATACTTTTTGGCTATTGTTGATTACAGGCGTGGCGATTTGGGGGTTCGGGTTGGTGACGATGCTGGGTTGGAGGAATGTGGGTGTTACAATAAGGGGGGATGCAGAATAAGGGGTTTGTTGTGTAATAAGCGAGACACTGGACTATACATTAGCTACTTGCTCGCCTTTGACTTCCAACTGTTGGTCCAGCGAGGGTCGTGTAGATGGCCCTTAGGATGTGTGGGGTAGTTCAGTAACTAGTGAGAGTACATAAGTATGCCAGGACAATCAAATTGCTCCTACGGACTTGTTTCGTTGTACTTCCTGTCTCGGGAAGGATATAGGTTCGTAGAGAATGGGTACACTTCAAGGACTTTCACCTCAATACAAAGCGAGGCTGATCTCTGACAGAGAAGAGTATTCATCCATAAGATTTCTTATTTGTATTGTAGCATTGCAAAGAAAAACGGTGCAAGCAAGTACCAAGCCACATCAAGCCATATCAAACCAAGCCGAACCAAAAAAAAAACTCCAGTACGTGATAAATCATCAAGATCTCATACCCATTCCTCACCAGGGAGCGAATGTACACTCTCCGTCCGTTGGGAATCCATAAAGACCTGTAACCCCTTTTGCCCCAATAGCAAGCCAATCCGTAAAGATGAGGGTCATATGTAACCCCTGACGCCATTTGTGACCATTTCCATATTTCCGTGGCTCTCATCATGAAGACTGCCTTTTGTGCCTGTAACAACGCCTCCAATTCCATAAAATTCTTGCTGTATATTGGTATCAATTGGGTCGGTAGTTTAGGCTGGGGAAATCTTTGCCCCATTGTCAACGTACGACTTCATGATCTTGTTGAAGTCGGATTCGTTGACGACTGCACCGGTCTCTGAGCACTTGGCCTTCTTCTGGAGGTCCTTACATAGCAGGTCAAGGTCAAATTCGCCGTCCTTGACCTTGGGACAGGCTTGCAAGCGATCCCTAAATCTCTGTTAGCATTTTGTTCATGTAGTTGCAAAAGAACCCCATTAATAAGCGAGGCTGAATT